>FWWL01000613.1_pt1 | contig 96046 bp, 89 predicted proteins | sample 2228331 | NCBI WGS metagenome assembly FWWL01 (sample SAMEA103939775, study PRJEB20133) | metagenome | reverse complement strand
CGATGCGGCCGAGCCAGCCGGGCTTGCGGCGCGCTGCCGCGGCCGGCTTGGCCGGGCGCCGGACGGCCGGAGCGGAGAGGGAAACGCCGGAATGGGCGCGGGCGGCGATCGTGGACATGCGCGAGCTCGTGGGTCAGGCGGTCAGGCGAAACGGCGTCTTCGATTCCAGGCCGCGGCGCGGGGCGCGGGCAAAGGTGGCGATGCGGGCCGGCTGCTCGGCATCGGCGACGCCGGCCACCGGCAGGCGCACGCAGACCCGTGTGCCGACGCCCGGCGCGCTCTCGATGGTGAGGCGCCCGCCATGCAGCCCAACGAGGCCGCGCACGACGGAGAGGCCGAGCCCCGTGCCCTCATAGGCGCGGTCATAGGATCCCTTGGCCTGGAAGAAGGGATCGCCCAGGCGCGGCAGGTCGGCGGCGGCGATGCCGATACCGGTATCAGACACGGACAGGTCGATCATGTCGCCGTCGCGCACGACCGCCAGCACGACGCGCCCTCCCGGCGGCGTGAACTTGATCGCGTTGGAGAGCAGGTTGATCATCACCTGCTTGAGCGCGCGCCGATCACCCTGCACCAGCGGCAAATCCGGGCCGAGCACACGCTCCAGCCGGATCTCGCCGGCCTCGGCGCGCAGATTCATCAGCGCCAGGCAGTCGCGCGCCATCTCGGAGAGGTCGAGCGGCTCCTGGTCGATCGTCATTGTGCCGCTCTCGATCTTGGAGATGTCGAGCAGCGTGTTGACCACGTCGAGCAGATGATGGCCCGAGCTGTGGATGATGCGCGCATATTCCAGCCGCTTGCCGGCATCCAGCCAGCCCTGCGCCTCGTCGCTCAGCATTTCGGAGAAGCCGATGATGGCGTTGAGCGGGGTGCGCAGCTCGTGGCTCACGGTCGCGAGGAAGCGGCCCTTGACGTCGCTGGCCTTGAGCGCCTCGGCATGGTCCTTGGCCTGCTCCTCCTCGAGGGCGCGGCGGGCGGTGATGTCGCGCATGACGCAGACCACCGCGGCGCTGTCGCCGGGGCCGGCGGTCTCGATACGGTGAGCCTGCATCTCCAGCCAGAGGGAGACGGGGTGATGCCGCTCGGTCTCGCCCCTTGGGACGAAGAGCGTGCGGAAGCAGGCGGTCGCCGAACCGGCCCCATGGGCGGCATCGCTCAGCGCCTTGAGGAAGAGCGGGCGGTCGGCGACATGCACGCGGTCAAGCAGGCCGCGCCCGTGCAGATCCTGCGGATCGGCCCCCGCCAGCGAACGGGCCGCCTGGTTGGCGAAGACGACGGCGCCGGTGGCGTCGTGCCAGGTGACAAGATCGCCGACATGGTCCAGCAGGAGCTGGGCCCGCTGGTCCGAGGCGCGATGCTCGCGCAGCTCCTCCCGGCGGCGGTGCAGGAAGCCGACGGCCACAATCATGGCCTGGATAATGGCGGCGATGACGAGTGTTGGCATCATCTCCTGGGACCAGGCCGCATGCGCGACGAAAAAGCCCTCCCGGTCCAGAAGCATGACGGCAAGCAGGGTGATGGCGGCGATGATGCCGGCGCGCGCCACATAGCGCCGCGTCCCGAAGAACATCGCCTCGGCCGGCACAGCCGCCAGCCAGAGCAGCAGCGGCGAAGCGGAGCCTCCGGTCATGCCGGCGAGAGCGCCGATGAAGAGCGAAAGGGCCGCGGCCGAAATGCAGTGCGCGATGTCGAGACGTCCGGTCTGCGACAGCACGACGACTGCCAGCAGAGGCAGGGCGGCAGCGACGACGACGGCAGCCTCCAGCGCACCCAGCGTGCCGCGCCAGGCGAGATAGGCCGGGGCGAGGCCAAGCGCGATGCCGCCGACCAACAGGCGCGTCAGGATGAAACGCTCATGGCGCATGCGCTCGAGCGAATGGGGCAGCACGGATGCGTGCACCATCGCCGCCACCTGTGTCCTGACCGCCTGCAGCTTCATGGATAACGCAACGCCCGACTGCCGCGGGCCGTTCGCCCGCTTGCCTTCAGCTTCGCCGGGGCTGGTTTAAGCCGGGCTTAAAGCGGCGGAGCCGGACAGCAGGCCGAGCGCCGCGCGATCCCTGAATTATCATTTGTCTTCAGTCGCTTATTGGCCTTACCCCGGCTGATCCGGCGGGACTGCCCATGTTGCGAGCAAGGTGAACGGAAGCTGAAGATGATGCGCCGCCTTTGAGCGTGCGGGATCACGCGATTTTTCGAGGTTTCGCGCTAATGTGCCGGTCGGAACGGGGCAGAAGGCCCTTTTCGCAGCGGAGACGGCGATGGCCTATATCCTGCGCAGCCTGGCGGTGATCGGCGTGATCGCCCTGAACTCGCCGGTCCACGGCGGGCGATCCGACACCGAGCAGACTGTGGCAACGGCGCGCAGCGCCGTGCGGACGGTGACGCACACGCCTCACCACGAGGTGGGGTCAAGCCTCACCGCAGCGCGCGAGGCCGCGCAAATCATCGCCGGACTGGATCCCGAAACGCGGCAGCGCTTGCTGGAGATGGCGGCCGGTGCCGCGCGCGGCGGGCTGACGGGGCAGAACGCCGCGACGCGCTGACGCGCGGGCCGCACCACGCTTGACGGCGGGGCGCGCTGCGCCGAAGACGCTGGTGACCGGCGGAATGCCGGCGGCACGGACGGATCATGAGCGCCAGCCTCGACGAGATCATCGCCAATTTCGACCTGCTCGACGAGTGGGACGACCGCTATCGCTACCTGATCGAGCTTGGCAAAAGCCTCGAGCCGCTGCCCGAGGAAGCCCATAACGAGGCCAACAAGGTGCGCGGCTGCGCCAGCCAGGTCTGGCTGGAAGCGCAGGCCGAGGCGGGACCGGGGCCGCAGACGAAGCTCACCTTCCGCGGCGACAGCGACGCCCATATCGTGCGCGGTCTCGTCGCGCTGGCGCTGGCGATCTATTCCGGCCGCAGCGCCGCCGAGATTCTGGCTACCGACGCCTTCGAGACCTATGAGCGGCTCGGGCTGGCCGCGCATTTGACGCCGCAGCGCTCGAATGGCGTGCGCTCGATGATCGAGCGCATCAAATCCGACGCCCGCGCCGCTGCGGGCGCGTAGCGCGCACCGCGCTCATTCCGCCGCCGTCATGATGCGCGGGCGCGCATCCTGCGCCTGCCAGCCCCGCATCTCGCTGCCGCGCGCCGCGGGGGCCACGAGGCCGTAATGTCGGGCCAGCGCCGCTAGCGCCAGCCGTAGAGCCACCTTGGCGGAGCGCGCGGGCCAGCCGCGCTCGCGCTCGACGGCGTCGAGCCCCTTGAGGAAGCCGCAGACGTCGATCGCCAGCCCGGAGAGGTCGGGGCCCAGCCGATCGCAGGCGCGGGCGACGCGCTGGCGGGCAGCGAGCGCCGTGTCGGATGCCGCAGCCGGGCCGCGGCTGCCGGCGCCGCGACCGTCCGGCGCCGAGGCGGCGTCCCAGTTCATCGTCGTGCGCGGCATCATCCGCGCCAGGGTGAGATCGGAGCGGAAGCGCTCGCCCGCGGCGAATTCCTCGTCCGATATCTGGGGCCGGCCATCCTTGCCCGGCCGGCGATGCAACCAGAGCAGCGGGCTCTCGCGCTCGTCGAGCGTGACGCTTTGCGGTGCGCCATCGACTACGATCCGCGCCTCGACCAGATGGCGGGCCGTCGGGACTGCCGGCTCGGTCGCCGGCTTGGCCGCCACGAGGCGTCGCCCCTTGCCTTCACCCGTCCAGATCACGTCTCCCCGCGCCAACAGACGACTCACGGCCTCGGGAGCGACGAAGCCGGCGCCCAGCGTCGTGCCGCCGCCCCGATAGAGCGCGATCCGCCCGCAGCCCAGCGGCGACGGGCAGGCGAAGGCGCCGGCCTGTGCCAGGTGCCGCTGCAGCCGCTCGGTGTCCGGCTCCAGCCTGTCCGATGCGGGGCTCATCGCCCGGTCTCCGCAGCCTGCGGCGCCAGCAGCACCCGCATCAGCGCCAGCAGTGCGATCTCCAGCGCCGCAAGACCGAATTCGTGGCGCGGGTCGTCCCGCCGGTCTTCGATCACGGCACAGGCATGGCGCACCGTGGTGCGGTCCCGCCCGAAACAGCTGCCGACGCGCGTGAAGGTCAGCCCGAAGACGATATGGGCGAGGTACATCGCCGTCTGGCGAGCCTGGGCAGCCGGCGCCTGGCCGCGGCGGGCGGTGCGCAACGTCGCGGGCGGAATATGCCGAATGGCCGATACAGCCGCTTCCGCGAGACGCGCGCCGGCCGTCTCGCGCAGCGGATCGCTCCTGTCACAGCTTGCCATGTTCATGATGTGTTCTTTCTCCTGCGCCCCGGAACGGGCCGAGCGGGAGTTATCACTGCATGAATAAATTCCTATTGCAAGCCCGGCGGCGGGTGCAGCCCGGTTATCCCCGCCGCGCAACGAAAAAGGCCGCCGGCGAACCGGCGGCCTGTCGAAAGCGTCCTCCCCGCGATGCGGGGCGACGTAGCGCCCGTCAGCGGCGCTTGCGGCGCTGCTGGCCCAGGCCCATCTTCTTGGCGAGCTGGGAGCGGGCCTCGGCGTAGTTCGGCGCGACCATCGGATAGTCGGGCGGCAGGCCCCACTTCTCCCGATACTGCTCGGGCGACATGTTGTACTGCGTGCGCAGGTGGCGCTTCAGCGACTTGAACTTCTTTCCGTCCTCGAGGCAGATCAGGTAATCGGCCGTGATCGACTTCTTCACCGGAATAGCCGGGCGGGGCGCCTCGGCCGGAGCCACGGGCGCTGCGCCGCCGATGACGCGGTTCAGGGCGGCGTGAACATCGTTGATCAGCGCAGGCAGTTCGGAGGCGGGAACAGAGTTGTTCGAGACGTAAGCAGAGACGATGTCCGCCGTCAGCTCGATGTAATCCGATCCTTCGTTGTCTGCCATGATGGCGTCACTCCCTGATGCTTTGGCTGCGATGCTGCGAATGTGGAAGACATTGAGGATCAATGCCTTTGCGATCCCAACCAAGGGCGCCCGAACACTATCGACTCGGACGCGACTGCAGCGGATCGATTGGCCCCGTTTAATCGAAGGCCAACGTCGCCGCAAGTGATCGGCCGCGTGCGAATACGATTTATCCTCTCCAATTATTGCCGTGGCCCGTCGTTCAACATGATATCGGCCGGTCGCGCAGGGCGGCATCTGGTCCTGTGCCTTGATCTTGCCAGCCCGCATCCGCCTCTCTACCTGTCGGCACCGCCGGTCCGAGGAGATGTCGATGCGCTCAAAGCCCCCATCCGCCGCCAAGACACAGCGTCGGCGCCGCCCTGCCCCGCCGAGGGCCGAGGTCCGGACCAAGACCACGCAAGTCCATGGCGTGACGTTGCGGGACGATTATGACTGGCTGCGGGCGGCGAACTGGAAAGAGGTGCTGCGCGAGCCCGAGGCGCTGCCCGCCGACATCCGCGCCTATCTCGAGGCCGAGAACGCCTATGCGGCGGCGCTGATGGCGCCCACCCGCGCGCTGCAGCGCGAACTCGTCAAGGAGATGCGCGGCCGGCTCAAGGAGGACGATTCGAGCGTCCCGCAGCCGGACGGGCCGTTCCTCTACTATTCGCGCTACCGTCGCGGGGCCGAGCATCCGCTGATCTGCCGGAAGCCGCGCAGCGGCAAGGGCGGCGGCAAGGGCCGCGAGACGGTCATGCTCGACGCCGACGCCCTGGCGGAGGGCAAGGATTTCTTCGACCTCGCCGACACCGCCCACAGCCCCGACCATCGCCTGCTGGCCTGGAGCGCCGACGAGGCGGGCTCCGAGCTTCACACGATCCGCGTGCGCGACCTCGCCAGCGGCGAGGATCTGCCCGATGCCGTTCCCGACACCACCGGCGACATCGTCTGGGCCGCCGACAGCCGTTCCTTCTTCTATGTCGGGCTCGACGCCGACCACCGCCCCTCGAAGGTCCTGCGCCATCGCCTCGGCGATCCCGCCGCGCATGACACGCTGCTCCACGATGAGGCGGATGCCGGCATGTTCGTCGACATCGACGAGACGCAGTCCGGCCGATTCCTGCTGATCTCGATCAGCGACCACGAAACCTCGGAGATCCGGCTGGTCGACCTGACAGCGCAGGACGTAGACCCCGTCGTGGTGGCGCCGCGTCTGGTCGGGCGGCAGTACGACGTCGAACACCATGGCGAGGACCTGCTGATCCGCACCAATGCGGACGGCGCTGAGGACTTCAAGATCGTCAGTGCGCCGGTCGTCTCGCCGGGGCCCGAGCAGTGGCGGGACGTGATCGCTCATGTGCCGGGACGGCTGATCCTCAGCCATCTCTGCCTGAAGGGGCGGCTCATCCGGCTCGAGCGGGAGAACGGACTGCCGCGCATCGTCATCCGCGACCTCACCACCGGGTCCGAGAGCAGCATTGCCTTCGACGAGGAGGCCTATGGGCTGGGCCTGGATGCGGGGTACGAGTTCGAGACCGACACGCTGCGCTTCATCTATGCCTCGATGGCCCGCCCGGCCGAGACCTATGACTATGACATGGGCAGCGGCGCGCGCGTGCTGCTCAAGCGCCAGGAGATTCCCTCCGGTCACGACCCCGAAGCCTATCGGGTGCGCCGGATCTTCGCCACCGCGCCCGACGGCGAGCAGGTGCCGATCTCGCTCCTGCACCGCGCGGATCTCGTGCTCGACGGCCGCGCGCCTTGCCTGCTCTACGGCTACGGCTCCTATGGCTCGGCGATGTCGGCCTCCTTCCGGACGCGGCCGCTGAGCCTGGTCGACCGCGGTTTCGTCTATGCCATCGCCCATGTCCGCGGCGGCACCGAGAAAGGGCGGCGCTGGTATCTCGACGGCAAGCGCGAGAAGAAGCGAAATACCTTCACCGACTTCATCGCCGCCGCCGAGGCCCTGGCTCAAGGCGGCTTCACCGCGCGCGGGCGCATCGTCGCAGAGGGCGGCAGTGCCGGCGGCATGCTGATGGGCGCGGTGGCGAATATGGCCCCTCACCTCTTCGCCGGCATCATCGCAGAGGTGCCCTTCGTCGACGTGCTCAACACGATCCTCGACGACACCCTGCCGCTGACTCCACCGGAATGGCCCGAATGGGGCGATCCGATCCGCGACGTCGCCGCCTTCGAAACGATCCGCGGCTACTCGCCCTATGACAACGTGACCGCGCAGTCCTATCCGCCGATCCTGGCGATGGCAGGGCTCACCGATCCGCGCGTGACCTATTGGGAGCCCGCGAAATGGGTGGCGCGCCTGCGCGCGACCATGACAGGAGGTGGGCCGGTGCTGCTGCACACCAACATGGATGCGGGCCATGCGGGCTCGGCCGGGAGATTCGATTCGCTGAAGGAGACGGCGCTGGCCTATGCCTTCGCCCTCCGGGCAGTCGGCGAAGGCTGGCCTGAGCAGGCGGCCGGCGAAGAGGCCTGACCCCGTGCGGGGGGTGCTCAGCCTCCCAGCCGGCTCTTCTCGCTCGCGAGATAGACCTTCAGCTCGTCCATCGAGGCGAAGCTGTAGTCGCCCTCCGGCGTGCGGGCCTTGATCGAGCCGTCGGCATAGATGGTGAAATGGGCCTCGCCAACCTGATAGGCGCCGACAATGCCCTCATCGGAGGCCGCGGGCGCCTCCTCGACCGGACTTGCGGCCGGTTCGGCCTCCGGCTCGACCGGAGCCTCTGCAATCCACGCCGGATCGGTCTCGCCGATCGTCTCGGCGGCAGCGGCCTCCCGGCTCTGGGGCGGCCAGGGCGGCACGGCCCGCTCGTCGCGGTCGAGGGCAGGCCAGGTGAACTCGGTGGGCAGCGTCGGCTCCAGGCGCCGAGGGGGCGGCACCACCTCGATATCGCCTTGCGCCTCGGGCTCCGGCCCGCGGCGACCCAGCGCCGAATCCATCCAGCTCGCCGCGACAGCGAGGTCATCCGGCTCGGCCAAGGGGCGCGGCTCCTCGAAACGCGGCTCGACGCGCCCGCCGACCGGGCCGAGGCCAAGGCCGGCCAGACTGTCGCGCAGCCGGCCGAACTCATCGTCCTCGGTCCCGCTGGGCGGGGCCACCGGCGTCAGGGGGTCGTCGATGTCGGTGGCCAGCGGTGGGATCGGTTCCGAAAGATCGGGCTCGGGCGCAGTCGGGTCGGAGCGGACATCGGCCGAATCCTGCATGGCTTCGGGCGGAGCGGGCATGGGCTCGTCGGCTGGCGGCGACAGAGGCTCGGTCGACATGGCCGGGTCGACCGGAAGGGCCGGGTCAACCGGACGGAACGGATCGAACGCCGGCAGGATCTCCGCCTCCGCAAGGTCCGGGACCGCCTCGTCTCTCTGCGGTTCCCCTTCCGCCTCCGAAGGGGCCGGCTCAGCGGCGCGTGGCTCGCTGGGGGGCGCAGTCTCGACCTCCTTGTCCAGAACGGTGGCGAGATGGGCGCCGAACAGGTCGGGCTCGTCGGTCTTGTCCGCGGCTTCCGGCATCGTCGCAGCAGGCGTATCGGCGGTGGCCGCTGCCGCCAGGCCCGCTCCTGCGAGCGCGCCTGCAACCGCCGCGGCGCCCGTCACTGCCGCCGGATCCGCCAGGGAAGGCTGGGCCACCGCGCCGGGCTCGCGTGCCGTCACGCCCGCCGCGCCCGCCAGAGACAGCGCCGTGGTCGCACCGGAGATCTTGTTCTCGAGCGTCCGGAGCTTCGCCAGCACGGCTGCGAGCGCCAGCAGGATCACCCCAGCGACCGCCACCACCGTGCCGATGATGACCTGGGTGAAGCCGCGCTCGAGCACGAGATAGGGCATGCCGTCGATGATCGCTGCCGCGCCGCCGCCGAGAAAAGTCAGGCCGAGCAGGATGAAGAGAATGATCAACGGTGTGTCCTCGGCCATGGGCGGGAAGGCAAATCAGGCTGTCCGCCGGGTCGCGCGAAGCGGCCCGTCTGCCCCGCCATCATCTAACGTATTGAATAAGAGAGAGTTTCAATTCGCGACCTCGACAGGCGCGCGGAATCGGGCGGGAGTGAGGCGCTTTTCGTCACCGCGCGTCGCCGTAATATGGCGCCGGCGGTTGCCGCAGCGCAGGTGGAGGCTTAACTAACGAGGTGGATGGCGGGCGCCCCCGAGGGGTCCGACAGGCCCATGCCGCCCTGCGGCAAGCCATTCTCAGTTCAAGCGATTTGCCAGCCCAAGGAGAGGCGCCGATGACCTTCACCCTTCCCGATCTGCCCTACGCCCACGACGCGCTGCAGCCCTTCATGTCGAAGGAAACGCTCGAGTTCCACCACGACAAGCATCATCTGGCCTATGTCAACAACGGCAACAACGCGATCAAGGGCACGGAATTCGAGGGCAAGTCGCTCGAGGAGATCGTCAAGGCCTCGCATGGCAAGAACGCGGCCGTGTTCAACAATGCCGGCCAGCACTACAACCACCTGCACTTCTGGAAGTGGATGAAGCCCAATGGCGGTGGCGCCATTCCGGGCGCACTGGAGAAGGCGATCGTCGAGTCCTTCGGCTCGGTCGACAAGATGAAGGAAGACTTCATCGCCGCCGGCACCGGCCAGTTCGGCTCGGGCTGGGCTTGGCTCGAGGTCAAGGGCGGCAAGATCGCCGTCTCGAAGACGCCGAACGGCGAGAGCCCGCTGGTCAACGGCGCGCTGCCGATCCTGGGCTGCGATGTCTGGGAGCATTCCTACTACATCGACTACCGCAATCGTCGTCCCGACTATCTCAAGGCCTTCCTCGAGAGCCTCGTGAACTGGGAATACGTCGCGGAGATGTACGACGCGGCCGCCAAGGCCTGAGCCGGCATCGGCAACATCCGGACACTGGAACGGGGCCTCGCGGCCCCGTTTTTGTTGACCCCTATGCCCCCCCGAGGTCGCGGGCTCGTCTCTAGAAGCGCTCTTGCGTTTCCCGCGCGAGCCGCTCCAGCGCATCGGAGGTCCGCAGCCAGCGTTGCCTGGCCTCGTTCCAGCGATAGGCTGTCAACATCGTCCGACGCCCCGCGGCTGGCGGCTGGCCGCCCTCGCAGTCTGGCTCCGCCACCTGTGTCTGTTCGGTCACGGCCACTCTGATCGCCGGGGAACGCGCCCTATCGGGCTTTGTGATCGCCAGAATCTGGCGGCGCTCATATCCGCAGCCGCTGTCGTTCAGCGTAAAGACGGTGTCGATCAGCGCGAGCCGGTCTCGGCGCACCGCGATCAGCGCCGTGGTCTGATAGGCCTGGTTCGAGTTGGTATGGCGGCTGGCCGTGAGCAGCACATCGCCAGCCGCGCCGGCCGGCAGACGGGACGGCGGCAGGAAGCCGGTGTCGCGATCATGGGCGACATTGGCGGCATCGAGCAGCCTGCGCCCCGCGGGGTCGACAAGCGCGAGAATGGCGAAGCCTTCGGCACTGTCCGTGGCACGGCCAAGATCGAGCAATAGCGCGAGGCGCGGTGTGGCCCCCGCCGCCAGCGGCAGCACCACAACGGACTCCAGAGCCGTCGCGCGCAACGCGATCGGCTCTTCGCCCCCGCCGATATGGCGCAGGCGCACGGTTCCGCCGATCCGGTAGACGCCGCCCTCCTGCGTGAGGCCGATGCCGATCAGGCGGATCAAATCGGCATAGTGCAGGCCCGCTTGGCCGGGAACGCGATCTCCCGGGGCCCGGCTCTCGACCTGGGCATGAGCGGTCGTAGCGAGCAGCGTGAGGGCGACCGCCACAACGAGCGCGTGAGGCCGGCCAAACCGTGCGGCCCCGTCGGTTCGTTGTCCTGGCTTCCGCGTCGCGACCATCCGTCCCGGACCCTCCGCCCGCGATGCGGCGAGGCTCCTAGGCTGCCACACTCTGGAGGAACTGGTCTACCGTGCTGCGCAGGCGCAGGGCCTGGGCCGCGACCTCGCTGGCAGCGCCGCGCACCTCCTCGGCGGATCGCCCTGTTTCTTCGACAGAATCGGAGAGGACGCTGAGATCGCTGGAAACCGAGAGCGCCGACGAGCTGGCCATCGCGACGCCCGAGGCGATCTCGCCGGTGGCGATCGCCTGCTGCTCGATCGAGACCGCGACGGAATTCGCGAAGTTTTCGATCGCGTTCATGCGCTCGGCGATGTTCTGGATCGAGCCCACGACCTGGCCGGTGGCGCCCTGGATGGCGCCGACCTGGGCGACAATCCGGTCGGTCGCGTCGGCGGTCTGCGAGGCGAGGCTCTTCACCTCGGAGGCGACGACCGCGAAGCCGCGTCCTGCCTCGCCGGCCCGCGCCGCCTCGATGGTAGCGTTGAGCGCCAGCAGATTGGTCTGGGCGGCGATGTCGCGGATGAGGTTCACCACCTCGCCGATGGCACGGGCGGTCTCGTCGAGCGCCCGCACGGAAGCCGCCGTGTCGCGCGAGATCGAGGCCGCCTCGACGATCTCGGTGCGCACGCGCCGAACCTGGAACTCGACCTCGCGGATCGCAGCGCCCATCTCCTCGGCGGCCTGGGCCGCGCTCTCGACATTGCCCGAGGCGCCATGAGCGTTCTGGGCGGCGCGGGCGGCGCGGCCGGAGGATTCCGCCGCGACCCGGGCGAGCCCGTTGGACGCCTCGCTCATGCGGTCGGCATTGCTCTTGAAGGCCTCGAGGGCGACGCCGACCTCGGCGCGGAAAACACCGATCGCCTCGTCGACGCGCTGCTGATGCAGGCGGCGCTCCGATTCCGTGACATGCTGCCTCTCCTGCAGCGCGGCGCGCTCCGCCAGGCGCAGCTTCAGCACGCCAAGCGCATGGGCGATGGCGCCGATCTCGTCGCGCCGGGCCATCGCGTCGATCGGCGTATCGAGCTGGCCGTCGGAGATGCTGACGATGGCCTTCGTCATGTTTCGCAGCGGCTTCATGGTGCGCGACAGCGAGAACCACAGCAGCGGTCCCAGCACGAGCAGGATCAGGATGCCGAAGCCGATGGTCGCGACCTCCTCGAACTGCGCACGGGCGAGCAGGCGCGACTTGTCGAAGCGCATGGCGATGTAGCCGATCTGCTTGCGATGGCCGCCGACGCGCACGACGTGCAGCCAGGTGACGAAGCGCTCCTCTTCGATCTCGGCGGTGTCGGTGTCCTTCAGGATATCCCAGGGCTCTCGCTTCAACAGCGCGGTCAGACTGCGCGGCGTCAGGGCGAGCCGCGCTTCCTCGTTGCGGCCGGCGCTGGCAAGCGAAGACAGGTCGTCGGCGACGATACCGGCCTCGAAATCGGGATCGCGCCGCAGCGAATCGAGAATCTGGGTCAGGGTGACGGTGTCGCGCGCCAGGATCAGCGAGGGCGAGGCGTTGACGACCATCAGCACCAGCGAGCGCATCTTCTGCTCGAGATCGTCGCGCGTCTTGGCGTCGTTGTAGCGCGCGGCGGCGAAGACCAGGAGCATGATGGCGATCGCGACGATGGCGACGGCGGCTGCCGCGATCCGGCTGCTGAGCGAGCGACCCCAGCGCCGCGAGGGGGCTTGTGACGGCGTGGCGGTATCGATGGTCCCCGCACGCTTCAACGACATCATGACCGGCCCAGTCCCCGCATTCGTCTCGGTCCACGGCGCAAGCCGCAGAGACACCCCGAGCGGAGCCTAGCCATGTCTTGGTAAAGAATGGCTTGCGGAGGGTGTCGAGAAGAGCTCGGAGAAACGAACCATCGACAGACCCTGCGGCACGAATTCGAGGAGCGCCGCATGCTCGACCGGCCGCGTCGCCACGACAGGATCGAGCCGCGCGAGTTCGTCGTCGACGAAGCCCGGATGGCACATTACGAGATGGGCGCGGCCGGGCCGCAGCAGGAAGCGCTGGAGGTCGGCGGCGAAGTCACGCTGCGGATCGAAGGGGGCGACGCCCGAGAAGCCGCGATTGACCGCAAAGCCGCGCCGCAGCGCCGCCCGCCGGAAGCCCAGTGCCAGTGCCGAGATGGTCAAGGCCTTGCCGACGGCGACGCCGCGAGTGCGGATGGCGGCCGGCGAGTCATGCGGATCGCGCAGATAGAGGCTGCCCCGGGGATAGCGCCGCGACAGTGCCTCGAGCACGGCGCGGCGAATGCCCGGCAGGACGTGGACATGCTGGTGCCCGTCGAAAAAGGCGGGCGAGCGGCCCATCTCATCCTCGAAGGCGTCGAGCTGGCGGGCGATCTCGGCGGCGATCTCCCGCCGGACCGTCGGCGAGGTCACGGCCGCGCGCGCCAGTTCCGGCAGCGCCGGAAACACGCCACCTGGCGCCAGCCTTGGCATCGCGCCCAGCGGATTGGCGCAGGTGAGATTGAGATGCAGGCCGAGATCGGCCTTCTCGGCGAGAGCCCCGAAAGCCCCCGCGAAGTTCCGCCAATGCGGGCGATTGGTCATTGCGCCCGCCGCCGAGAGCTTGCCTGCCTGGATCAGCGCCAGGATCGAGCGGCTGACACCATCGGTCAGGGCGAAGTCATCGGCGCATAAAACAAATCCGCTCGCCATGCCGGTTTGTTGTCCTCTGTTCAGGCGCCTTGCGCTAAGAGCGCGGCGAAGCTTTACGGTTCCGTGCGGGCCGCGTCATCCCGGCAGCTTCCGGTTTCACCCGGAGGGGGATCGACGCGGCCGAGAGGTCGATCCCGTGCCAGAGACGCAAGCCCCATCCGCCACGCCGCCGACGCGCGGCCATTCGAGCCGGCCGGAGCTGTCGGTCGTCGTCCCCGTCTACAACGAGGCCGAGAGCCTTCCGCTGCTGCTGGAGCGGCTGAAGCAGGTGCTCGACGGCGCGGTGACCTCCTGGGAGCTCGTCTGCGTCGACGATGGCAGCCGGGACGGCACACTTTCCGTCCTGCGGCTGCTGGCGGCACAGGACCGGCGGGTCAGTGCCGTCTCATTCAGCCGCAATTTCGGCAAGGAAATCGCCATCGCGGCGGGGCTGGACCACGCCTCGGGCGATGCCGTGGTGATCATGGACGCCGATCTCCAGCACCCGCCCGAAGCGATCCTGCGCTTTCTCGAGAAATGGCGCGAGGGCTATCTCAACGTCTACGGACAGCGCTCGGACCGCGATGGCGAAACCCCGCTCAAGCGCAATTTCGCGAAGGCGTTCTACCGGCTCTTCGCACGCTTCGGCGAGACGGAACTGCCGGAAGGTGCGGGCGATTTCCGCCTGCTCGACCGCAAGGTCGTCGATGCGTTGAGGGCCCTGCCGGAGCGGGCCCGCTTCTCGAAGGGCTTGTATGCCTGGGTCGGCTTCCGCTCGGCCGGGGTGCCGTTCGAAGTCGCCGAGCGCGAGCACGGCGTCTCGAAGTTCCGCTACCGCAAGCTGTTCTCCTTCGCCTTCGACGGGCTTTCCTCCTTCTCGACGGTGCCGCTCAAGATCGCGACCTGGGCGGGCGTCGTGATCGCGCTTCTGGCAGCGCTGACGGCGTTGTTCTTCCTCCTGCGCACGCTGTTCTTCGGAACCGACCTGCCCGGCTTCCCCTCGCTGATCGTCTCGATCATGTTCTTTTCCGGGATCCAGCTCGTCTCGCTGGGGATGATCGGGGAATATGTCGGGCGCATCTTCGCCGAGGTGAAGCGCCGGCCGCTCTACCTGATCGGCGAACGTGTCGGCTTCGATGCGCGCACCGTCGATCATCCGCGCGGCGACGCGCTGCCGCCGCTGATCCGGTAGACGCTGTTCTCGTCATTGCGAGCGCAGCGAAGCAATCCAGGAGGACGTCGAACGCGGCCGACCCTGGATTGCTTCGCTGCGCTCGCAATGACGGTGAGCCCGTGGCGCCGCACTGGACCATCCTTCGAGACGCCGCTATGCGGCTCCTCAGGATGAGGGCTGACCACGCCAGCCCCGGAGCCGCGATGTTCAAGAAAATCCTCTCCGTCGGCGGCTTCACCCTGCTCTCCCGAGTAACGGGCTTTCTGCGTGACATCGTCCTGGCCGCCGTGCTCGGCGCCGGCGCGCTGATGGATGCGTTCTCGGTGGCGCTGCGGCTGCCCAACCATTTCCGGGCGATCTTCGGCGAGGGCGCCACCAACCAGGCCTATATCCCCGTCTATGCCCGCATCCGCGAGCAGGCTGGCCAGGCGGCGGCGACCCTGTTCTCGAACCGCGTCTTCAGCCTGAACCTGATCGTGCAGATCATCCTGCTGGCGATCGCCCTGCCCTTCATGCCGGAGATCGTGCGGCTGCTGGCGCCGGGCTTCGCGAATGATCCGCTGCGCTTCGATCTCGCGGTGACGCTGACGCGGATCACCTTCCCCTATCTGCTCTTCATCACGCTGGTGACGCTGCTTTCGGCCAATCTCAATGCGGTCGACCGCTACGCGGCCGCCGCTGCGGCCCCGATCCTGATGAATCTCTGCCTCGTCGCGGCACTCGCCGTCGCCTTCCTGTTTCCGAACGCCGCCTACGCGGCCGCCTGGGGCATGGCGGCGGCCGGCGTCATCGAATGGCTGCTGCTCGCCTTCGCTGCGCGGCGCGCGGGCGTCGCCGCTGCCCTGACCCGACCGCGGCTGGACGCCGATGTGAAGAGCTTCCTCAAGGCGTTCGGGCCCGCCGTGATCGGCTCGGCCGGGGTGCAGATCGCGCTCTTCGCCGACACGATCATCGCCTCGCTGCTGCCGGCCGGCGCCTATGCCGCGCTGTACTATGCCGAGCGGCTCTACCAGCTCCCGATCGGCGTGATCGCGATCGGTGTCGGCACGGTGCTTTTGCCTACGATGAGCCGCTTCATCGCCGCGGGCGATATGGCCGCCTCGGACCGTGCGCAGAACCGGGCGATCGCGCTGACGGTGGTGGCGGCGGCGCCCTTCGCGGCAGCCTTCCTCGCGATTCCGGAACTGATCGTCTCGGCCCTGTTCGAGCGCGGGCGCTTCGATGCGGCCGCGAGCCAGGCGGCGGGCGCGGTGCTGCTGGCCTATGCGGTGGGGCTACCGGCGATCGTTCTGATCCGCACCCAGGTCTCGACCTTCCAGGCGCGCGGCGACACGACGACACCGATGTTCGTCTCGCTCGCCGCCATCGGCGCCAATGTCGCACTCAAGCTCCTGCTTTGGCGCGATTTCGGCGCGCCAGGGCTGGCGCTGGCGACGGCGACCGGGGCCTGGATCAATGTCGCGACCCTGTTCCTGCTCGGCATCCGGCGCGGCTGGGCGAAGCCCGACCCGAGGCTCGGAGTGCTGATCGCGATCACGGTCGCCGCAGCGCTCGTCGCCGGCATCGCGGCGCGCCTTGCGGCGCCTTCCATGCTGGCAGCGACGGCTGGCTTGCCACACGAACCCCGGCTCGTCGCGGTGGCGGCCGTGAGCGTGCTCGCCGCCCTCCTCTACGCGGCGGTGCTTGGCATCGGATTGAAGGTCTCGGGGACGGTCCGGCTGCTGCGGTAGCCGGTAACCGTCTAAGGCTTCAACTCAGGAAGCCCCTCGCCCGCTCGCCCAGCAGCGCCGCCGCCTCGTCGACCATGCGCGTCACGATCTCGCCGGCCGACGGGACGTCCGAAACCAAACCCACCGCCTCTCCGACGATGACGGCGGCATTGTCCGGATCGCCGGCCGCGAAGGCTGCGCGATAGGCCGGCGCCTCCTGCTCGATCGACGCCTTCAGCGCCTCGTCGCGGCCGGCCCAGCGCCGGGTGAAGTCATTGGCGGCGACGCGGATGTCGAAGGGCTTCGGCCAGTCGAGCCGGCGGGCGATGTCGGGCAGCGACGTGCGGACCGTGCCGTCCCCGGTCGCCGACAGCGCGGCCGCCTGCTGCCGGTCATGGACCAGCGCCTCGCGGCTCGCCCAGAAGCGGGTGCCGACCAGCACGCCGTCCGCGCCCAGCATCAGCGAGGCCGCGAGCCCGCGTCCGTCGGCGATGCCGCCCGCCGCCAGCAGCAGCGTGTCGGGGCTCTGGCGGGCCAGCAGATCGGCGACCTCCGGCACGAAGGGGAAGGTCGCCCGGCGGTGGCCATGGCCGCCGGCCTCGCCGCCCTGCGCGACGATGATCGCCGCGCCAGCATCGAGCGCCTGGCGAACATGGTCGAGCGACTGGCACTGGCAGATGAGTGGGATCTCCGCCGCCGCGATCTCGGCCGCAAACGGGGCGGGATCGCCGAAGGAGAGCATCAGCGCCGCTGGGCGATGCGCCAGCGCAGCCGTCAGCAGATGCGGCTGCTTGGCCAGCGACCAGGTGATGAAGCCGCAGCCCGTGCGGGTGTTGCCGGCCTGGGCGAACTCCCGCTCGAGCCAGTCCCCGTCGCCATAGCCGCCGCCGATCAGGCCAAGCCCCCCGGCGCGGGTGACGGCGGCGGCGAGCGCTCCGCCCGCCGCCAGCGCCATCGGCGCCGAGAGCACCGGGTGCTCGATGCCCAGCCGCCGCGTCAGCCTGGTGACGAGGCGCGCCATGGTCAGGCGGACTTGCTGTTCGCGAAGTCCATGTAGAGCTCGCGGGCCTTACGATAGAGCGGGCCGGGCTGGAGCTGGCGGTCGTCGATGCGGCCGACCGGCACGACCTTCGAGTAGTTGCCCGAGGAGAAGATCTCGTCGGCCTGTTCGAAATCGCTGTAGCGCAGGCTGGTCTCCTCGACCGTGACGCCGTCCTGCCGCAGCAGGCCGATGACGCGCTGGCGGGTAATGCCGTTCAGGAAGGTGCCGTTGGGGATCGGCGTCTTCACCACGCCGTCCTTGGCGAGGAAGATGTTGGAGGTAGCCGTCTCCGCCACATTGCCGAGCATGTCGAGCACCAGCGCGTTGTCGAAGCCGGCGGCCTTGGCGGCGCGCAGCGTGCGGGCGTTGTTCGGGTAGAGGCAGCCGGCCTTGGCGTCGGTCGGGGCGGTCTCGACCGTCGGACGGCGGAACACGCCCTGCGTCACCGAGAGCCCATTGGCGGGAAGGCCCATCGGCGCCTCGAACAGGCAGAGGCAGAAGCGGGTCGATTCCTCGTCCGGGATGATGGTCGAGACGCCGTCGGCCTCGGCCCAGTACATCGGCTTGATGTAGAGCGCGACGTCGCCCTTGAACTTCTTGATGCCCTCATGCGCCTTGGCAACGATGGCCTCGGCGCTCTCGGTCGGCTTCAGGCCGAGCGCGGTTGCAGAGCGGTTCACCCGGGCAGCATGCAGGGCGAGATCCGGCGCGAGGCCGTCGAACCAGCGGGCGCCGTCGAAGACCGAGGAGCCCTGCCAGGTCGCATGGCTGCGCGGCCCCATAATCGGCGGGTTGCCCTCGTGCCACTCTCCCTCGAACCAGGTCCAAGTCTGCGAATACCAGGCCATCAGGCGCTCCTGCTGTAACGATCGACGTTGCGCGCACCGTCTGCCCCCGGCCTCACCTCGTCAACATCCAGCCCCGCAGAACCCGATGACGGGATGTGATGGAAGCGATCGGTGGCGGTGATGGATCAAAACCCCAGGGCGCGCAGGCCGGCGACGGCGCTCATGCCGACGATCAGCGCGAGCAGTTCGTTGCGGCGCAGGATCATGCTGCCGATGGCCGCGAGCAGGGCGATGCCGGCCGCCAGGCCGAGCCGCTCGATCAGCGGCAGGACGGTGGCGGCGATGATCGAGCCCGGCAGGGCGGCGAGCCCGCGGCGGACATGCGGCGTGAGCGGGATGAAGCCCATCAGCACCACCCCGGCGATGCGGCAGAGATAGGTCGCGACAGCCATGGCGAGGATCGCGATGATCGGCCCCCAGGCGCCGAGAAACGCGGAGCCGAGATCAGGCAGCGTCATCGCTGAACGCTCCCACGACGGCGCCGGTGAGCGAGCCGACGATGATGAAGGCGTAGCCCTCGACGAGCTTCGCCGTCAGCAGGGCGGCAATCCCCGCCGCCACCCAGGGCACGGCGTCGCGGCGGCCCCGCCAGAGCGGCACGATCATCGCGGCGAAGAAAATCGGCATGACCAGGTCGATGCCGAAGGCGCGCGGATCGGAAACCAGCGCACCGAGCCCGTAGCCGAGCCCCGTCAGCAGGACCCAGACCACCCAAAGCAGCAGCCCGGCGCCGATCAGCACGCCGAGATCGCGCCCGCCCTCGGCCCGGTAGCGCGTGCCGATGACCCAGTTGGCGTCAGTGAAGAAGAAGAGGTGGAGCGCGTTCAGCGCCTTCGGATAGGCCGCGAACCAGGGCTGCAGCGAGGCGCCCTGCAGGATCATTCGGGAATTGACTGTGGCGGTGACGACGGCGAGGCCGGCGATGGCGCCCCAGCTCCATTCCGGCCGCCACAGCTCCATCGCGACGAGCTGCGAGATGCCGCCATAGACCAGCGCGCTCATCAGCAGGGCCTCGACGAGGCTCAGGCCCTTGGCCGAGGCCGCCGCGCCGAAGGCGACGGCGAAGACCACCACGCCCGGCACGAGCACCATCACCTTTCGCATGCCAAGGCGCATGCCGGCCGTGCTGACCTGTGCCGCAGCTTGCTCCATCGACAGTCTCTCTCCCGTGGCGTGTGGCTGCTTTGGGCCCCGCTCTTGCGCCGCCACTGGCAATCGGACGCATGGAGTCCTTCCAAGGCCGAACGGCGCCGGAGGTCAACGCCGCCGGACGGGCGGGCCGCATGAGCCGGACACAGGGCGGCGCCGGGTGATGGCGAGCGCCCCCGCCCTGTCCTATCGTGCCGGGATGATCTGGCTGTGCTCCCCGGACGACAGCGCCGAAAGCCTTCCCGCCGCTTGGCTGGTGTCGACGCCGGCGCGGCCGGCGACCCTACCCGAGCGCTCGGTGCTGCGGCGGGGCATGGCCGCCCGCATCCTGGCGCGGCAACTCGGTCTGCCGCCCGAGGCGGTCGCGATCGGTCATGACGAGCGAGGCCGTCCGCTGGTCGCGCAGCCGCGCGGGAGCGGGCTGCATCTCTCGCTGGCGACACGGGGCGGCCTCGTCGCGGTGGCGCTCGCCCACCGGCCCATCGGCGTCGATGTCGAGGCTGTGGACGCCCATGCGGCCCCGCCGGCCGCCTTGCTCCATCCGGAGGAACAGGGCTGGCTTCTCGCCCAGTCGCAGGACGAGCGCGCCCATGCCTTCGCGCGGCTGTGGAGCGCGAAGGAGGCCTATGTAAAGGCGCTGGGGACGGGGTTTCTCCGGCCGCCGGAGAGCTTCGCCGTCACCCTCTCGCCGGAGGGAGTGATTGCGGTGCGGGATGGTGGACAGGCCGCCGCAAGCGGTGTCGGCCGCACCATCGAAAACGGCGGCCAGGAGATCCTGGCCGCCGCGATGGTCGTTCTCGGGTGATGCGAAAGGGCGCTCAGCCCTCGGCCGCCTGCCCCCCGCGCCGCTGCTTCAGCACATAGGCGATCGCGCAGACCAAGGCCGCGCCGATCACCGAGGTGACGTAATGCGGCATGCTGGCGGGGCCGATGCCGATGGCGCTGACATCCGTCGAGACCGGCTTGATCCAGGTCGGCATGTTGACCTCGAGCCAGCGCAGCACGGCGATGTCGCCCAGGATCATTTCGGCCGCGATCCAGCCCAGCAGGGCCGCGCCGAGCCAGATCAGGATCGGGTAGCGGGTGATGATCGAGGTCAGGAACTGCGCGCCCATGATGATCAGCGGGATCGAGAGCAGCAGGCCGAAGATGAAGAGCTCGGGATGTCCGCGCGACGCCGCCGCGATGGCGATGACGTTGTCGAGGCTCATCACCGCATCGGCGATGGCGATGGTGCGCACCGCCTGCCAGAGCGTCGAGCCGCCGTCGATCTCGGCATGGCTCTCATCCTCGCCGAGCGCGAGCTTCACCGCGATCCAGAACAGCAGCAGGCCGCCGACGATCTTCAGATAGGGCACGAGCAGCAGATAGGTCACCACCAGCGCGAAGATGATGCGCAGGCCGATCGCCGCCGAGGCGCCGAGCCAGATGCCAACCTTGCGCTGCTTCTCCGGCAGGGAGCGGCAGGCGAGCGCGATCACCACCGCGTTGTCGCCCGACAATAGCAGGTCGATCCAGATGATCTGGAGCAGGGAAACCCAGAATGTGGAGGATGAGAAATCCATTAGTCGGTCAGTCCCTTTGTCAAAGGGCCGGATCTGGCCGGCGATGCTTGAGGAGGTAGCCGAGGCCGAGCACGAGCAGTGCGCCGATCAGGGCCGCCGGGTATTCGAAGCGGTGGAGCGTTTCGGCGCCGAAGCGGGCGATGAGCCAGGGGTCGCTGTCGAACATTTCACCCGCAACCCAGCCGAGCAGCGCGGCGCCCGCCCAGACGAGAACGGGGAAACGGGTGAGAAGGCTGGTGATCAGCGAGGCGCCGAGCACGATCAGCGGGATCGAGATGACGAGGCCCGCAACCAGAAGCGGGATCGAATCCTTCGCGACGGCGGCGATCGCCAGCACGTTGTCCAGGCTCATGACGATGTCGGCGATGGCGACGGTCTGCACGGCCTTCCAGAGCTTGCTGCTGGCGGCGATCGAATCCTCGTCGCTCTCGCCGTCCTCCACGATCAGCTTGACGGCGATCCAGACGAGAAGCAGCGCGCCGACGATGTGCAGGAACGGCATGTTGAGCAGCGAGGCGATCAGCACGGTAAAGACCACGCGCAGCACCACCGCGACACCCGCGCCGAGCGCGATGCCTTTATTGCGCTGCTCGGGCGCCAGCGCGCGGCAGGCCAGCGCAATGACCACCGCATTGTCGCCCGACAGAACGATGTTCAGCGCAACGATCTCGAGCAGCTTGCCCCAGAGGGCCGGGTCGAAGAACGACAGCGACGACAGATCCATTCCCAGCCCCTTCGAAGTCGCCCCACCGTCCGCAGCGCAACGCCGCGAGCGGCGCCACGTTCCGCCGCGGCCGGGGATCGATGCCCTAATGCGGGCTCGTTGTCACGGCACCCGGCCCGCAGAAGGCCCAGAAATCAGCCCAGCGCCTGTTCGACGGCCTTGCCGGCGGCTTCGGTGCCGAGCGAACCGCCGAGGTCACGCGTGCGGGTGCGGGCATCGCCCAGCGCCCGCTCGATCGCGGCCTCGATGCCCTTGGCGGCTTCCGTCTCGCCGAGATGGTCGAGCATCATCGCCGCCGACCAGATCTGGCCGATCGGGTTGGCGACGCCCTGGCCGGCGATGTCCGGCGCCGAGCCGTGGACCGGCTCGAACAGGGAGGGGTAGTCGCCGGTCGGGTTGATGTTGCCCGAGGGCGCGATGCCGATCGTGCCGGTGCAGGCCGGGCCGAGGTCCGAGAGAATGTCGCCGAACAGGTTGGAGGCGACGACGACGTCGAACCTGTCCGGGTTCAGGACGAAATGCGCGGTCAGGATGTCGATATGATACTGGTCGACGGTCACGTCGGGGTACTTCTTCGCCATCTCCTTCACCCGCTCGTCCCAGTAGGGCATGGTGATGGCGATGCCGTTCGACTTGGTCGCCGAGGTCAGCTTCTTGCGCGGGCGGCGCATGGCGAGCTCGAAGGCGTATTTCAGCACGCGGTCGACGCCGACGCGGCTCATCACCGTCTCCTGCATGACGATCTCGCGCTCGGTGCCGGCATACATGCGGCCGCCGACGGAGGAATACTCGCCTTCGGTGTTTTCGCGGACGACGAAGAAGTCGATATCGCCGGGCTTCCGGCCGGCCAGCGGGCCGGGCACGCCGGGCATCAGCCTGACAGGGCGGAGATTGACGTACTGGTCGAATTCGCGCCGGAACAGCAGCAGCGAGCCCCAGAGCGAGATGTGGTCCGGCACCTGGGCGGGCATGCCGACGGCGCCGAAGAAGATCGCGTCATGGCCGCCGATCTGCTCCTTCCAGTCGTCGGGCAGCATCTTGCCGTGCTTGGCGTAGTAGTCGCAGGAGGAGAAATCGAACTCGTCCAGCCGCAGCTCGAAGCCGTATTTCTTCGAGGCCGCCTCGAGGATGCGCAGGCCCTCCGGCATCACTTCCTTGCCGATGCCGTCTCCGGCGATGGCGGCGATGCGGTAGACGCGGTTGGTGCGGCTCATGACTTGTCTCCGAAGAAGGCGGTGAATTCGGCGGCGACGAGATCGGGGATCTCCTCGGCCAGATAATGCCCGCCGGGCAGGCTGCGGCCTTGGACGTTCTCCGCGCGCAGGCGCCACAGCGCCAGCGGATCGAAGCATTTGCCGATGATGCCGTTTTCGCCCCAGAGCGCGAGCAGGGGCTGTGTCAGCTTGCGGTCGCCATCCTCATCGTCATGGCGAATATCGATGGTGGCGGCGGCGCGATAGTCCTCGCAGGAGCCATGGATGGTCCGCGGATCGGAAAAGCAGCGCAGATATTCCGCCAGGGCTTCCGGCGCAAAGGGCTTCAGGCCGGCCGAGCCGGAGCCGCACTTCTTGCGCCAATAGGCCTCCGGATCGGCCCCGATCATCTTCTCCGGGAAGGGCGCCGGCTGGATCAGGAAGAACCAGTGCCAATAGGCCCGCGCAAAGGCGTTGGTGGTGCCGGCATACATCTCGCGCGTCGGCGCGATGTCGAGCGTGGCGAGCTTCGTGACGCGCTCGGCATGGTCGAGCGCGAGGCGATGGGCAACGCGGGCGCCACGGTCATGCGCGCCGACCAGGAAGCGCTCATGGCCGAGCAGCGTCATCACCTGCGCCATGTCGAGCGCCATGGCGCGCTTCGAATAGGGGAAGTGCTCGGGGTCGGTCAGCGGCTTGTCGCTGTCGCCATAGCCGCGCAGATCGGCGCAGACGAGGGTGAAGCGCTCCTTCAGCCGCTCCGCCAGCTTGTGCCAGAGCACATGGGTCTGGGGATAGCCGTGCAGCAGCAGCAGCGCCGGCCCCTGCCCGCCCGTCCGCACCCGGATGCGCGCGCCCGAGGTCGTGACGTCGAGCAGCCGGAAGCCGGGGAAGAGGCTGTCGGTGACGGGAAGATCGGTGATGGCCATGAGCGCCAGGTCAGGATGTGCGGTGCCAGAGCGCGTACGCCCATTCCGGCGGAATTGCTCGCAGCGATTATTACACAATCCAGATCAATGGTCGGGAATGGAGCCGCAACGGCCTCTTCCTTCCCCCGGATGGAAGAAGGTGGCGCGGAGCGCCGGATGAGGGCCTGCCGTTGCAGCAAGAAAGCGCCACGGCTCCGTCGCGCTCTTGCGATCAGCGGCGGGCCCCCACCCCTGCCCCTCTCCCATCCGGGAGAGGGGTTCTCCGAGCCCTACCCTCGCAGCGCCGCCCCGTAGCGCTTGGCCATTTCGGCGACGATCCTGGCGCCGACCGCCTCGATCTCGGCTTCCGTCAGCGTCTTCTCGACCGGCTGGAGCGTGACCGCGAGCGCGACCGACTTCTTGCCCGGCTCGACGCCCTGGCCCTCGTAGAGATCGAAGACCGAGACGTCAGAGATCAAAGCGCGATCGGCGTTCTGGGCGGACTTGACCATTTCGCCGGCGGCAGTGGCCTTGTCGACGATGAAGGCGAAGTCGCGCGTCACAGGCTGGAAGCCGGACAATGCCAGCTTCGGCTTGACCTTGGTCGGCTTGGCCTTGGGCAGCGGCAGCGCATCGAGATGGATCTCGAAGGCGACCAGCGGGCCCTTGACGTCGAGCGCCTTGAGAATGCGCGGATGGACCTCGCCGAACGCGCCGATCACGCCCTTGGGGCCGAAGCGCAGCGTCGCCGAGCGGCCGGGATGGGCCCAATCCGGCCCGCCGGCTACGATCTGGAGCCCGCCCGTCGGGACGCCGAGGCCCGCCAGCAGCGCCAGCACGTCGGCCTTGGCGTCGAAGGCATCGACGGGTTTGGCCGCGCCGTCCCAATGGCGGCCGGCGCCCTCCAGCGTCGCCGTGCCGCGGCGCAGGCCGGTCGCGGCCATGAGCTGGCCCTCGGGCTCGCCGCTCTGGAATATCTGGCCGACCTCGAAGAGGGCGACGTCGCCAAAGCCGCGATCGGCATTGGCCTGCGCAGCCCGGATCAGGCCCGGCAGCAGCGAGGGCCGCATGTCGGAGAGATCGGCCGCGATCGGGTTGGCGAGCACGAGCGCCGGCGAGCCGCCGCCGAACAGCGTCGCCGATTCATGGTCGATGAAGGACCAGGTGACGGCCTCGACGAGGCCGCGGCTGGCAAGCAGGCGCTTGGCCTGGCGGGTGCGCTTCTGCAGCACGGTGAGAACGGGCTTCAGCACCTCGTCCGCGATGCGCGGCAGCGGCGTCGAGACGACGCGGTCGAGCCCGGCAATGCGCAGGATCTCCTCGACGAGATCGGCCTTGCCGCCGACATCGGCCCGCCAGGACGGCGCCACCACCTGAACCCGCTCGCCGGAGCCGGAGACCGCGAAGCCCAGGGAGGTCAGCGCCCGCTCCATCTCCGGCAGGGGCAGCTCCAGCCCGGTCAGGCGCTTGACCTCGGACCAGGGGAAGTCGATCGCAGCGGCGCTGCCCGGCAGCTCGCCCGCGAAGACCATCTCGGACGGCTCGCCGCCGCAGAGCTCGACGATGAGCGCCGTGGCGAGATCCAGCCCCGGCCGGCAGAAGTCCGGATCGACGCCGCGCTCGAAGCGGTAGCGCGCATCGGAGGTGATGCCGAGCGCGCGGCCCGAGCGGGCGATGTTGAGCGGGTCCCACAACGCGCTCTCGACCAGCACGTCGGTCGTGCCCTCGTCGCAGCCCGAGGCCTCGCCGCCCATGATGCCGGCGATGGATTCGACGCCCGCCGCGTCGGCGATGACGACCTGATCGGCGGTCAGCGTGTAGGTCTTGCCGTCGAGCGCGACGATGGACTCGCCCTCCCGGGCGCGGCGCACGACGAGGTCGCCCTTGACCTTGGCCGCATCGAAGACGTGCAGCGGGCGGTTGCGGTCGAGCGTCATGAAATTGGTGATGTCGACCAGCGCGTTGATCGGGCGCATCCCGACGGCGCGCAGCCGCGCCTGGAGCCAGTCCGGCGACGGGCCGTTCTTCACGCCACGCACGAGCCGCAGTCCGAAGGCCGGGCAGAGCGCCTTGTCCTCGGCTGCGAGTTCGAGCTTCACGCCGACCGGGCACGGGAAGCCAGCTTTCACGGGCGCCACCGGCGGTGTCTTGATCGTGCCGAGGCCGGCCGCGGCGAGATCGCGCGCAATGCCCGCCACGCCGAGGGCATCGGCGCGGTTGGGAGTCACCGCGATCTCGATGACCGGATCGCTCAGGCCGGCATAGGCGACATAGGGCTGCCCGACGGGGGCATCCGCCGGCAGGTCGATGATGCCGTCATGATCCTCCGAGAGCTGCAGCTCGGCGGCCGAGCAGAGCATGCCGTTCGATTCGACGCCGCGGATCACGCCCTTGCCGAGCGTGATGTCCTTGCCGGGAATATAGGTACCGGGCGGCGAGAAGACGCTCTTCATGCCGGTGCGGGCATTGGGCGCGCCGCAGACGACCTGGACCGGCTCGGCCCCGCCGGTGTCGACCAGGCAGACGCGCAGCCGGTCGGCATTGGGGTGCTGCTTGGCCTCGATCACATGGGCCACGGTGAAGGCGGCGAGCGCCTTGGCCTTGTCCTCGATGCCCTCGACCTCGAGCCCGACGCGGGTCAGGGCATCGGCGACGGCTTCGACGGGTGCGGTGGTGTCGAGATGATCCTTCAACCAGGACAGGGTGAACTTCATGAGCGTCCGTCACTTCTCGTCATTGCATGGGACATCGGGGCCGGCGCGGCGTTCAGCTCGTCCTCCCCGTCCGTCTTGATCTTCATCGCGTTGCCGCGCCAGCTGACCTCGCCGGCGACGAAGGCATAGGCCCAGACGCCGGGAAAGACGATGTCGCGTACCAGCAGCGCCAGCGGCATGCGCCAGGAGCCGTGCCAGCCGACGCCGCGCGCGAAAGCCAGCTCGGCGACATACCAGGGCAGCAGCACGAGCACCGGCGCGAGCCAGGCGGACAGGCCGAAGGCCGGCAACGCGATGGCCGCTGCGACCACCGCCAGCAGCGGGCCGGACAGGATTTCGGGCAGGAAGAAGGGCAGGAAGGTCACCCGCCGCAGCCGCGCCCAGCGGAACTGGCGCTGGACGACGTCATGCAGGCTGCGCTCGCCCAAAGGCTGCTCGAAGGGCTGGCCGACGAGATGGACATGCTTGCCGGCACGGCGCACGAGCTTCGTCGCCGCGGCATCCTCGGCGATCTCCTCGCCGAGCATGGCGATGCCGCCGCGGGCGTCGAGGAAGGGCTTGTTCCAGAGCATCGACTTGCCCTGGGCGAAGCCGAAGCCGCAGGCCTCGCCGGCGAACTGCCAGCGCGCCTGGAAGGTGTTGAGGAAGGCGCATTCGAGCTCGGCCCAGAAGCCGAAGGGCCGCGAGCCCACCGGCGTCGAGCACACCAGCCCGGTGTCGTCGCGCCAGGAGGCGAGCAGGCGCTGGATGTAGTCCTTCGGCATCAGCACATTGGAATCGGCGAGGATGACCCACTCCGTCCGCGCCGCCTCCCAGCCCTTGACGCAGTTGTTGAGCTTGGGATTGGCGCTGACCGGCACGTCGCCGGTCACGAGCTTCACCCGCTCCGCGCCGTAGCGGGCGATCAGCTCCTCGACCATCGGCACGATCGGGTCGTCGGCATCCGCGACGGCGAAGATCGTGACATAATCGGGATAGTCGAGTTCGAGACCCGAAATCGCGGTCTCGCGGCTGAAGGCCTCGATGCCGCGCAGCGGACGCACGATCGTCACCGGCGGCAGCGCCGCGAGCAGAGGCGTGCGCCGGTCCGCCCGGCGCAACCGCGCATAGGCGATCGCCTGGCAGAGCAGGTTCGTCGCGACGAGCAGCACCGCGAACAGGCCCGCCCAGCCCGCGGCGCTCATCGCGCGGCCCTCCCGCTCCCGGCCGCCATCACGCGGACAGCCCGGCGGTCAGCGTCGGCAGGTCGAGCGGGCGGAAGCCGTAATGGCCGAGCCAGCGCACATCCGCCTCGAAGAAGGGGCGCAAGTCAGGCATGCCGTATTTCAGCATCGCGATGCGGTCGATGCCCATGCCCCAGGCGAAGCCCTGATAGACCTCCGGATCGAGCCCGCAATTGCGCAGCACATTCGGGTGGACCATGCCGCAGCCGAGGATCTCGAGCCAGTCCTCGCCCTCGCCGAAGCGGATCTCGCCGCCCTTGCGCGAGCACTGGATGTCGACCTCGACCGAGGGCTCGGTGAAGGGGAAGAAGGACGGCCGGAAGCGCATCTTGACCGTGTCGATCTCGAAGAACGCCTTGCAGAACTCCTCGAGGATCCATTTCAGGTGGCCCATATGGGCGCCCTTGTCGATCACCAGCCCCTCGACCTGGTGGAACATCGGCGTGTGCGTCTGGTCGGAATCCATCCGGTAGGTACGGCCCGGGCAGATCACGCGGATCGGCGGCTCATGGGCCAGCATGGTGCGGACCTGGACCGGAGACGTATGGGTGCGCAGCAGCTTGCGCTCGCCATTCGCGTCGGGGGCGAAGAAGAAGGTGTCGTGCATCTCCCGCGCCGGATGGCCGACAGGGAAGTTCAGCTTGGTGAAGTTGAGATCGTCGGTCTCGACGTCCGGACCTTCGGCGATCGAGAAGCCCATATCGCCGAAGATCGCGGTGATCTCGTCGATGACCTGGCTGATCGGGTGGATGCGGCCGCGGGCCTCCGGGCCCTCGCGCACCGGCAGCGAGACGTCGATCCGCTCGGCCGACAGCCTGGCCTCGAGCGCGGCCTCGGCCAGCGCGTCCTTGCGGGCCGAGAGCGCCGACTGGACCTGGTCGCGCAGGCCGTTGATCAGCGGGCCCTTTTCCTTGCGCTCCTCGGGCGTCATCGCGCCCAGCGTCTTCAGAAGCGCCGAGATCGAGCCGGCCTTGCCGAGCGCGCCGATCCTGACCTGCTCCAGCGCGGCTTCGTCCTGCGCCTTCGCGATGTCGGCAAGAAGGCTCGCGCCCAAGTGATCGATCTCGTCCATGCCTGCTCTGGTCCGTTTGCGAGGCATCTTCTAGGGTGTCGCCAGCGCCGATGCTAGAGGCAATCACGCGGGCAAAGCAGGGTGAGGACGGCAAAACCGTGGGGTGCGCCGATGATGGGGGCCGGTTGATGAAAAGGCTGTCGCAATCGTGGCCGCGCCGCGCGCAGCAACGGAACTGGGCGGCTCTTCTTGGCCTGCTCGCCGTCTGGCTGGCAGCACCGGCGCAGGCCGAGGATGGCCAACGCGTCAGCATCACCGGCGAGATCGCAGACAGCTGGTGCACGGTCAGCGGGCTGATGTTCGCGAAGGGCAGCGCCCATCATCAATGCGCGGTCTGGTGCGCGCTCGGCGGCATTCCCGTCGCGATCCGCGACGCGGAGGGCGGGCTCTACCTGATCCTGCGCATCGGCGACGACACGGACAGCGCCGCCAATCCGCGCATCGCCCGGCTGATGGCCCATGAGGTCACGGTGGACGGCGAACTGCTCGAGCGCGACGGCGTCAAATACCTGCTCGTGGACAAGATCGCCGACGACAAGGGCGTGATCAACCTGACCCATGACGAATACGGCATTCAGCCGTTTGGGAACTGAGGCGTGGGCATGTTCTCAGCCCTCATCCGGAAGAGCGCGGTGGGGCTCTGCGTCGCGGCGCTGACCGTGCTGGCTCCCGCCGTCGCACAGGCCGCCGAGCCCTGGGGCATCCCGCATGAAAAGCCGGTCGTGCTGAACGGCCGCGTCGTCGAGGCGCTGTGCCATCTCAAGGGTGTCTGCGCGGCCGATTGCGGCGCCGGCAAGCGCCAGCTCGGCATCCTCGAGGCGGATGGCCGCTTCCGGCTGGTCGGCAAGGGGCAAGTCGATTTCGCCGGCGCGGTGCCCGATCTCGCCGGCTTCTGCGGCCGCGAGGTCGAGGCCGACGGGCTCCTGATCGAGAACCCGGCGATCACGCTGTTCTTCGCGCAGGGTGTCCGCGAAGCCGGCAGCAGCGCCCCGTTCACGCCGACCGAGCGCTTCAAGACGCAGTGGGAGGCGCGCAACGGCGCCGCGCCCGAATGGTGGCGGGCGGACCCCGAGTCCAATGCCATTCTGGCCGAGACCGGCCCGCTCGGCATCAAGGGGCTCCTGCCCCAGCCGAAGCCCTGAGATCCGGTATGCAGGGCCGGCCCCACCGACGCGCGCTGCTGGCCGGGCTCGCCACCGGCTTGAGCCTTCCGGCGCTGGCGCAGCATCACGGCCATGCCGGGCACGCCGCGCCCTCCCCGCGGCCCGACCCGCTGGCGGGACGGTTCGGCGGTCCGTTCTCGCTGACCGACCATCGCGGCACGCAGGTGAGCGACCGCGACTTTCGCGGGCGCTTCATGCTGATCTATTTCGGCTTCACGCGCTGCACCGACACCTGCCCGATCGATCTGCCGAATATCGCGCAGGCGCTGGACGGGCTCGGCCCGCTGGCGGAGCGCGTGACGCCGCTCTTCGTCACGGTCGATCCGGCCCATGACACGCCTGCCGTGCTGGCGGCCTATGTCGGCGCCTTCCATCCCCGCCTGATCGGGCTGACCGGCAGCGAGGCGCAGATCGCGGCGGTGGCGAAGGCCTACAAGGTGCATCGCCGCAAGCTGACGCTGCCGCATCACGCGCCCGGCGAGCACAGCGTCGACCATGGCTCGCTGACCTATCTGATGGATCGCGAGGGGCGTTTCCTGACGCTTCTGCCGCACAGGACCGGCGCGGACCGCATGGCGGCCGTATTGCGAAGCTATCTGGGGTAAGGCTGGGACAGCCCCACCGGATTCGCACGATATGCCCGACACGACCGCCAGGCCCGACAGCAGCGCCCAGAAGAACTCGCCCTCCTATCGCCTGGCGGCGCTCGACCCCGACTTCATCCTCGGCGATTCGACGCGCGGCGTGCGCTTCATGCTCGAATACCAGAAGGCCGAGGACCATTTGCGCGCCCGCGGCATCCTCTCGACGATCGTCGTCTTCGGCTCGGCGCGGGTGCGGGAGGGAGAGCCCTGGTACGAGGCGGCCCGCGCCTTTGGCAAGCTGGCCTCGGAGCGCGGCGGCGCGCTGGCGCCGGGCGATCTCGGCCGCGACCACGTCATCGCCACCGGCGGCGGGCCGGGCATCATGGAGGCTGCCAATCGCGGCGCGACCGAGGCCGGCGCGCTCTCGATCGGCTTCAACATCACGCTCCCGCATGAGCAGGAGCCGAATGCCTGGTCGACGCCGGACCTCACCTTCCGCTTCCACTACTTCGCGATGCGCAAGATGCATCTGGCGATGCGGGCAGCCGCGCTGGTCGTCTTCCCCGGCGGCTTCGGCACGCTGGACGAACTCTTCGAGATCCTGACGCTGGTGCAGACCGGCAAGATGCGCCCGGTGCCGATCGTGCTCTACGACCGCGCCTATTGGAAAGGGCTGCTGAACCTCGACGTCATGGCGCGGGCCGGGCTGATCCGGGCCGAGGATCTGGCGCTCTTCGCCTATGCGGAGACGCCGGAAGAGGCCTATGCCCGCATCGTCGAGGGCGCGGGCGACAACTGGCGCCCGGCGACGCAGGATGGCGTGCAGACGTGACGCGGCACGTCATGCTCGGGCGAAGACCCGAGCATCTCCTGAACCAGATTCTCGGGTCTTCGCTCCGCTACGCCCGAGAGTGACGCAGTGAGCACACAAAAAAGGCCGGCATCACTGCCGGCCTTTTTCCGTATCTCGTCGAAGCCAGAAGGCTCAGGCGGGCATCGATCTCAGGCGGCCTTGGCCTGGGCGTCGGAGCCCAGCGCGGCCTTGACCGCCTCGACCACCGCCGTGAAGGAGGCGGCGTCGTCGATCGCCATCGCCGAGAGGGTCTTGCGGTCGAGCTCGATGCCGGCCTTGGCCAGGCCGCCGATGAAGACCGAATAGACCAGGCCGTGCTCGCGCACCGCGGCGTTCAGGCGCTGGATCCAGAGCGCGCGGAAGGAGCGCTTCTTGTTCTTGCGGTCGCGATAGGCGTACTGCATCGAGCGATCGACGGCCGCCTTGGCGGCGCGGATCGTGTTCTTGCGGCGGCCATAGAAGCCCTTGGCGGCCTTGAGCGTCTTCTTGTGCTTGGCGTGGGACGTTACGCCCCGTTTCACGCGAGCCATGTCATGATCTCCGGAAGGTTAGGGGGCGTCAGCCGTTGGGGAGGAAATACTTCTTCACGTTGGCCGCATCACCCTCGAACAGGGTGGTGGTGCCGCGGTGATTGCGGATCTGCTTGTTGGTCCGCTTGATCATCCCGTGACGCTTGCCGGCCTGGGCGTAGAGCACCTTGCCGGTTCCGGTGATCTTGAACCGCTTCTTCGCGGCCGATTTCGTCTTGATCTTGGGCATTTCAGCTCCTCATAGGTCGCGGGCGCGCGAAGTGCGCCGCTTGATGTTTTGCTTGCGGGAAGCAAAGAACGACCGCCACGGCAGCCCTTATCAGCCGGGCGATCGAAGGCCGCGCGTATGACAGAAAAGGGCGGGCCTGGCAAGCGAGGCAATCACGCCCGCCTCGGCGCCGCCTCCCGCTCCTGCGCCAGGATGCCGGCCAGGACCGCGATGCCCCGGCGCAGCGCCTCGATCTCGAGCGCGGCATAGCCCAGGACGAAGCCCGCGGTCTCCGGCTTCGGCGCGGATGCGTCATAGAGCGGCGAGACCGGGTAGAGGCCGACCCCGGCCGCGCGCGCGGCCTCCGCGATCGCGCCCTCGCGGTTGGCGGGGATGCCGTTCAGCCAGATCACCAGATGCAGCCCCGTGGCCGCGCCCTCCACCGCCACCCCGTCCCCGCATGCGGCGGCCAGGGCCTCGAGCGTGGCGCTCCGCCGCTCGGCGTTCCTGCGGCGGATGCTGCGGACATGGCGCTCATAGCCGCCGCTGGCGAGCAGTTCGGCCAGCGCCTCCTGTTCAAGCAGGGGCGCGTGGCGATCCGTCAGGCGCTTCGCCTCGACGAAGGCCCGCATCAGCCCGGCCGGGAGGACGAGATAGCCGAGCCGCAGGGTCGGCGAGAGCGTCTTGGAGACGGTGCCGACATAGATCACCGCTTGCGGATTTAGCGTCTGCAGCGGTGGAATCGGCGCGACGTCGTGGCGGTATTCGCCGTCATAGTCGTCCTCGACGACATAGCCGTCGACGGACGCCGCCCATTCGAGCAGCGCGCGACGGCGCGGCGCCGAGAGGACGCCGCCGAGCGGATATTGATGCGAGGGCGTGACATAGGTCAGCCGCCCGGGCGGGAGCGCCTCCGTCATCAGCCCATCGGCATCGACCGGAACCGGAACCGCCTCCCCGCCCGCCGCGATGAAGGCGTGGCGCGCGAGCGCATAGCCCGGATTTTCCATCAGGAAGCGGTCGCCGGGATCGAGCAGCAGCCGCGCGCAGAGATCCAGCCCCTGCTGCGAGCCGTTGACGACGAGGATGTCATCGGCAGAGCAGGCGATGCCGCGTGCGCGCCAGAGATAACCCTGCAAGGCCGCGCGCAGGGCCGGGTCGCCCTGCGGATCGGCATAGCGCAGCCTTGCCGGACGGCGAAGCGCTGCCTTGGCCAGGGCGCGACGCCAGGCCAGCACGGGAAAATCGGCGCCCGCGAGATCGCCATAACGGAAATCGGCAACGGGAAAGTCGTCCCGCGGTGCGGGTGGAGGCAGCGCGAGCAGGCGTTGCGCGAAGCCGGAGAGGGGCCGCGCTGGCAGGGGCGGGGCCGGAACGGCGCCCGGCCTGGCGGCGAGGCCCGGCGCCACCACGGGGCGGGCGCCCTGGCGGCTGACGAGATAGCCCTCCGCGATCAGCTGGCCATAGGCGGCCGTCACCGTCGTGCGCGACGCGCCCCATTCCGCCGCGAAGGCGCGGCTCGACGGCAGGCGATCCCCCGGCCGATAGGCGCCGCCATGGATTCGTTCCTTAATCGCGGCCACGATCCGGCGCCCGACGCTCTCCAACTGGACCACCCATAAATCCGGAAACTGGCTGTTTCGCCCGGGCCAGATTGCCCGCATGAATCACGCCGACGCAAGGGAGATCCGCGATGTACACCCCGCCCGCCTTCCGCGACGACGATCGGGACAGCATCGCCGCGACGATTCGTGCCGCGCGTCTCGCCCATTTCATCACGGCGACGGAGGCCGGCGTGCTGGCGACGCCGTTGCCGCTGGTCCTGGACGAGACCGAAGGCGAGCATGGCGTGCTCTATGGCCATCTCGCCCGGGCCAACCCGCAATGGCGGGAGCCTGCGCTGGGCGAGGGGCTCGCGGTCTTCATGGGCCCCGACGCCTACATCACGCCGTCCTGGTACGAGACCAAGCGGGAGACCGGCAAGGTCGTGCCGACCTGGAACTATGTTGCGGTCCACGCTTACGGCCCGGTGCAGTTCTTCGACGACGCCGCGCGGCTGCTGGCCGTCGTCACGCGGCTGACCGACCTGCATGAGGGGGAGCGTCCGGCGCCTTGGGCGGTAACGGACGCGCCGGCCGATTTCATCCAGGCGCAACTGCGCGGGATCGTCGGGCTCCGGATGCCGATCACGCGGCTCGAGGGCAAGCGCAAGATGAGCCAGAACCGGCCCGCAAGCGACCGCGCCGGCGTCGCCGCCGGCCTCGCGGAGAGCCCCCGCCCCGCCGAGCGCGCCGCCGCCGCGCTGGTGCCCATCGACTGATCGCGAAAGCGCCCCTCCCCTCAACATTGGTGCCCCCGTCATGCCTGAGCCCAGCTCACTGGCGCTGTTTGTCGTCGCAGCGCTCCTTCTTGCGATCACGCCGGGTCCCGGCATTTTCTATGTCGCCGCGCGAACGCTGGCGGGCGGGCGCCGGGAAGGCCTCGCGTCCAGCTTCGGAACCGGACTGGGCGGCATGGTTCATGTCGTCGCCGGCAGCCTGGGCGTGTCCGCGGTCGTGCTGGCGAGCGCCGAACTGTTCACGGCTCTCAAGCTCGCCGGCGCGGGCTATCTCGTCTGGCTCGGCTGGCGCACAATCCAGGCGGCGCGACAGGACGCGGCGAATGTGCTGAGCGGCGGCATCATCGAGCCACCGCTGGGTGGAAGGAGGGCTTTTCGCGAAGGCGTCGTCGTCGAAGCCCTAAATCCGAAGACCGCCGCCTTCTTCCTGGCCTTCATTCCGCAGTTCATCGACGGCACCGGCAGCGTCGCTCTGCAGTTTCTGATCCTGGGTTTCGCGTCCGTGCTGTTCAACACGCTCGCCGACATCGTCGTCGCCTATGCGGCGAGTGGAATCCGACAGGGCGCAGCGGCACGCCCAGCCCTTATTCGCCGTCTGCGCGAGGGCTCCGGTGGCGCCATGATCGCCTTGGGGATCGGCCTGGCTCTGGCGAAGCGTCCGGCCGCCTGAGAGCCAGCCGCCCTGGAATCTACTCCGCCGCCTGCACCAGCGCCGGCCCGCCCTCGCCCTGGAGCTTGGCGCCGAGGCGGTCGACATCGAGCAGCATCAGCATGCCGGCCGGTTCGCCCCGGGCGTTGCGGGTCGCGACGACGCCGAGCGCTGGGACGTCGGTCTTCGAGGTCAGTTCGCGCAGCGGCTGCAGCTCGGAGGCCGCGATCTCGGGGATGAGGCCGAGCGTATCGACGATGAGCCCGAGCGTGCGGCCGGCGGCGCGCACGATGACGATCTGCTGCTCGTCCGAGGAGGCGTCGGGGATGCCGAGCAGCCGGGCGAGGCGCAGCACCGGAACGGGCTGGCCCTCATGTAGCTTGTAGCCGGCGAGCAGGCCGTCTCCCGCCTTCTTGGCCGAGGGCTTGAGACCGGCGATATCGACCGCCTCGATGACGTCGCGCGCCCGCACGCCGAGCCAGTGCCGCCCGATATGGAAGGTCGCGACCTCGAAGGCCTCGACCCCGTCGGCCGGCTTCTGCGCGGCCAGCGTCGTCGCGGCGGCGCCCGCGGCCGGGCGGGATGCGCTGTCGGCCGCGACCACGCCGAGCGGCACGGCGCAGAGCGCCACGACATCGGCGCGGTGGCCGTCGCTGGTCTTGTATTCGCGATAGCCCTTCGAGAGCGCGGCGCCGACCGCCATGTGCTTGCCCTCGAAGCTGCGGATGCAGGCGAGGTCGCCGTCCCGCTCCAGCGCCGCGGCATCGACCGGCAAGGGGCTGGCGTCGCCGACCGCGAAGCGCGGGTCGCTCGAGGAGAGGATGCGGCCGTCGCTGCCGACCAAGAGGGTGAAGGCGCCGGGCAGGGCCGCGCCGTCCTCGTCGGTCGGCAGGGAATCGGCGAGGATCGCCGAGAACTGCGGCGTCGAGTCGAAGACGATGGCGATGCCGCCGAGCGCCCTGCCCCCGACCGGGCTCTGCACGGCGGCGGTGTAGATCAGAGTCGGCGCCTCGCCATAGAGCGGCGTCGGCTCGAAGGCCGAGACGGCATAGTGCTGGCCCGAGCGCAGGGCGAGCGTGCGGCCCACCCATTCCGCCTCGAGCGGCTGGCCGACGAGATGGGCCTGCGACGGCTGCGAGACGGCAACGACGACGCCCTGCGCATCGAACAGGATGAGGTTGCTGTAGACCGTGTAGAGCGCGTTGATGGTGGCGAGGATCTCGCCGCAGAGCCTAGCTCCCTCCGGCGAGGGCGAGGTCAGGACGCGGGCGAAGCTCGCATTCAGCGCCCACCAGCGGCAGTCATTGGCGCGCTCGTAGAGATTGCGGTCCATCACATCGATGGCGAAGGCCGCGCGCGAGCGGCATTTCTCCATGATGGCGGCGACGACGGTGCGGTGGAGATCGCCGATCGAGGCGTCGCAGACGGCCTGCGTCTTGCGGCCGGCGCTGGAGATCTCCCAGAGCAGGATCTTCGAGAAGGCGGCGTTGGCGGCGGTGGAACCCGCCTGTCGGATCGAGCCGTTCCAGACCGAGCGGTTGAGATCGCCCTGGATCGCCGCAGCCTGGCGCGAGACGTTGCGCAACTCGGCCGAGAACAGCCCCGCCTGGCTGGTGACGGCGGCGAGCAGATCCTCGCCGATGCTCTTGCCGAGCTCGCCGTCGTCCTGGTCGAAGGCGGCCTCGAGCGGGATCAGCCCGAGCCCGAGCCAGCCCGGGCCCATATAGCCCTGATAACCGACCGTGCGGCAGGCCATGGCGAGATATTGCCGCCCGCCGAGGCGGATGACCGGATCGCGCCCCTGCAGCGCGGCCGGCGAGAGCTTCAGCCCCGCCGGCAGCTGGATCGCGCAGGAGCCGGCGATGATGTCGCCCTCGGGCGAGACGCAGCCCAGCACAGTCCAGTCATGCTCGGGCAGCAGCTTGCGGAAGATCCCCTCCATCTCGTCGGCCAGACGGAAGACGAGGACGAGGACGCCGAGCGGGCGCTTGGCCGCATCCTCGACGCGCCAGGCATAGACCAGGGCCTTCCGGTCCGCGACGAAATCGACCAGGCCGTAATGCTCGACATAGGCGCCGGTCGAGGTCATCGCCTCGTCGATCAGCGGGTGGCGCGCCTGCTGCGCCTCATGCGGCTGGAGGCGGGCGCGGATCGTGCCCTCGCGATCGACCAGCACGATGTCGGAATAGACGGAATACTTGGCGACATAGTCGCGGAAGCGGGCCTCGATCGCGGACCGCGCCTCGGGCGAGGCGGGGGCCTCGAGCATTTCGCGGATATCGGTGTCGGCGGCGAGGAACCCGATATCGGCCGTGCGCTCGAAGAGATTGCGGACCAGCACGTCGATGGCGTTCTGCGCCTTGATGCGCAGATCGGTCATCACCTTGTCGCGGGTTTCCTTGGCGAGATGGCCGAGCAGGCTCGCGGTGAGCTTCTCGAAGGCGGAGCGCGTACCCGACATCTCGGTGGCGTTGCCCGAGAGCTGGCCTAGCAGCGTCAGTGTGTCCCACGACGCCTGCAGCCGGTCGAAGACCTGCCGGTAATCGTCGATCGCCCGCATGTGCCGGATCAGGCCGGCCAGCGCCGGATCGATCTCGTATCCCTCTCGCAGCGTAGGCAAGACGCAGGCGCCTCCGGTAGGCCGCCGCCCGCCGGCACGGCACCGGACGAAGGGGCGGGAACGCGGCCATGCGGCAGCGTCACGCGCGGCAGAAGATCATCATGCGGGCTGATTCGCATCCGTCCGCAGCGGTGCACTTGCTCAAATTTGAAGCAAAAGGCCGCCGCAACAGCCCCGCTAACCCATTGACTTTACGTCAAGTTGAACAATCAGCGCGCCCGATACACGAGCGGGAACTGTTCGGGCTTGACCGCCTTGCCGTCGCAGGCAACCTTCTCGCGATACTCGACCAGGACGAATTCGCCGTCGGCCCCGACACGGTGGCGCTCATAGACGCCGCAATCGCCCTCGCTGCGGCCGAGCGCGGTGCCGGTGACGGTACGGGTCTTCACGTCCCATTCCGGCGACATCAACTCGCCGGGCGCGCTCGTGCGCTTCTTGCCGGGAGGCGCCTTGAAGCTCAGGAAGCGTAGGTTCTGGGAGGGCTCCGGCAGGTAGACCAGCGCGTAGACGGCATTGGCCTGGATGTTGAAGCGCTGGCAGGGCAGCTCCCAGATCGCCGATTCCTCGGACATCTGGAAGCCGGTGACCCCGGTCTTCAGCATCTCCGGATCGCAGCCAAAACGGCTCTTGAGCGTCGCCGGCAGCGTGCGCGGGATCTGATTGGGCCTGACCGTATAGCGGCTGAAGATGCCACCGGGGTTGGAGGGCGGCGGCGCAGCGGCGGTCGCGGGCGGCGGTGCCGGGGTCGGCGGCGCGGCGACGGGCGCGGTCATGCAGCCCGCCCCGCCCTTCACATTGACCCGCGCCTGCTGCTTGCCGGCCATCGAGACGGTGAGCGTGCCGCTCTCGATCTCGACCGCCTCGCCCTCGATCTCACCGAGCTTGAGCTCGAGCACCGCGAAGCCATCCTCGGTGCCGAGCCTGTAGAGCTGGTAGGGATAGAGCCCGTAGCCGCCGACCTTGCCGCCGACCGCCACGCGCGACAGCGGCAGGATCTTCTCGCCGATCTTGATGCGCGCCGGCTGGCGGGCGTGGTTCTGGCCGGTCAGCGCCTCGGTGAAGATGAAGGCGTAGCGATCATTGTCGGGATCGCGGTTGGCCTGCCAGAGCGCGACCGAGCAGCCCTTCGAGCGGTCGACCTCCGCCTTGTCGAACAGCTTGAGGTCGAGCTTCGTCTCGTCCGGCCTGGCCGGCGCCGGGTTCTGGGTCGGGGGCAACGTCTGCGCCGCGAGCGGCCCCGCCGTCACAGCCGCCAGCAGCAGCGCGGCCGCAGCCGCCGCCAATCCGTTCGACCCCATGCGCCTGCTCCCCCGCGACGGCCGCGCCTCATCGCGGGCGCCGGTCCATTCGCGCCACCCTAGCCAAGGACGGCGCCGGGGAGAACCTGAAAGTGACGTTCGGTCAGAGCCCTTCGATCCGCCGCAGCGCCTCGAAATGCTTCTCGGACTGGAAGACCAGGACCTGGCGCCATTCGCGGGCCGTGGCCTCGATCTCGGCCTCGGGAATGAGCTTCAGCGGCCGGCCGGTCGACATCGCCAGCACCTGCTGGCGGCAAGCGCGCTCGAGGAAGTAGAGATCGTCGAAGGCGACCGCGACGGAAGGCCCGCCGATGGTCACACCGTGATGAGCGAGGAAAGTGATGTCCGCCCCCACCTCCGCTTTGTTGGCGGCGACGATGGCCTCGCCCTCGCTCTCGTCCAGCGCGAGCCCGCCGAAATGGTCGACATAGAGGGTGCGGCCATGGAAGCGACAGGCGGTCTGGTGGGCCATTTCGAGCCGCCCGCCCTCGACCATGGTCAGCGCCGTGGCATAGGGCATATGGACATGCAGCACGGCGACATGGCGCGGATTGGCCTTGTGGGCGGCGATGTGGATGTTGCGGGCGGTGGCCTCGACCTCGCCCTCCCCTTCCAGAACCTGGCCGCGCTCGTCGATCAGCAGCAGGTCGGACGGCTTCATCTCCGACCAGTGCACGCCATAGGGGTTGATCAGGTAGCGCGGGCGCCCGTCGGGCCCGTCCGGCAGCGCGACCGAGAAATGGTTGCAGATGCCCTCGTTCAGCTCGAACTTCGCGGCGAGGCGCAGGGCGGCGGCGAGATCGCGGCGCTGGCCGGTGATGCTGGGCTGGGTCATGGCGGAGGACTCGGGGCTCGGAGGGACGGCGCGAACCCAAGCATTGCGGCCCCCGACATGACAAGGCCCGGCGCTGGGGCCGGGCCTGATGCCGACTGCATGGCGCGGGCGCTCTAGCGCGGCGCCAGCACCATGACCATCTGGCGGCCTTCGAGCTGCCAGTCGCTCTCGACCTTCGCGGTCTCGGCCAGATCCGCCTTGACCCGCTCCAGCACCTTCACGCCGAGGTCCTGGTGGGCCATCTCGCGACCGCGGAAGCGCAGGGTCACCTTGACCTTGTCGCCCTCTTCGAAGAAGCCGAGCATCGCCTTCATCTTGACGTCGTAGTCATGCTTGTCGATGCCGGGGCGGAGCTTGATCTCCTTGATCTCGATGGTGCGCTGCTTCTTGCGCGCCTCGGCGGCCTTCTTCTGCTCCAGGAAGCGGAAGCGGCCATAATCGAGAATCTTGCAGACCGGAGGCACGGAGTTGGGGGCGATCTCGACGAGGTCGAGACCGGCATCCTCGGCAATCTTCAATGCCTCGAAGAACGACACCACGCCGCGATTGGCGCCGGTATCGTCGATGAGCTGAACCTCACGGACGCCGCGGATGTCGCGATTGGAGCGCGGACCGTCTTTGGTCGGGGTCGGAGCGGCACGGAAAGGACGACGAATGGCTGTATTCTCCTGTGAACGGCGCTTCGGGCGCCCATCGCCAGACACATTGCACAAAGACGCGCGTTGTCAATGGACGAGGGCCGGCAGCGTGTGACGAATGGTCTCTAGATCGGGATCGCACGCGTTCTCGGCAAGGGCCGGCGGCTCAATCGGCGCCCCTGCCCTCGAGCAGGGCGCAATAGACGTCGAGCGTGTCGCCCACCATCGTCTCCAGCGAGAAGTGCCGCTCGACATGGCGGCGGGCGCGCAAGGCGAGATTGTCCCGCGCGGAGGGGCGCAGCGTGAGCGCCCCCGCCAGGGCCTCGGCCAGCGCGGCCGCGTCGCCGGGCGGCACGCGCCAGCCGGTGCGCTCATTGGGCGGCGTCTGGGGCGGGGCGAGCACCGTCTCGGGCACGGCGCCGAGATCGGAGACGACGACGGGCGTGCCCATCGCCTGCGCCTCGACCGCGACGCGGCCGAAGGCTTCGGGCTCGGTCGAGGGCACGGCGACGACCGCGGCGGCGAGCAGGGCGGCCGGCATGTCCGAGCAGTGGCCGACCCGGCGCACCCGCCCCTCCAGCCCCGCTTTGGCGATGAGCTGGTCGAGCTCGCGGACATAGCCGTCGCGCCCCTGATGGTCGCCGGCGAGAATGAAGGCGGTGTCGGTGTCGCCCTGGTCGCGCAGGATGCGCGCGGCCTCGATCAGCACGCGCTGGCCCTTCCAGCCCGTCAGCCGGCCGGGCAGCAGCACGATCTGCTGATGCGCGCGGATGCCCCAGGCGGTGCGCAGCGCCTGGATGCGCTCGGGCGCAACGGCCTGCGGCGCGAAGGCCGAGAAGTTGGTGCCGCGGTTGACGACCCGGATGCGGTCGCGGGCGAAGCCGTGCTTGGCCAGGATCAACTCGGCCGTATAGGCCGAATTGGCGATGACCACGTCGCCGCGCGCCATCACCGAATTGTAGAGCGTCTTCACCGCCGAGCGGCTGGCATAGGAGCCGTGATAGGTGGTCACGAAGGGCAGGCGCAGCAACCGGGCCGTGGCGAGCGCCACCCAGGCCGGGGCGCGCGAGCGGGCATGGATCAGTTCGACGCCCTCCTGCCGGCACAGCAGCACGAGCTTGCGCACGTTCAGCGCCATGGCGAGCGGGTTCTTCGACGCCGCCGGGAAGGGCAGCCAGACGCCGCCCTTGGCCTGCAGCTCGGCGACCAGCCGGCCGCCTTCGGTCGCGACGAGCGCCCGGGCGCCGACATCGGTCAGGCCCTTGGCGATGTCGACGGTGGTGCGCTCGGCCCCCCCGGCCTCGAGATCGGGGATGATCTGCAGAATCGTCCGCCCGAGCAGCGGATGGGACTCGGTCGAGGGCAACGACAGATGCGCACCGGGTTGAAAGGACATACTCACCGTTCCGGAACGCCACCTTGTCGCCGCGCGGTCGGGCCCGCGCCTGTTCTCACCGCTGCGACTATGCCTGCCCAGGGGCGTGCCGGGCAGCCTATATTCGCGCCGAACCGCCGATTCGTCACAGGAGATTTGCGTTGGAGCGCGAGGCACCGCAATGGCTGGAGGTCGGAGAGGGCGAGGATCGCCGCCGTCTCGCCCTCCTCTCGCAGCCCGGAGAGGGCGCGCCGGTCGTCTGGCTCGGGGGCTTTCGCTCCGACATGCGCGCCACCAAGGCCGAGGCTCTGGCGCAATGGGCGCGCGAGACCGGCCGGCCCTTCCTGCGCTTCGATTATGCCGGCCATGGCGAGAGCGGCGACGATTTCGCGCGCTGGACGCTGTCCCACTGGCTCGCCGACGCACTGGCGGTGATCGAGGCCCGCTGCGGTGCCCGCCCCATTCTCGTCGGCTCGTCGATGGGCGGCTGGCTCGCCCTGCTGGCGGCGCGGCGCCTGCTGGGAACGGCGCTGGCGCCGGCCGGCCTCGTGCTGATCGCGCCGGCTGTCGACTTCTCGGAAGAGCTGATGTGGGCGCAGATGCCGGAGCCGATCCGGCAGACCATCCTGCGCGACGGCGTCTGGATGCGCCCCTCGGAATACTCCCCGGAGCCGACGCCGATCACGCGGGCGCTGATCGAGGACGGGCGTCGCCACCTGATGTTCGGCTCGGAGATCAGGACCGGCTGCCCGGTCCACATCCTCCAGGGCATGAAGGACCCCGACGTGCCCTGGCGCCACGCGCTGAAGCTGGTCGAGCATCTGGCAGGCGACGCCGTCGTCCTGACGCTCATCAAGGACGGCGACCACCGGCTCTCGACCGGGCCGGACATCCTGCGCCTGCAGGCGGCAGTCGCGGGGATCGCGACCGCGCCCTGAGCGGATCAGTGGACGCTGACCATCCGCAGGTCGTGCTCCCAGGCATTGGCCGTGGCGGCCTCGCGCGAATCGGTCACCAGGATCGGCGCGCCATCCGCCGAGAGCAGAGCGAAGAGCTGCAGGCCCGACTGGATTTCCGGCGCCTGCGGGAAAATCCGCAGCAATTCGTCGGACGTCATAGACTTGAGATAGGCGACCTCGCCCGTGCCCAGAGCGGCGAATTCGGCCGGGGTCAGAGGGGTCGTCCGGATCATCGTGCTGTCGTCGTTCATCGCGCCCTCCTTCAGAGCAGTGCGAGTGCGGTTACAAAGATACGATGGCAATCATGAACGGATGCAAAAACCGCGCTTGCATCCGCTCCGACCTCAGGTGGGCTCGTCGCGACTGACGATATCGATACGCCGGATGAGCCTTTCCGGTTCCGGCCGGACCAGATCGATGGCCAGCAGACCGTTGGACAGATCGGCGCCCAGCACCTGCATGCCGTCGGCGAGCAGGAAGCTGCGCTGGAACTGCCGCGCCGCGATGCCCCGATGCAGGAACTGCCGGGTCTTGTCGTCGATCTGGCGGCCCCGGATTGTGAGCTGGTTTTCTTCGAGCGTGATCTCGAGCTGATCGCGCGCGAAGCCGGCCACCGCAAGCGTGATGCGCAACCGGTCCGGCTCGTCGCCGGAACGGGCGAGCCGCTCGATGTTGTAGGGCGGGTAGCCTTCGCTGGCGCCTTTCGCGACCCGGTCCAAAGCGCGTTCGATGTCGTCGAAGCCGAGAAGAAACGGATGGGACAGACTGGGCGTACGCGTCATTCCCAGGACCTTGCCTGACAGTGCCGGAGCCCGCGAGGGCGCTCCCGATCGACCGGAGCCCAGAGATCCGGCGCCCCGCGGGCAGAAGGCGAAGCCCTTCCGCTTGCTGAACGATATGGCGATCCGCGGGGCGGCTTCAAGGGCTGCAACGAGCCCTCGGGAGCGGTGGAACGTCGCGGAAAAGAGGGCGGGTCGGGTGGTACAGCCACCCCGGCTTGAACGGGGGACCTCTAGATCCACAATCTAGCGCTCTAACCAACTGAGCTATGGCTGCCCGCACCCGGCGCGTGGCGATCGGTCGCTTTCGCGAGATCGGCGGCGGCGCGGAACCTAGTGCCGGAGCCGCGGGAATGCAACCCGCGATTCACCGGCTTTTTCCGGGCTCCTGCGCGCGCCCTTCCCTGCTCTCCTCAAGACTTCCCCATCGCCTTGCCGGCGATGCGCGCGAGTTCCTTGAGGTGCTCGGCATAAGATTCGTAGGAACGGCGCACCGCCTTGGCCTGGAGCGCGACCGCATCGGCCGTGCTGTCGGTGCGCGCCAATGTCTCCACCTCGCCCAGCCGCGCCTTCAACTCGGAACAGGCATGGTCGAGCATGCTCGCCTGCAGCGCACCGAACGCCTTCGCCATCGCCAGCGTCTGGGTCATCACCGTGCCGGTCGCGATCGCGGCAAATTCAGGCGGACGCGGCAGCGGCATCGCAGCGAGCGAAGGCGCGGGCTTGCTCGCGGGCGCCGGCTTCGCCTCGACCTTCGCAGCGGCGGCCTCGATCGTCTTCTCTGCCAGCTTCGTCACGGCGGCGGTGGCCGTGGCGGCCGCCTCGACGGCTGTGCCAGCGACCGTCTCGACCGCCTTGGCGACAGCTTGCGGCTCGATCGCGGCGGGCGCGGCGACGACCGACGCAACGGGCGTGGCCGGCGCCACTTTCGGAGCGGGAGCCGATACGACCTTGGCCGGCGCGCTGGCGCGGGCCGCCGCCTTGACCGGAGCTTTGGCGGCCGGGGCCTTGGCCGCGACCTTGCCGACCGGAGCGGAGACCGGGGGCGCAGGGGTCTTGGCCACGGGTGCGGCGGCCACGGACTTGGCAGGGACGGCGTTGGTCGGAACAGGTTTGGAGGGAGCCGTGGCCGCCGGTGCCTTGGGCGCTTCGGCGGGCTTGGCCGGGGCCGCCGGCTTTGAGATTTCGACGGGCTTGGATGCTGCAGCAGGTTTGGGCGCCTCAGCGGCCTTGGCCATGCTCGGCTGAGCGGCGGGAGCCTTCGAGGCGGCAGGTTCGGCCGGAAGCGGGCCCGAGAGGGCCTTGACGGGAGAGAGGCTGACCGGGGCCTTCGACTTGGTGCGGGTCGGGGCGGGCTTGACCATCGCGGTTCTCCTTCAGCGCGGCGACGGATCGTCGGCCGGTCGATCCGGCCATCCGTCCAAGGGGGTCGCGCCGGTTCAGTCCGGATGACCAGTCGGCGCAATCGCGGCCGCCGGGCGGCGGCCGCGTCGTCGGCAGTAGGGTTACTTGGGCTTGGCGGCCTTCGCGACGGTCTCGGCCGTCTTGGTCGCGACGTCCTGCGCGGCCGTGCCGATCTCCTTCAGCTGCGCCTGGAGCGATGCCATCTGCGCCTTCATGAACTCGGACTGGTGAGCCATGACCTCGGTCAGGTCCTTGGACTGGACCAGTTTCTGGGCGAGATCGAAGGCCGCGGCGACATTGTTCTCGGCATAGGCGATCGCCTTGCGCGCGGCCTCATGCGTGTTCAGGCGAGCGGTCTCGGCCGAGCCATGCGCCGAATCGACGGCCTTGGCGGCGGCGCCGATGAAACCGTCGAAAGCCTTGCGGGCCTGCTCGACGCTGCGCTCGGCGAATTCGCGCATCTCGGTGGGGACTTCGTAAGGGGTCTTGGTCGCCATGGGTGGTCCTCCTGTTGAGCGCCGCTATGCTGACCGCTGATCCGCTCCGGCACCGCCGGCCGAGGGTCGGTCGTTATTGTGCGGTGCAATATCATTATTGCGCCGCAATGACAATCTTAGCGCGATGCGTCGCGGCCGTTAACGCTGTTTCGAGTCGGGACGGGACGGCGCGTCCGCGCTCATGGCGCCAGGAGGATTTGGCCGCTATTAAGGCTTTGTTAGGCATAATGGCGCCGAGCTTGAGGGCGCCAACCGAGAGCAGGCAGGCATGAGCGAGGCCGGACGGGACTGGGCAGGGCTGGGAGCGACGGCGGCGGCGGACGAGTCTCTCGCCGCCTTCGCGGCCGATGGCGCCCTGCTGCTCTGGGACCGGGAGGCCGACCGCCCGGGCCATGCCAATGCGGCGGCTCAGGCGCTGCTCGCGACGAGCGGCAATCTGCCCGCGGCGACACGGCAGCGGCTCTCCCTGCTGGCCGGCGGGCTCGCCTCGCGCCAGGGCGTGCGGCTCGAGCGGCTGCGGTTGACCTCGGGCTTCGCCGCGACGCTGGTGACCTGCGGCTGCAAGCTTCTCGACGGGGATGCCGCCGGGCCCGTACTGGCGCTCGCGATCCAGGCTTCCGAATTGCGGCGGCTGGGCGTCTCTCTCCCGCCGCCTGCCGCGCCGGTCCGGGAGCCAGCGCCGCGCGCAGCGGCCGAACCGGCCCCCGTTGCAGACGCGGCGCCGTCCGCCCCTGCCCGCGCCATCCGCTTTCTCTGGCAGAGCGACGGCGAGGGGCGAATCACCAGTCTCTCGGCCCATCTCGCGGATCTCGCGGGGCCGGACGCCGTCTCGCGCTTCACCGGCAGGTTCTGGTCCGACCTCATCGGTGAGACGATCGCCGATCACACGGGCGGCCTGCTCGCCCGGCTGACGGGCAGCGCGACGTGGAGCGGTCACGAGATTCTCTGGCGGACAGGGCCGCGGGAAGGCGCCCGCGTCGAACTGTCGGGCGTACCGGTGCTCGACGCTGCGCGGCGGGTCACAGGCTTCCGCGGCTTCGGGCTGGCGCGCCCCGGTGCCCGCGAAGCATTCGACGCGCCCCCCGCGCCGGAGCCGGCCGTTGAAGACACGTCCGCCGAGGCAGCCTCGGCGGAAGCGGCCCTGCCCGAGCCCGCTCTGGCGAAGGCCGAACCGCAGCCCGAGCCGGTCGCCGCGCCGCCGGACGATGGCGCCGTCCAGCCTTTCCAGGATCCCGATCCGGTCGAGGCGCTCGACGCGGCTGTTGTAGCCACTGCCGAGGCGATGGCCGAGGCGGAGGTCGTCTCCGCCGCACCCGCGACGCTTGACGAGACCATCGCCGAGGAGATCCAGCCGGCCACCGAGGACGAGGCCGACCCGGCTGATCTCGCCGCCTTCTCCGACCCGCAGGACGATGCGAACGCGACCTCTCCCTCTGCTGAGCCGAGCGCGACGGCCGAGGCTGACGCCGAGAGCACGTCCGAGCCCGCCCCTGCTCCGGTGGTCGCGCCGGGCAACATCGTGCCCCTGCGCAACGGCCATCTCACGCCGGTGCGACCCATCATCGAGCCCTCCAAGACCCATCTCAGCTCGGCCGAGCGCAACGCCTTCCGCGAGATCGCCAAGGCGCTCGGCGCCCGGATGGCGGGAGATGAGGAGCCCGCGGCGCCGCGCCTGCCGCCGGCCGCGCCGCTGCGGCTGAAGGACAAAGACGCTGCCGAAGCCGAGGCCCGGACCGAGCCCGCCCCGGCCGTGCCCGAGGAGCGCTCCGAGAACGGCAGCGCCGCGAAGCCGCGCCGGACCAATTCCCATGCCGACCTGCTCGACAAGCTGCCGATCGCGGTCCTGGTCAACCGCGACGACACTCCGCTCTACGCCAACCGGACGATGCTCGACCTGCTGGATTATGCGGATCTCGACGATCTCGCCTCGGGCGGGGGCGTCAGCCGGCTGATCAAGGACGCCGCCCGCACCGATGGCGGCGCGATGACGCTGCTCGACCGGCTGGGCCATCTCGTCAAGGTCGATGCCGTGCTGTCCAGCGTCTCCTGGCAGGGCGAAGCGGCGACGCTGATGGCCTTCCGCCACCCCAATGGCGGCGGCGAGGTGCCGGTGCTGACGCCCCAGGAAGCCGAGGAGGCGGAGCTGGCGGCCGAGTTCGCGGCCGAGGAGGCCGAGAGCGCCGCCCGGGTCGAGGCGCTGCGGCTCGACGCCGGGGTCCGCGACGCGCGCATCGCCGAACTCGTCGCGATGCTGGACACCGCCACCGACGGCGTCGTCACCGTGGACGAGCGCGGCCGCATCCTCTCTCTCAACAAGACCGCCGAGGCGCTGTTCGGCTACGACCAGCGCGAGGTCACGGGCGAGCTCTTCACCCTGCTCTTCGCCGGCGAGAGCCATGCGCCAGCGCTCGACTATCTCGAGGGGCTGAAGGGCGGCGGCGTCGCATCGGTCATGAACGATGGCCGCGAAGTCGTCGGTCGTGTCCGCCAGGGCGGCAAGATTCCGCTGTTCATGACGATGGGCCAGATCGCGGAAGGCAGCGAACGACGCTTCTGCGCGGTGCTGCGCGACATCACCGCCTGGAAGAAGACGGAAGGCGAGCTGGTCGAAGCGCGCAAGGCGGCCGAGAAGGCGAGCGCCCAGAAGTCCGACGTGCTCGCCAAGATCAGCCACGAGATCCGCACGCCGCTCAACGCGATCATCGGCTTCGCCGAGGTGATGGCGGAGGAGCGCTTCGGGCCGATCGGGAACGAACGCTACAAGGAGTATCTGCGCGACATCCACCAGTCGGGCGGCTATGTCATCAGCCTCGTCAACGACCTGCTCGACCTCGCCAAGATCGAGGCCGGCAAGCTCGATCTCGACTTCGTCAGCGTCAATCTGAACGAGATCGCGCTGTCCGCCGTCAGCCTGCTGCAGCCGGAGGCGCAACGCGGCCGCGTCGTGCTGCGCTCGGGGCTCTCGCCGAAGCTGCCGCCGGTCGTCGCCGACCAACGCTCGATCCGGCAGATCGTGATCAACCTGCTCTCCAACGCCGTGAAGTTCACCGATGCCGGCGGTCAGGTGATCATCTCGACCGCGCTGGGCGACCAGGGCGAGGCGATCCTGCGGGTGCGTGACACCGGCATCGGCATGGACGACAAGGAGATCGAGCTTGCGCTCGAGCCCTTCCGCCAGGTGCCGACGACAAGGCGCGCCGGCGGCACGGGCTTGGGCCTACCACTGACCAAAGCGCTGGTCGAGGCCAACCGCGCCGCGATGTCGATCACGAGCGTCAAGAAGGAAGGCACGCTGGTCGAAATCACCTTCCCGCCGCAGCGCGTACTCGCGGGCTGATCGAACAGCTGAGGCGCGGCGAGCGCCCGTTCATCGCCGGTCGCGATCAGACGCGTCGGCGCGCGAGGCGCGGGGACGGGATCCGCCGCACCGGCGACGACGCCGAGGCCGAGGCCAAGGCCTGCCGGATCATCCAGGGCACGCGCTCGGCGAAGGCTGGCTTCGCGTAGAAATAGCCCTGGCCGAAATCGCAGCCCGCCTCTCTCAGCCGCTCGGCCTGACCGGCGTTCTCGACGCCTTCGGCGGTGATCTTCATGCCCATGTTGCGGCCGAGGCTCACCACCGCGGCGACGATCGCGGCGTCGTCCTTGTCGGTCTCCAGGTTCCGGACGAAGCTCTGGTCGATCTTGATGTGATCGACCGGGAACTGCTTGAGGTGGGTGAGCGAGGCGAAGCCAGTGCCGAAATCATCCAGCGCGATCGAGATCCCCGCTTCGTGGAACTCGTTCAGCACCGCCGCCACGTCCTCGGTCTGTCGGCCGAGGAAGACGGTCTCGGTCACCTCGATCTCGAAATGCGCGGTGGGCACCCTCGCCGCCGCGAGCAGCGCGACGATCCGGTCCGCGAGCTTGCGGTCGGAGAAGTCGGCCGAGGAGAGGTTCACGGCCACGCGCCCGCAGGCGAGGCCCTGCTCCAGCCAGGAACCGATATCCGACGCGACCTGCGCGATCATGCTCGTCGCCAGGGCCGCCGACATGTCCCGGTCGTCGAAGACCGAGCCGAAATAGGCCGGGGTCAGCAGGCCGAGTGCGGGATGACGCCAGCGGGCGAGCGCTTCGAAGCCGACGATCTCGCCATTCGCGAGCGACACTTTCGGCTGGTAATGGGGGATGAACTCGGCCGCTTCTAGACCCTGTCGCACCTCGCGGAGGATGGAGACGCGGCGTTCCATCACGTCACGTGCGGCGCTGGAATAGACGACGGCGCGGCTGCGACCACTCTCCTTGGCGCGGTAGAGCGCGATGTCCGCATCCTTCATCAACTCGACCGGGTCGCGGTGATGGTCCGGGAAGGCGGCCACCCCGATGCTCGCCCGCGTCGACAGGGCCCGGCCCTCATAGTCGAAGCAGGGCTGCAGCGCCGTCAGGATGTCCTCGGCGCAGGCTGCGATGGCGGCAAGGCCCGGTTGCTCGACGAGAACGACGGCGAATTCGTCCCCGCCCACGCGCGCGACCGTTCCCCGGTCGCCGACCGCCTGCATGAGCCGGGCGGCCGTCTCGACAAGCAGCCTGTCGCCTGCGGCGTGTCCCAGCGTGTCGTTGATGTCCTTGAAGTCGTCGAGATCGAGCAGGAGCAGGCCGACGCCCTTGCCGGATGCGTCCGCGGCCGCCAGTGCATCGCCCAGCCGCGTCTGGAAGAGCGCCCGGTTTGCCAGACCCGTCAGAGGATCGTGATTGGCCGTCTGCCAGATCGCCTCCTCAGTCGCCTTGCGGTCCGAAATGTCGAAGGTGATGCCGATCATCCGGTCCTTGTCCTGCCGCTCGGCCCTGATCGACAGCCAGATCTCCCGGCCGTCGGGCGCGCCGTAGCGGATCTCGGCCGCATGCGTTCCGTCGGTCAGTGAGGAGAGCCTGAGCAGATCGACCTTGTGCCGATCCTCCGGATGGACCCGCGCCGTGAATTCGGACGCCGGCCCCGAACCGAGCCCGAGCAGCGCGGCCGCGGTGTCGGAGCGGCTGACATGCTCCGTCCGGAGGTCGAGGTCCCAGGCGACCATGTTGCTGGCATGCAGCGCCAGCCGCAGGCGCTCTTCGCCGGTTCGCAGCGCTTCGTCGGCCCGGCGCGCCTCGGTCAGATCCTGCAGCGCTCCGATTATCCTGACCGGGCGCCCGGACGGATCCCGCACGAGATAGCCGCGGTCACGGACATAGGCGTAGCCGCCATCGCCCCGCCGCCAGCGATACTCGCCCTGCCAACGCTCGCCGGCACTTCCCAAAATGAAGTGCCGCACCTCGTCTTCGACGGCGGCACGGTCGTCGGGGTGGACGCTGTCGAGCCAGGTCGTCCCGCTGGATGGGGCCTCCGCGGCCTCGTAGGCGAACTGGCCGAGACGGCTTTCGCCCCATTGCAGGCGGTCGGTCGCGAACTCCCAATCGTAGATGGCATCCGATGTCGCGAGCGCCGCCAGGCGATAGCGCTGCTCGCTCTCGCGAAGCTTCTCCTCGGCGACGCGGCGCTCATCCTCCGCCAGGCGCCGCGCGGTGACGTCGGCGAAGGTGCGGACGACGCCGCCATTGGGCAGCCGGTTCGTTCTGACTTCCAGGACCGTGCCATTCGGCCGCCGCCGCTCATAGACGGAGGCCTCGATGTTGTTGCCCTCGTGCCGGATGGCGTTCACGAGCTTGGGGTCGGCGTCCGCGAATTCGCCCTGCGCGATCTGCCAGCGCTTGACGTCCTCGAATTTCGGGACCGCGCGCATCATCTCGGCCGGCAGGTCGAGCAGATCGATCGCCCGCTGGTTGCAGACGACGACGTCGCCGCTCTGATCGACCATGACGATGCCCTGGTCGACATTCTCGAGCGCGCCGTTCAGCAGCGCCGTGTTCTCGGCCAGAGCCTTGTTGGTGCTGCGGAGCTTCAGCTCGCGCATCACGGCCCGGGCCAGGGCCAGCAGCGTGCTGGCCTGAACCTCCGTCAACCCCTGCGGACGGGGACGGACATCGCCGACGCAGACGGCACCCAGCAACAGGCCATCCGGTGTTTCCAGGCGCGCGACGGCATAGAAGCGCAGGCTCGGCGGGCCGATGACGAAGGGGTTGCTCTCGAAACGCTCGTCTTCAGCGAGATCCGCGATGACGACGAGCTTCGCCTCGTGGATCGTGTTCGCGCAGATCGACGTATCGAGCGAAGTCTCGTCCAGGCTCAGCCCGATCTGAGACTTGAACCACTGCCGCTCGCCCTCGAGGAAGCTGACGGCCGCCACGGGCGTGCCGCAGGTTTCGCTCGCAACCCGCGTGATTTCGTCAAACGCGGTCTCGGACTTCGTGTCGAGGATGTCCAGAGCCTTCAGCGCCGCGAGACGATGCTCATCCCTCCAGAACGATCTCGGTTCGGTGTTCATGGTCAAGCGGCTGACCTTCATGACGACGCGCGCGGGTCTGCGACGTTACGAACGAGCACTTACGAAACCCTGAAGCAGAGCAGCGCCGGGACATGGCGACCGGAGAGACGACTTTGCGCATGGCCGGGAGCCCATGGATGCGGATGCACCCGAGCCGACTCTCCGCTAATGACAGGAGGCAATCCTTCTCCCAAGGCGCTCCCCCATGACACTGACGATCTATGGCTGCTACCGCTCGCGCGCCTCGCGCAACATCTGGCTCGCCAACGAGCTCGGCCTCGCCTTCACCCATGTCCCGGTGATCCAGGTCTACCGCCTGCCCGACCCGAATGCGCCGGGCGCCCCGATGCACACGCAGAGTCCGGAGTTCCTTGCGGTCAATCCGAAGGGGCAGATCCCGGCGATCGACGACGACGGCTTCAAGCTCCAGGAATCGCTGGCCATCAACCTCTATCTCGCCCGCAAGCATGGCGGGCCCCTGGCTCCGAAGGATGCGCAGGAAGAAGGGCTGGCGGTGATGTGGTCGCTCTGGGCGAGCACGGCGGTGGAGAGCCATGCGCTCAACATCCAGTATCACATGGCGGCCTATCCGCCAGAGAAGCGCGATCCGAAGCTGGTCGAGGCGGCGCTCGCCGCCCTGCCCGGCCCGTTCGCGGCGCTGGACAAGGCGCTCGCCGAAGGCGGCGGCTTCGTCATGGGCGGGCGCTTCACGGTGGCCGACATCAACGTCGCCGAGATCGTCCGCTACGCCAAGCCGGCGGCGCAGCTCTTCGCGGGCGCGCCGCATGTGAAGGCCTGGCTCGACGCCTGCCATGCCCGCCCCGCCTTCCAGGCGATGTGGACGGCGCGGGACGCTGAGCCCGCCTGAGGCGACGGAGGCTGCCAAGTGCAGCACAGGAACCGGGTGGCCGCCGCGCCACCCGGCTCCTACTGACGCGGCCTGACGGTCCCGGAAGGACAGATGCCGCGATGACCATGCCGATGACCGCCCCGCCCGCCCGCATCTCCGGGCTCGACTGGCTGATGCTGGCCGGGCTCTCGGTTCTGTGGGGCGGCTCCTTCTTCTTCAACGCGCTGGCGCTGGCGCAATGGCCGCCCTTGCCGGTGCTGCTCGTGCGGGTCGGGCTGGCGGCGCTGGCCCTGCTGTTGGCGGTGCGACTCGCCGGTCTCTCGATGGCGGTCGGACGACGGTTCTGGCTCGCCTTCTTCGGCATGGGGGTGCTGAACAATCTGATCCCGTTCAGCCTCTTCCTGTGGAGCCAGCAGCAGATCCCCAGCGGGCTCGCCTCGATCCTGAACGCGATGACGCCGATCTTCACCGTGCTGGTGATGCACGCCTTCGGCGGCGAGCGCGCCACCGGACGCAAGATCGCCGGCATCGCGGCGGGGTTCGTGGGCGTCGCCGTCCTGATCGGTCCCGACGCGCTGTCGGGGCTGGGTCTCAACCTGCTCGCCCAGCTCGCCTGCATCGGCGCGACCGTGTCCTACGCCTTTTCCGGGCTTTACGGCCGGCGTTTCCGCGAGTTGCCCCCTCTCGTCACGGCCGCCGGGCAGCTCAGCGCCTCGACGCTGATGACGCTGCCGATCGTGCTGGTGACGAACCCGCCCTGGACCCTGCCGCTGCCGACGGCGCAGACCGCAGCCGCGCTGCTCGGCCTCGCGCTCGTCTCGACGGCGCTGGCCTATGTGATCTTCTTCAGGATCATGCGCTCGGCCGGGCCAAGCCATGTCGTGCTGGTGACCTTCCTGATCCCGGTCAGCGCCATCCTGCTGGGAGTGGGGCTGTTGGGAGAGAGCCTGCTGCCGCGCCATTTTGCCGGAATGGCGGCGATCTTCGCGGGGCTTGCCCTGATCGATGGGCGAATTCTGCGCCGTTTGCGGCTGTCCACGGCTTCGTGAGCCTGGGCACAGGGGGAAACCGCACGCTTTATTGCCAATAAATTATGAATTGCTCTAGGGTCGCTTTCGCGGCACGAGCCGCTATCGGCTTTCGCGACAAGAGCTGGAAGATATCGGACAACGATACGCCAGAGGGGACCAGAGGGACACCATGGACGTCAGGCATCTGCGATGTTTCATCGCAGTGGCGGAGGAGCTTCATTTCGGCCGGGCCGCGGAGCGGCTGGGCCTGGCCCCCCCCGCCCTCTCCCGCCAGATCAGCGCGCTCGAGGAAGAGCTTGGCTGCAGCCTGCTGACGCGGACGACGCGGCAGGTCGCGCTGACGCGCGCGGGCCTGATCATGCTGGAGGAGGCCAAGGGGATCCTCGCCCGGATGGACCATGCCTCGCGGGCCGTGCGCGAGGCCTCGCTGGCATCGGGCAAGGTTCTGCGGATCGGCGCGATCGACGCCGCCTCGTCGAGCTTCGTGCCGGAGGCGCTGGTCGCCTTTCGCGAGCGCTATCCGGGCGTGCAGATCAAGTTCGTCGAGGCGATGACGGCGGCGCTGGTGCAGATGCTGGAGGCCGGCAAGCTCGACCTCGCCCTGACGCGGCCGCCGCGCAAGCCGACGGACTGCGCTTTCGAGGTGCTGCGCGTCGAGCGGCCGATCGTCGTGCTGAACGAGGCCCATCCCCTGGCCGCACGCGAGCATGTGACGATGCAGGATCTGGTCGGCGAGCCCTTCGTGGTGCCCTCCAAGCGGATCCGGCCTTTCGCCTACGACCTCGTGATGGCGTATTTCGAGAGCGTCGGAGCCGTGCCCAACGTCACGCTGGAGGCGACCGAGAAGCCGGCGATGATGTCGGCTGTCGCGGCCGGCCTCGGCATCGCGCTGGCGCCCGACTGGGTCTCGCGGCTGAGCTTTCCGGGCGTCACCATGCGCCGCCTGCGCGGGGCACTGCTCGATCCGCCGCCGCCCGGTGCGTTGGTCGGCATCGCCTGGCGGCCGCAGCAGCGGCTCGATGCCCGCGACGATTTCCTCGCCATCCTGCGCGAGAGCGTCACCCTGATCGACGAGCGGCAGGTCCTGCCCTTCGCCATTCCCGTCACGAAGCTGAAACGGACCGCCCGTCTCGTCGGGTCGGCAGTCGGAGGAGCCTGATGAGCTTGAACAAAATCGAAAGGGCGCAGGGTATCCGCGTCCGATCTTCGCAGGACCTCGCTGCCGGGCTCTTCATGATCCTGCTCGGGGCGGCTGCCTTCATTCTGTCCAGCGACCTGCCGATCGGGACCCTGCGCCAGATCGGGCCCGGCATGCTGCCCAAGGCCTTCGCCGTGATCTGCGCCGCGCTGGGCCTGATGCTGGGCGTGACCGCGCTGCGCTACAATGGCGAGAAACTCTCCGGCTGGTCCTGGCGCGGCGTCATCTTCGTGCTCGGCGCGGCCTGCGTTTTCGGCCTGACGATCCGCGGCTTCGAAATCGGCCCGATCCGCGTGCCCCAGCTCGGACTGCTGGTCTCCGGGCCGCTGGTGATCCTGGTCTCCGGCCTCGCCGCATCCGACATGAAGTTGAAGGAACTGCTGATCTTCAGCGTGGCGATGTCGGCCGCCTGCATCCTCCTCTTCAAATACGCGCTGAGCCTGCCGATCCCGCTGGCGCCCTGGCTGCTGGGAATCTGACCCGATGGATATGTTCTCCAATCTGTCGCTGGGCTTCAGCGTCGCGCTTTCCCTGCAGAATATCGCGCTCTGCTTCGTCGGCTGTCTCGTCGGCACGCTGATCGGCGTCCTGCCCGGCGTCGGGCCGATCGCGACCATCTCGATCCTGCTGCCGATCACCTTCGGACTCGACCCGACGGGCGCGCTGATCATGCTCGCCGGCATCTATTACGGCGCCCAGTATGGCGGCTCGACCACGGCGATCCTGGTCAACATCCCCGGCGAGGCGACCGCGGTCGTCACCACGCTGGACGGCCACCAGATGGCCAAGCAAGGCCGCGCCGGCGTGGCGCTCGGCACGGCGGCGATCGGCTCTTTCGTCGCCGGCTGCGTCGCCACCGTGATCATCGCCGCGCTCGGCGCGCCGCTGACCAAGCTCGCGCTGCTCTTCGGCCCGGCCGAATACTTTTCCCTGATGGTGATGGGCCTGTGCTTCGCCGTGGTTCTGGCGCGCGGCTCGATCCTCAAGGCCTTCTGCATGATCATGCTGGGCCTGCTGCTCTCGACCGTCGGCACCGACCTCGAGACCGGCCAGGAGCGCATGACCTTCGGCTTCGCCCCGCTCGCGGACGGCATCGACTTCGCCGTGCTGGCGATGGGCGTGTTCGGCTTCGCCGAGGTGCTGCGCAACCTCGAAAATCCCGAGGCGCGCGACGTGGTGCGCACCAAGATCGGCCGCCTTCTGCCGGACTGGAACGACATCAAGCAGTCGTTCATGCCGGTGGTGCGCGGCACGGCCATTGGCGGCACGCTCGGCATCCTGCCCGGCAACGGCGCGGTGCTCGGGCCCTTCGCCAGCTACACGGTCGAAAAGAAGATCGCCAAGGATCCGTCGCGCTTCGGTCGCGGCGCGATCGAGGGTGTCGCCGGTCCGGAATCGGCCAACAATGCCGGCGCGCAGACCGCCTTCATCCCGCTGCTGACGCTCGGCATCCCGCCGAATGCGGTGATGGCGCTGATGGTCGGCGCGATGACCATCCACGGCATCATCCCCGGCCCGCAGGTCATGACCAAGAACCCCGAGCTGTTCTGGGGCATGATCGCTTCGATGTGGCTCGGCAACCTGATGCTGCTGGTCATCAACCTGCCGCTGGTCGGTCTCTGGGTGAAGCTGCTGCAGGTGCCCTACCGGCTGATGTTCCCGTCGATCCTGATCTTCTGCTGCATCGGCATCTACTCGGTGAACAACCAGCCCATGGACGTCGCCTTCACGGCGCTGTTCGGCCTGTTCGGCTATCTCCTGATCAAGCTCGGCTTCGAGCCCGCCCCGATGCTGCTTGGCTTCGTGCTCGGCAAGCTGATGGAGGAGAAGCTGCGCCAGGCGCTGATCATCTCGCGCGGCTCGTTCATGACCTTCGTCGAACGGCCGATCTCGGCCGGACTGCTGATCGTCGCGGTCGCCGTGCTGGTCATCGCCCTGCTGCCGTCGATGGCGAAGAAGCGCGACGAAGTGTTCACCGAATGACGGGCTTGCCGCGCCCCTGGCGCGGCCCCACCTTGCCTGCAACCATAACGAGGAAGGACCCGCCCATGAAGAAAACCGTACTCGGCCTCGCCGCCGTCCTCTCGCTCGCCCTGACGGCCGGCGCGCAGGCCCAGGCCTATCCGACCAAACCCGTCACGATGATCGTGCCCTTCGCGGCCGGCGGCCCGACGGACATCATCGCTCGCCTGGTCGGCGAGCACATGTCGAAGACGCTCGGCCAGCAGGTCGTGATCGAGAACGTCGCCGGCGCCGGCGGCACCACCGGCATCACCCGCGCCCTCAGCGCGGCGCCGGACGGCTACACCATCGCGATGGGCCATCTCGGCACCTTCTCGGCCGCGCCCGCGACCTATCCCAACCTGAAATACGATCCGATCAACGGCATGCAGCCCATCGGGCTGGCCGGCGGCACGCCGATCCTGATCGTCGCCCGCAAGAACCTCGAGGCGAACGACCTCAAGTCCTTCGTCGCGGCGGTCAAGGCCAATCCGGACAAGTTCAACGAGGCCCATGCCGGCCTAGGCTCGGTCTCCTGGACGACCTGCACCCTGCTGAAGGGACAGCTCGGCGTGCCGAAGCTCAACGCGGTGGCCTATCGCGGCACCGGCCCGGCGCTGAACGATCTCGTCTCGGGCCAGATCGACTTCATGTGCGACCAGATCGTCAGTGTCGCCGAGCAGGTGAAGGCCAACACGATCAAGGCCTTCGCGGTCGCGTCGGCGCAGCGTTCGCCGGCCCTGCCCGACGTGCCGACGACGACCGAAGCCGGCCTGCCGGAGTACCAGATCGAGGCCTGGAACGGCATCGCCGCGCCCAAGGGCACGCCGAAGGAGGCGGTCGACCGGCTGGTCGACGCGCTGAACAAAGCGCTGAACGACGAGAACACCAAGAAGCGCCTGCTCGATCTCGGCACGGTCATCCCGACCGCCGCCGAGCGCACGCCCGATGGCTTCGCCGCCATCATCAAGCGCGACGCCGCCAAGCTCGAGCCCGCGCTGAAGGCGGCCCCGAAGTAGGACCGGCTCACAGGAATGTCCCTGGCTAAATCTTCGACGGCGGGCCCTTGGGCCCGCCGTTTCCATTTCGGGGCGCCGCGCTGCCCGGATCCGATGCAGCCTGTCACCATCGGCAATACTCCGTGACCGATCGTCGCGGAACCCTTCACAATGCCGCTGGTTGTCTCGCCGAACTGCCTTTTCGGAAGGAGACAACCATGATCAAGAAGCTTGCTCTCGTCGCCGCGATCGTCGCGATCCCGGCCACGGCCTTCGCCCAGAACCAGCCCTCGCCGGGCGCGGCCGGCGGCGCGGTCAGCGGCGCAACCTCGGGTGCCATCGGCGGCGCCATTGTCGGCGGCCCCGTCGGCGCGGCGGTCGGCGGCGTCGGCGGCGCGGTGGTCGGCGCCATCATCGGCGATGCCGCGACCCCGAAATTCCGGACCTATGTCGTCGAGCAGGACGTGCCGTCCTACACCTATCGCGAGCAGGTCGCCGTCGGCACCGTGCTGCCGGCGGACGGCGTGGTCTATCGCGAGGTGCCCGCCGAATACGGCGTGAAAGGCTACAACTACACCGTCGTCAACGGCCGCACCGTTCTGGTCGAGCCGCGTACGCGTCGCATCGTCCAGATCATCAACTGATCGAGACGGCGCATTCTGACGCCCGAAATGGCCCGCCCCCCGCGAGGGGGGCGGGCTTTCGTTTTCGTGATGAGGATAAAGCGCATACGGCATCCGCCGACACGTTGAGACGGGAACTCGAAAGGCTCCGGACGGTTGGTTCGGCAACCATCCACAACAGGGAGTTCCCCATCATGATCAAGAAGCTTGCCCTCGTCGCCGCGCTCTCCGTGCTGCCGGCCACCGTCTTTGCGCAGAGCACTGGCCCGGCGATCCGCGATCCGGCCGGCGGCGTGACGCGCGATCCGGCTCTCGGCGTCGGGGTGGGTGCCGGCGCGGCCGGCACCGTCCAGGCCCCGCTGACGCGCGATCCGGCCGGTGGCACGATGATCGACGATTCCGCGCGCTTCCGCAGCTATGTCATGAACCAGGGCGTGACCTCCTACAGCTACACGCAGCCGGTCGTGGTCGGCACGGTGCTGCCGGAGCAGGGCGTGGTCTATCGCGAGGTGCCGGCCGAGTACGGCGCCAAGGGCTATCGCTACACGGTCGTCAACGACCGCGCGGTGGTCGTCGAGCCGCGCACGCGCCGCATCGTCCAGATCATCAACTGATCCCCGCCAGGCTTTCGGCTTGCGCGACCGAGCCCGCCCCGCAAGGGGCGGGCTTTTGCATGGGCGCTCGGCTCAGCGCGTGCCGAACATGCGGTCGCCGGCGTCGCCCAGGCCCGGCACGATATAGCCGTGGTCGTTGAGCTTCTCGTCGATCGCCGCGGTCCAGATGCGGACTTCCGGGTGCGCGCCGCGCAACCGTTCGATACCTTCCGGCGCCGCGAGCAGGCAGACGAAGCGCAGATCCTTCGCGCCGCGCTCCTTCAGCCGGTCGATGGCGGCGACAGCGGAGTTGGCGGTGGCGAGCATCGGGTCCATCACCACGATCATGCGGTCGGCGATGTCGGAGGGCGCCTTGAAGTAGTATTCGACCGCCTGCAGCGTATCGGGATCGCGATAAAGGCCGATATGGGCGACGCGGGCGGCGGGAACGAGCTCCAGCATGCCGTCGAGGAAGCCGACGCCGGCGCGCAGGATCGGCGCGAAGACCATCTTCTTGCCCGAGATCACGGGCTGGCGCGAGGTCTGCAGCGGCGTCTCGATGTCGACCATCTCGACCGGCAGGTCGCGCGTGACCTCGTAGCAGAGCAGCATGCCGATCTCGTTCAGGAGCTGGCGGAAGCTCTTGGTCGAGCGGTCCTTCTGGCGCATCAGCGTGAGCTTGTGCTGCACCAGCGGGTGATCGACGACGGTGACCCCGTCCTGCTGCTTGGTCATTCGGTCCATTCCCCTTCTTCAATTTTCCCCGCCCCTCATCCCGAGGAGCCGCACAGCGGCGTCTCGAAGAATGAGAGCTGAGGGGATTATCGGCCTATCTCAGAATACCGTTCCGTCGCTGACGATCGTCAAGGGAGGGCCGCCGCCCGGGCGCTTCTCGGCGGCGATGCGCCGGCCCGCGGCCCAGGTCCCGCCCTCGAGCACCTTGGCGAGGGGCAGCTCCTCGCGCGAGCGGCCGAGCCGCTGGCGGATCAGCGCGCCGATCTCGTCGAGCAGCGCCACCGTAAGCGCCCGCCATTCGACGACCAGCGTAGAGCCGGGCTCATGAGCGCGCGCGGCCTCGGCGTCGTCCTTCAACGCGAGCACGCCGAGATCGAGCAGGAGCCCGCCATTGCGGTACTCGGGCAGGCCGGTGAGGTCGTCCACGTCGAGGACGGCGATCCCGGCCCATTGCAGCGGCTCGATCAGCGAATAGGTCAGCCATTGGGAGAGCTTGTGGAAGGGCACGAGCCCGGCCGTGGTGGAGCCCTGCGCTATCAGCGGGTGGCGCCAGGTGTCGCCCAGCGCAACGCCCGCCAGCGTCAGCCGCGAGGGCCAGATGCCACCGAATGCCGCCAGTACCTCGCCGAGCATGTGGCTGGCGCGCAGGGAGCCGGTTTCCGCCGCCGCCAGGAACCGGTCGAACAGATCGCCCGGACGGCTCAGGCCCTGGCGTTCCAGTTCCTCGCCCAGCCGGTTGAGCAGGGCGGCGCGGCCCTCGACGGCGAGCAGCGGATTGGCGGGGCCGGCCTGGAATCCGGCTGCGAGCGCCTCCGGCTCCAGCCGCTTCAGCGCCGACGCGTCCACCCGCAGCGGCCGGGCCGGATCACTGGAGAACAGGCCGGCGGCGAACATGTCGAGCGAGGCCAGCGCCAGCCCTTCCGAACGGGCGATGCGCTTGCCGCTGACCGCATCGCGATAGGACCAGTCGGGCCCGGCGCCGGCATCGAGCAGGACGCTGACCACGGCGAGATCATAGGCCGCGCGGCCGCGCTCGCGCGCATCGGCGAAATGGGCCGCCTTGTCGAGCAGCGCCCAGCGATCGAGGCCGGCGACGGTGAAGTGCCGCCAGCGCGCGTGGAACGGGATGTCGAGCGTCGGGTAGTTGGCCCGGATCGTCTCCAGCACATAATCGGCGCAGGCTTCCAGCCGCTCCGGATGAACGGTGAAGTGCAAGAGGTCGCCGGCCCGCCCGAGGCGGAGCATCTCCTGCGCACGGGAGCGGATGGCGGCGGGCTTCAGCAGGAGGCGGAAAGCCTCCGGGTCACGATCGGGCATCGGTGCTTTCAGAACTTGTCGAGGTCGCGGCCGACGGTCGCCTTGAGCGCGTTGTCGCCGGGCGCACCGTCGGGGGAGTAGTAGCCGGCGGCCTTCTTGGCCTCGATCTCGACCGAGGCGTCGGGCGGGATCAGTTCGGGGGGAATGGCGACGCGCTCGCCGATCTCGATGCCGCTCTCGACCATGGCGTCGTATTTCATGTTCGACATCGACATCAGCCGGTCGATGCGGGTGACGCCGAGCCAGTGCAGCACGTCCGGCATGAGCTGCTGGAAGCGGGCATCCTGCACGCCGGCGACGCATTCCGTGCGCTCGAAATAGGTCGCGGCACTGTCGCCGCCCTCCTGACGCTTGCGGGCGTTGTAGACGAGGAACTTGGTGACCTCGCCGAGCGCGCGGCCCTCCTTGCGGTTGTAGACGATCAGCCCGACGCCGCCGCCCTGCGCCTCCTTGACCGCCTCCTCGATGCCGTGGACGAGATAGGGCCGGCAGGTGCAGATGTCCGAGCCGAACACGTCCGAGCCGTTGCACTCGTCATGGACGCGGCAGGCGACGCGGCGCTGGGGATCGGTGATGGCCGAGACCTCCCCGACGACATAGGCCGTGATCGAGCCGATCGGCGGCAGGAAGACGCGCAGATCCGGCCGCGTCACCAGCTCGGGATACATGCCGCCGGTCTGCTCGAAGAGGGTGCGGCGCAGCTCGGCCTCGGTCGTTCCGAAGCGCTCGGCGATGCCGGGCAGATGCCAGACGGGATCGATCGCGATCTTGGTGACGCTGATGTCGCCGGAGCGGTGCAGGATGTGCTCGTCCGGCGCCAGCCGATGAGCCCCCATCGCCGCCAGGATCTCCGGCAGGTTGAGGCGGGCCTTGGTGATGGCGATGGTCGGGCGGATGTCGATGCCCTCGCCGATCAGCCCGCCGAAATCCTGCGCGACGCGGTGGCCGAACGGGTCCATCGAGACGATTTTCCCGGGCTGGAACCATTGCGGCTGCTCGGGGATCTCGGCGGTCGGATGGGTGTTGTGCAGGTCCGGGCGCTGCGAGGGGTTCATCGCCCGGGCGGAAATCGCGAGCGCGCGATAGACCGAGTAGGAGCCGCCATGGGCGCCGATGACGTTGCGGTCGGCGGGTGTGGTGGTCGAGGCGATGATCGGGCCGCGTTCGGCCGGCGTTTCCGCACCCCATCGGATGGGGAAGCGCGCCGCGGCACTGCCGGGCTCTGGATAGGAAGTCAGGCGGGTGTGGGTGGTGCGGTTGGAGGAACTCATCGCCGGATCCGATGCCTGCAAAAGCAAAAGGTCCCAGGCTCGCTGCCTGGGACCTCTCGCCCAATTGAGCAGTATCATGCGAGCGGGGCGGCCGGTCAACCTGCAGTGGCACGATGACAGTAGCAGCGGGAGGGCGCTCAATGGTGACAGCGATGCCGGCGTCGTGCGGGAGAGGCGTCGGTCGGCAGAGGGTTGTTCAGGCAGGGAGAGCGGCATGGCCGGCGCGAGGGCATATACGACGACGCCTACGCTCGAGCAGTGGAAGAAGGACAGCAGCGTCGCCCTCGCCCGACGGCAGGACGACGCCATCCTCTGCCGCATCGACGACCTGCTGGTCCAATACGGCGCGAACGGCTCCGCCTTTGGCCGGATCCAGCTGAAAGCGGATCTCTTCTTCACGCTGGACTACTGGCTGAAGGTCCATGCCAGGACGCCCGGCATGGCGAAGGATCGCCAGCCCGCAGTCTACGAACTCTACAAATACACCGCCCACTCCCTCGCCGCGGCGCTCTCCTGCACGATCAACACCCTGCCGGAGTATCTGGAGCGTCACTTCGGCCGCAAGCTGAGCTATCACGGCGAGCATCTCGATCTCGTCGGCCAGTTCGCGACCTATCTGACCCGGGCCGAGGTCGAGAAATACAGGCTGAGCTTCCGCAAGGGCAAAGCCTATATGTGGATGTGGCCCGGCAAGGGCCATGAGCTGACACGGCCGACCGCCGATGGCGGGCTGGTGACGCAGGAGCGACAACAGCCCAAGGGCATGAAGCTCGTTCTCGCCGAGTCCGAAAGCGCCTCGAACAAGAACGTGTTCGGGCTGAAGCAGTGGGGCGGCTTCGCGATGAGCATGGGCCGCGACCTCTACATGGCGCGGCACCATTGCGGCGAAGGCAGCGCCGGCCCCGGCAGTGGCGGCAATTTCTACCACTCATCCTACCTGGCCGGAGACCCCGTGCTGTGCGCGGGGACGATCCTGATCGAGCAGGGCATCACCAAGGCCGTCTGCAACGACAGCGGCCACTACCAGCCCGACCAGGCGAATTTCATGAGCTTTCTGCAGGCGTTGATGATGCATGGCGTCAATGTCCAGAACATCGCGATCTACGACTATGACCGCAGGCACTGCGTCAGCGGACGCGACTTCCTGCAGAGGCGGGGCAACTTCGCGCAGGCGCTGCTGCTGTCGGATACGACGGCGTACAGGGCCAACTCGGCGGCGAAAGGCCGGTATGTCAGCGAGAAGATCGAGCACAAGAAGCGCGTCGCGGCGCTGTGGAAGCAGGCCGTCGACGGCCACATCGTCGCCAACACGCTGGAAGGCCGGCTGTTCTTCGCGGAGAAGCTGCTGAGCAACTACGTCCGGCGCGACGGCCAGCGGACCCATGCCTATGACGTCAACACGACCTGGATCCTTGAGGTGATCGCGACCTATTACGGCCCCGTGCCCACGGCGCGGTCCGCCCCGCCCGTGCCGAAGGGGCGGCAGCCGCCGCCGCTCCCGCCCCGCGCGCCTCCGAAACGGACGAACGGGCCGCAGCTTCCGCCACGACCCGTCCGGACCCACTGAGCCACGCTGGCCAATGCGGGCGGCTGGCGCCACCCGCCGCGGTCAGAACACCGCGAGGTAGCGCAGCAGCGAGATGATGCCGATCACGATGACGATGATCTGGACGACGTTCTTGATCTGGCTGTCGAGCGGCAGCATGCGCACGAGATAGAGAACGAGGCCGATGACGAGAACCGTGATCAGCAGGGAAATCAGAATCGACATGAAACGAACCTTCGGTCTTCGGCCGTGAGCCGGCCCCCCGGAGCCGATGCGGCGACGCATTCGCCAGCACCCCAATCCGCTGACAGAACGTCGCAGGGGCGGGAGAGGTTCCGTTGGGGTGGGTCTGGCGGCGGAGGGCGATGCGTTTGGATCACCAAGCGCGGGGAACCCCTCTCCTGTAAGGAGAGGGGCAGGGGTGAGGTGTAGGCCCCTGGACCAGCGGAGTGCAGATCTCACTGCTGCGCCGGGCGGGGGTCACGCCACCGTCCAACGGCCGACCCCTCTCCCCTGCCCCTCTCCCTATGGGAGAGGGGTTCCCCGCGCTTTGCTCGTTAGGGGCTCAGCCCGCAATCCGCCCGAAATCCGCGACCGCGCGGGTGGCTTCGCGCAGCTGGTTCAGCAGCCGCAGGCGGTTGGCCCGCAGCGCCGGATCGGGATCGTTGACGGTGACCTTGTCGAAGAAGGCGTCGACCGCCGGGCGCAGATCGGCCAGCGCCGCCATCGCGCCCTCATAGTCTTCCGCCGCGACGGCGCTTTCTGCCTTCGGCGTCGCCTGCGCGAGCGCGACCGCCAGCCCCTTCTCCTCGATCAGCCCGGCTTCGGCGATGAGCTGAAGGTCGGCCGCGCCGGCGAAGGCGCCCTCGCCGTCCTTCTTCTCCTCGGCCTTGAGGATGTTGGCGGCGCGCTTGTAGCCGGCGAGCAGGCTCTTGCCGTCCTCGGTTTCGAGGAAGCGACCGAGGGCCGCGACGCGGCGGGTGATGAGCAGGAGGTCGTCGGAGCCGGATGTCCCCTCGCCCAGCACCGCATCGACCAGATCATGCCGCGCGCCCTGGTCGCGGAGCATGACCTTCAGGCGGTCGTGGAAGAAGGAGAGGAGGTCAGCGATCAGCGCGTTATGTGTTGTCCATAACGCTTCGTCAGTCGCTTCCTTGTCAGCATCGACCAGACGATAGGACAATGCTTTCATTTCCTCGAAAGCCAGCACCTCTTTCATTTCATTAGAAAGAGCACGCTCGCCTTGAAGGCGGAATTGTCTTCCCTTGTGCATGATCAACTGGCCGAGTGAATGGCGCTTGAAGTAACGGTTGTCTATTTTCAACCGCACGCCGTTCTCCACCACCAGTCGGATCACCCCGAGCGCCGCCCGCCGCAGCGCGTAGGGGTCCTTGCTCCCGGTCGGCTTCTCGTCGATGGCCCAGAAGCCGACCAGCGTGTCGAGCTTGTCGGCGAGCGCGACCGCCACCGAGACCGGATCGGTCGGGACGCGGTCTGAGGGGCCGAGCGGCTTGTAGTGCTCCTCGATGGCAGCGCAGACCGAGGCGTGCTCGCCCTGCAGTTCCGCATATTTGCGGCCCATCAGGCCCTGCAGTTCGGGGAACTCGCCGACCATCTCGGTCGGCAGATCGGCCTTGGCGAGCTTGGCCGCGCGCTCGGCGAGCGCCGGGTCGGCGCCGACGATGGGCGCGAGTTCACGCGCCAGCGCAGCGATGCGCTGCACCCTCTCCCCTTGCGTCCCCAGCTTGGCGTGGAAGACGACGCCGAGCTTGTCGAGCTTGGCCATGCGCTGGTCGAGCGGCTTGGTGCGGAAATCCTTTAGGCCAAGCTTGTCGGCGCTCTCCGCGAACGTCTCGAGATCGGGCAGATTGCCCTTGTCGGTCGCGAAGAAATAGGCGGCGTCGGAGAGGCGGGCGCGCACGACGCGCTCATTGCCGGCGACGATCGCCTTGCCGCCGTCGCTCGCCATCAGGTTCGATGTCAGCAGGAAGCGGTTGGCGAGGTTGCCCGTCGCCAGATCGCGCAGCACGAAGCATTTCTGGTTGGCGCGGATGGTGGCGCGGATCGCCTCGCCGGGGATCTCGAGGAAGCGCTCCTCGAAAGAACCCATCAGCACGACCGGCCATTCGACCAGCCCCGCCACCTCCTCCAGCAGCCCCTCATCCTCGACCAGTTCGAGCCCCTGCGCGAAGGCCAGCGTCTTGGCGTCGGCGAGGATGATCTCCTTGCGGCGGTCGGCATCGAGCACGACCTTCGCCTGCTCCAGCGACGCGACGTAATCGTCGAAGCGGCGCACGGTGATGGCCCCCGGCGCATGGAAGCGGTGGCCGTAGGTCGTGTTGCCGGAATGGATGCCATCGACCTCGAAGGGCACGACCTCGGGCTCCTCGGTCTCGGCGCCGAAGGTGCAGAGGATCGCATGCAGCGGGCGCACCCACCGCAGGCTGGCACCGGCGGCAGAGGCCTTGCCCCAGCGCATCGATTTCGGCCAGGGGAAGCTGCGGATCACGGCCGGGACGATCTCGGCGATGGCCGCGACGGTTTCCTGGCCGGGCTTCTCGATGACGGCGATGTAGCTGTCGCCCTTCTTCGGATCGCTGACGATCGTGGCCTGGGCGAGCGAGGATAGCCCCGCCGCCTTGAGGAAGCCCTGGATCGCGGCTTCCGGCGCGCCGACGCGCGGGCCCTTGCGCTCCTCGCGGATATCGCGGCCGCGCACGGGCAGGCCCGCGACATGCAGCGCCAGCCGGCGCGGCGTGGCGAAGGCCTTGGCGCCCTCATAGACGAGACCGCGCTCGACCAGCGCATCGGTGACCAGTTTCTTCAGGTCCTCGGCCGCCTTGCGCTGCATGCGGGCGGGGATCTCTTCGGAAAAGAGTTCAAGCAGGAGATCAGGCATCAGTTGGCTCCCCCGCCCGCCGTCCTGAGCCACGCCGCGCCGCAGGCCTTGGCGAGTTCGCGCACGCGCAGGATGTAACTCTGACGCTCGGTGACCGAGATCACGCCGCGGGCGTCGAGCAGGTTGAACATGTGGCTGGCCTTGATGCACTGGTCATAGGCCGGCAGCGCCAGCGTGTGCCGCGCATCATTGGCGCCCGCGCCGGTCTCGCCCGCCGCCAGCAGCGCCTGGCACTCGGCCTCGGCGTCGGTGAAGTGGCGGAAGAGCATATCGGTGTTGGCATGCTCGAAATTGTGCCGCGAGAACTCCTGCTCGGCCTGCAGGAAGACATCGCCATAGGAGATGCGGTCCTCGCCCTCGCCGCCATTGAAATTGAGGTCGTAGACGTTCTCGACGCCCTGGACATACATCGCCAGACGCTCGAGGCCATAGGTGAGCTCGCCCGCCACCGGTGCGCATTCGACGCCCGCGACCTGCTGGAAATAGGTGAACTGGCTGACCTCCATGCCGTCGCACCAGCACTCCCAACCGAGCCCCCAGGCGCCCAAAGTCGGGCTCTCCCAGTCGTCCTCGACGAAGCGGACGTCGTGCAAGGCGAGGTCGACGCCGATCGCCTGCAGCGAGTCGAGATAGAGCTGCTGCAGATCCGGCGGCGACGGCTTCAGGATGACCTGAAACTGGTAGTAATGCTGCAGCCGATTGGGGTTCTCGCCGTAGCGGCCGTCCTTGGGCCGGCGCGAGGGCTGGACATAGGCCGCTTTCCAGGACCTGGGGCCCAGCGCGCGCAGCGTGGTCGCCGGATGGAAGGTGCCGGCGCCGACCTCCATGTCATAGGGCTGGAGTACGACGCAGCCGCGCTCGGCCCAGAAGCGCTGCAGCGTCAGCAGCAGCCCCTGGAAGGAGCGGGTCGGGTCCATGGCCGGCGTGGCCGCGGCGGGAAGCGGAGCGGAAACGGACAAGAGGCGAAGCCTTCCGGATGGCGGGGTCGGCCGCGTGCTTAGGGTCTGCCGAGGCTTCCGGTCAAGCAGGAGCGCAGGCGGCGGGCGAACAGGTTCTGTTCATCCTCGGCAGGATAATCTCACTCTCAACCGCCGGATTCGCGGCGTTCGGGGCGAGCGCTTGAGCCGGATCGACGGGCTTACACCGTAGGAGTTCCACCATGCTTTCCAACCGTATCGCCGCCGCCGTCTTCGGCGCCGTCACCCTCGCCGCCTCGGCCTTCGCCGTGGCGCCCGCCACGGCCGCACCGGTCTCGGCCGGCGTTGCCCAGGCCGCTCCCGCCGGCGACCTCGTCCAGGAAGCGCAGTATTACTACGGGCCGCGGCGCCATTACGGTCCGCGCCGCTATTACGGCCCGCCGCGCTATTACGGCCGCCCGGTCTATCGTCCGCGCTGCTATTTCGTCGATCGGCGCGTCTGGAACGGCTATCGCTGGGTCATCCGCCCGGTCCGTGTCTGCCGCTGAGGCGGCTCGCGGCCCGAAGCTCCGCCCGCTTCCGGCCGCAATCTGAAGCGAGGCTGAACGGTGCCGTGAGGTGCCGTTCAGCACCATCAGCCTAGAGTCGATGCGTGTCGACGGCGGCGCTCGCAAGGCCCGCCCCTGTCGCAGCGAGGAGGTTTCCACCATGATCCGCAAGACGCTTTTCGCTCTCGCGACGGCAGCCGGCCTCGGCGGCCTGTCGCTCACCACGGCGCCGGCATCGGCCGCCCCGGTCGCAGCCGGGCCGCTGGCCCAGGCGGCGCAAGCCACCGACGGCCTGCTGGAGCAGGCGCAGTACTATTATGGCCCGCGCCGCTACTATGGCCCACGTCGCTACTACGGCCCGCCGCGCTATTACGGGCCGCGCCGCTATTACGGCCCGCCGCGCTTCTACGGCCCGCCGCCGCCGGTCTTCGTCCCGCCGGTCGTGCCCTTCTATGGGCCGCGTTACTACTACTGAGCCACGCGCGCCGAGGGCGACGCACCGGCCTGCGCCAGCGGCAGCCGGGCCCTGCCCCGGTGCAGGGCTTCCGCCTCCGGCGTGAAGCCCCCGTCAGGGCGATGCAGAACCAGAGCCGGCAGCAGCGCTGCCGGCTTTTTGCTGCCGAGCGTCGCCGCCACCAGGATGCGGATCGCCGGCTGGTCGGCCCGGGCGTGGACGGGCCGGATCGCGACCGCCCCGAAGCCGGTCGACAATCCCGCGAGAAGCTCCGGCAAAGCCTCGGCACGGTGGACAATCAGCAATCGCCCGCGCGGCTTCAGCAGCCGCCGCGCCGCCTGCAGCCAGCGCTCCAGCCCGGCCTCCTCGACATGGGCCGCAGCCCGGTTCGGCACCGGCGAGGTCCGGTGGGCGTGCGGCGGGTAGAAGGGCGGGTTCATCGCGACGCAGGCGAAGCTCGCCAGCGAAAGGCCCAGCGCGGTGGCCGGGCCGGCAATGTCCCCCGTCACGATCGAGACCCGCTCCGCCAGCCCGTTCAGCCTGGCATTGTTTGTGGCGAGGCCGGCGAGTTCGGGGTCGCGCTCGAGCAGCACGACCCGCAGCAAAGGCTGGGCGAGCGCCGCCGCCAGCCCGATGGTGCCGACTCCGGTGCCCATATCGAGCAGCGGCCCCTCCCCCAGCTCCGGCAGGGAGGCGGCGAGCAGCACGGCGTCGCTCCCGGCGCGATGGCCCTTGCGCGGCTGGCGCAGGATGAGCTTGCCGTCGAGCAACCGGTCCTCGCCGATGGCGCCGAGCCCGGGCAGCGCCTCAGCCATCGCGCAGCTCGCCGCCGAAGCCGGCATCGATGAGCAAGGCGCGGGCGCGCATCCGGTCGGCCTCGCGCACCAAGAGCCGGCGCGGGAAGGCGCCGATCATGCCCTCCAGCGCGCTGATATGCTGGTCGGCGATCAGGCAGTCGAGATTGGCGGATGCCAGCAGCGCCTCGATGGCGCCGAGCAGGACGATGTCGTTGGTGCGGACGAGTTCATGCATCGCGCGATGGAGCCTGTCCGGGCGCCGGTGCGCAAGCCCCGTTTCGTGACGATGCGTGAGCCTGCGGCGACATTGCCGGCGCGCGAGGGCTGGTCACCCATGCGCCGGTTGTGGCAAGGCTTGCGGGCGCTGCAAGCTGCGCAGGCTGCGGAAGGATCGGGTATGGGCGTCGTCGTCGCGTTCGAGGACAAGGAAGCGGGCCAGGGCGCGCGCGAGGCCGGCATCGAGCGGCTGGTCGGGCTGGTGCGCGCCGATATGGAGCGCGTCAATGCGATGATCCTGTCGCGCACCGGCTCCGATGTGACGATGATCCCCGAGGTCGCCAACCACCTGATTTCGTCGGGCGGCAAGCGCCTGCGGCCGATGCTGACGCTGGCGACCGCCGCGCTCAGCGGCTATCGCGGCGAAGGCCATGTGAAGCTCGCGGCCTCCGTCGAGTTCATGCACACGGCGACGCTGCTGCATGACGACGTCGTCGACCAGAGCGATATGCGCCGCGGCAAGCTCGCGGCCCGCATGCTCTGGGGCAATGAGGCGAGCGTGCTCGTCGGCGATTTCCTGCTCGGCCAGGCCTTCAAGATGATGGTCGAGGTCGGCTCGCTGCGGGCGCTCGACATCCTCTCCACCGCCGCCGCCGTCATCGCGGAGGGCGAGGTGCTCCAGCTTTCGGTGGCCAAGAACACGCAGACCACCGAGGATGAGTATCTCGCGGTGATCCGCGGCAAGACGGCCGAGCTCTTCGCGGCGGCCTGCGAGGTCGGCCCGGTGATCGCCAACGGCTCGAAGACCGACGCCGCCGCCTGCCGCAGCTACGGACTCAATCTCGGCATCGCCTTCCAGCTCATCGACGACGCGCTCGATTATGGCGGCATCGCCAACACACTCGGCAAGAACACCGGCGACGATTTCCGCGAAGGGAAGATCACCCTGCCGGTGGTGCTCTCCTTCCGCCGCGGCAGCGAGGCCGAGCGCGCCTTCTGGACGCGCACCTTGCAGGAGGGCGAGATCCGCGACGGCGATCTCGAGGAGGCGCAGGCGATCATGAAGCGCCACCGCGCGCTCGACGACACGATCCAGCGCGCCGAGCATTACGCCAAGATGGCCAAGGACGCGCTCGCCCTCTTCCCGGCCTCGCCGATGAAGCAGGCACTAAACGAAACCGTCGATTTCTGCGTCGCGCGGGCGCATTGAGCGGCGGGCTGGGACTAGTCAACGTTAGGGAAGCAAGCGCGGGGAACCCTCTCCCGTAGGGAGAGGGCAGGGTGAGGGGTCGGCCGTTTGACACCGTGGCCGTGCCCCTACCGCCGCTGCGGTTGGGCTCGCGCTTTGTTGGTCCAGGGGCCGACACCTCACCCCTCCCCCTCTCCTTACGGGAGAGGGGTTCCCCGCGCCCTTCGATGCCGCGCACCGAAAGCCCTGACCGGCCAAAAGCCGCGGGGTTTCGCTCAAGTTCCCCAAGAGGGGATGCGCGGAGCCGGGTGGCGCGCGGACCAAAGCCGCGTGCCGATGTCGAATGTCGATGTCGAGGTCGATGCAGCGCCGATCTCGCGCCGCCCGGCTCCGCGCGCGGGGACTTTGGGCCTCACGGCCACTCGTCCCTGACGAGGGGACTTACTGCCGCTCGACCTCCGGGAGACGCCGCCCGCGACGGCGACGCCTCCCGAAACCCGCCACCACACCCGGCCGCACGACGCCTCGCGACAGCCCCCTTGGTCGGGTGCAGCGAGGGGAGGATAAGGGCGGGCGGGGCTGCGGGGATAAGCGAACAGGCTTATCCCCCCGCGCACGCCACTTCGACCTGGGCCGCCAGTTCGCGGAGGATGGCGAGGTCTTGCTCCAGCGTCAGGCCGCGGCTGGCTCGTTGCAGAGCGAGGCGCGAATGGCGGGCGGCGTTCTCGGCGAAGTCCGGCGGCCCCAGCCGCGACAGGATCAGCATCGCCTTCTGCAGCCTGACCCCGATTTCGACCACGCCAGCGCCGTCGCGCGCGATCGGCGTGAAGAGATCGTCGAAGAGATCACCGATCGCGATCGGCGGAATATGGACCCGCGGGCAGGCCACCTCCTGCTGCGGCTCGCCCGGCTCGGCCGCGATCGCCAGCAGGCGAACGGCCCGGCCGATGACGTCGATCGCCGTGCCGGGATCGTTGATGCCGGGGGAGAGGGCGCGCGAGGCGATCTCGGCCAGGACCGAGGCGCCGAAGCGCGGGTCCTGATCGAAGGAGCGCGTATCGGCGATGGTATAGCAAGCCCGGATCTCGGCCTCCTGCTCGGCGACATCGAGCCCCTCCGCGAAAGCCACGGGATCGACCGGTGTCACGAAGGCGCCGGGCGTGGCCTGCACGAAGATGCGGCCCTTGCCGCGGTCGGCGATGGTCGACAGCGCGCCGACATCGAGATGCTGCACATAGCCGATCCGGGACACGTGGATCGGCCGTGCGGCAGCCGGAACATCGACAGGCGGCGAGCCGCCCATATACGGCTGCTCCCGGTACAGGCGCATCGCTTCCGCCGCCGCCGACTCGACGCGCTCGGTGGTCTCCGTCACCCGTCCGAGGCGCGAGAGATGGTCGATCCAGCGCAGCAGCGTGACGACGATGAGAACAATGACGCCCGCGGTAACGACGAACAGGACGACGCGGCCTGTGCTGCCATAGGCGCCCGTGCTCAGCGCGATGATGCCGACAAGGCTGTAGAGGAAGGAGCCGATGAAGGTCGCCAGGACGTTCTGGGTTGTCGTGTCCTCCATCACCAGCCGGGTGGCGCGCGGCGTGACATTGCTCGTGGCCGCCGAATAAGCCGCAACCATCGTGCTGAGCGAGAAGGTCGTCACCGCCAGCATGCTCGAGGCGATGATGCCGAGGATGTTGTCGACGGCGTCCGCGCCGATCTTGGTTGGAACGTCACTCGGGATGTAGGGCGCGACCACGATCGCCACGAGAGCGGTGACCACGGCTAGGATCGAGAACAGGCTGGCTCGGAACCACATCCGCCGCGTGATTTGGGAGAGGTGCCACAGCCAGCGCGAGGTCATGAGAGGATTCCGTCGGAAGGGGCGCGCAGGAGGGCGCACCGCTGACAACGCAGCCGTTGCGGAAGGGTTGCGCTGGGGGGCCGAAGTCGGTGCGGGTCGCGCTCTAGCGCAACAGCGTGGGCTTGACCCACCAGCCAGGCTCCTGCCGCGCCAGCGCTTTCCCCGCGGCCGCGCTCTGGCGGCAGTCGTCGAAGAGCGCGAAGCAGGTCGCGCCCGAGCCGGACATGCGGGCGAGACGGCAGCCCGGCTGAGCCTGCAGAGCGGCGAGCACCGTGTCGATGACGGGGGCGACGCGGCGGGCGGGGGCTTCGAGGTCGTTGCCGGCGGCGCTGAGGGCGGCGAGCAACGTGGCTCGGGTCGCGTTCGTTCCATGCGAGCCCTCATCCTGAGGAGCGCTCTGCAGGAGCGCGTCTCGAAGGATGGTCGCGGAGGGTCGGGAGCCTTTTGGAGCATCCTTCGAGACGGCCGCTCTTGCGGCCTCCTCAGGATGAGGGCTGAGGGTGAACCCACTCGCCTGGGGCGGATGTCGCTGCCCCGGCTCCAGCCCCAGCGCCCGGAACACCGGTGCGGTCTCGACCGGCACGCCGGGATTGACCAGCAGCGCGAAGAGCGGCGGCAGGGTCAGGGTTGAGCCGAGGCGCTCGCCGATGCCGGCCATGATGCGGGCGCGGGAGGCGAGGCAGACGGGGACGTCGGCGCCGGTGGCGGCAGCCGCCCGCAGCAGCGCGGGGTCGTCGGGCGCGATCCCGTTCAGCCGGGCGAGCAGGCGCAGCGCGGCGGCCGCATCGGCCGAACCACCGCCGATGCCGGACGCCACCGGCAGGCGCTTGACGAGATGGAATGTACCGCTGCGCAGCGGGCTCATTTCGGCTTCGAGCGCGCGTGTCGCGCGCAGGATCAGGTTGTTGTCGTCGACCGGCAGTCCCTGCCCGCGCGGGCCGTCGATAGTCAGCGACGGCTCAGGGCCGGGTACGAGCGACAGCGTGTCGCCCGTGCCGGCGAAGGCGACGAGGCTTTCGAGCTCGTGATAGCCATCCGCGCGGCGGCCGAGCACCCGCAGCGTCAGGTTGATCTTGGCGCGGGCGCGGGTCGTCAGCGGCGCAGTCATGTCAGCGAAGGCGTCTTTCCAGGGCTTCGCAAAGCGAAGAGCCCGGAATCCATATCCACCGGTTGCGCAGAACGATGCAAGCGGCCGGCACAGCCCTTCCCCGCTCCGTCGTGTTCGTGGGTTCCGGACTCGGGCCTTCGACCCGCCCCGGAAAGACGGAAGCTCATGGCGGACGACGGCTCGATCAGCCGCCGTCTTTCTTAGGTTCGGCCGGATCCTTCGGCTCGACCGCGTTGGCCGAGGGGCCATCCTCCAGCCCGCGCTCGATCTTGCGCTTGATCTTGACCAGGTCCTCGGGCTCGGGATTGAGGTCGCGGGCGTGGTTCCACTGGAAACCGGCCTCGAGGCGGCGCCCGACCTTCCAGTAGACATCGCCGAGATGGTCGTTGATGACCGGGTCGGAGGGGCGCAGCTCGACCGCGCGCTCCAGCTCGCGCAGCGCCTCCGGATAGCGGCCGAGGCGATAATAGGCCCAGCCGAGCGAATCGATGATGTAGCCGTCACGGGGGCGGAGTTCGACGGCACGGCGCAGCATCTCCAGCGCCTCGTCGAGCTTGAGATGCTGATCGACCAGCGAATAACCGAGATAGTTCAGCACCAGCGCGCGCTCGCGCCCCAGCGGCTCGGGCAGGAGTTCGAGCGCCTTGCGCAGATCGGCCTCGGCCTCCGGCCAGCGCTTGATGCGCTCGCGGGCGATGCCGCGGAAGTAGAACAGGTCCCAGTTGGCGCGGCCGGGCGAGGCGAGCTTGGCGATCGCCTTGTCATAGGTGGCGGCGGCCTCCTCGAACATCTTGCGCGAGCGATAGACGTTGCCGAGCGCCGAGAGCGCATCGATGTCGTCCGGCCGCTCGGCGATCAGAGCGTTGAGGTGCTTCACCGCCTCCTCGGGCCGGCCGAGATTCTCCAGCGCGAGGCCGGCCTGGATCTCGGCATTGGGCCGCAGCGGCGAGGTCGCCGGCATCTTCTCGTAGACGGCGACGGCGTCCTCGGGCTGGCGCGCGCGCTCGAGGATGTCGCCCAGCGTCAGGATCGCGAGGTCGTGGTTGGGGTCGAGATAGATGGCGAGGCGCAGATAGAGCAGCGCCGCCGCCTCGTCGCCCTGGCGGTTGCCGGCGCTGGCGAGGCCGTAGAGCACCTCGGCGGCGCCCTGCTGGGCGTTGCCGACCTGACGGGGCGGCGCCTGCCTGGCCGCCACCTTGGCCAGGCCGTCGCGGACGATCGGGTGGTTCGGCAACAGGCGATCGAACTCCGCATAGGTCGCGGCCGCGCCCTCGAAATCGCCGTTGCGGGCCTGCATCTTCGCCCAGAGATCGACGAGACGCAGCGTCGTCTTCTCCGACTCGTAGGCGGTCTTCAGGCGCTTCTCGGCATCGGCCTTGCGGCCTGCCGCGTCGAGGATGAGGCCGGCGTGATAGTCGCGGAAGAGGTTGTAGGAGGGCTCGCCGCGCAGCCGTTCCAGCGTCTCGATGGCGCGCGTGGTCTGCCCTGAACCGAGCTGCGACCAGGCTGAGAGGAGCGTTGCGGTGATGTCGGCGGCACGCCCACGGCCACCGCGCTGCAGATGATTGCGGGCGGTCTGGTAGTTCTTCTGCTTCAGCGCACGGATGCCGATGGCGAGCTGGGCGAGGCCGTTCGAGGGGTCGCGCTGGATCAGCTTGTCAGCGGCGCGGAAGGCATCCGGCATGGCGCCATCGGCCAGGAAGGCGACGAAGGCGCGTTCGAGCAGGTCGTTGTTCTGCGGATCGCCCTTGATCGCCTCGCGCAGGAAGACGGAGGCCGCGCCGAGATCGCGCCCCGCTCCCGCAACGATGGCGGCGAGATAGTTGCCCTCGAGGCTTTCGGCGGTGTCGAGCTGGTCGGTCGCGCGGGCAGAGCTCGCTCCCTGCGCTCCCTGCGCGGCCGCGCCGACAGGCAGGGCCAGGAGCAACGCCAAGGCGGCGGCCGTGATCGGGCCACGGCGGTTTATTCCAGATCCCACGACTGCCATTCTCCTTCGGTCTGCCGTCGCGCGCATCTCGCGGCAGACGTGGTCGGTGACGCGCGACCGTGACCGCTTCGCGTAAGTCGGCAAGATGGCCGTTTCCAGGCGGGCGGGCAAGCCTAGCGGGGGCGCAAGCGGCTGCCGCCGTAGCCTGCGGGCCACACCGTGGCAAAACCGTGCGCTGACGCAGCGTCCGGCAGTTTTCGTTGTCGATGTCGTAGCAATTCGTCGGCTATCGTCCGGCGTCGTTTCTCCGTCACAACGATTCGGACAGGATCATTCCCATGAAGAAGCTCGTTCTCAGCGTTGCCACTGTGGCTCTGCTCGCCGGTTTCGCCGCCGGCTGCGCCCAGCCGCAGAAGCCGGCCCCGGCCGTGACCCGCAAGGGCTGATCGTCTTCGCGCCGGCCGCGGCCGGCGCCGAGAAAAAGGGGGCGTGCCAGCCGGCACGCCCCCTTTTTAATGTCGGCTGCGACGAGCGGCCGCGTCACATGTTCGCGTAGCCCGGCCCACCGCCGCCCTCGGGCACCGTCCAGGTGATGTTCTGGGCGGGATCCTTGATGTCGCAGGTCTTGCAGTGGACGCAGTTCTGCGCGTTGATCACGAAGCGCGGCTCGGTCTTCGCCTCGGCATCCTTGTAGACGACCTCATAGACGCCGGCCGGGCAGTAGAGTCGCGCGGGCTCACCATAGAGCGGCAGGTTCTTTTCGATCGGGATCGAGGGGTCGGTCAGCTTCAGATGGGCGGGCTGATCTTCCTCGTGATTGGTTGAGGAGAGGAAGACCGAGGAGAGCTTGTCGAAGCTGATCTTGCCGTCGGGCTTCGGATAGACGATCGGCTTGACCTCACTCAGCAGCTTCAGCGTCGCATGGTCGGGCTTGCCGTGCTTCAGCGTGCCGAAGGGCGACCAGCCGAAGAGCTGGTTCAGCCACATGTCGATGCCGCCGAGCCCGATGCCGAGCAGCGTGCCGTATTTCGACCAGAGCGGCTTGACGTTGCGAACCGGCTTGAGGTCCGCGCCGATCGGGCCGTCGCGCCACTCGTTCTCGATCTCGACGACCTCGTCATGCGAGCGGCCGGCGGCGAGCACCGGGACCAGCTTCTCGGCCGCCAGCATGCCGGAGGCGATGGCGTTGTGGCTGCCCTTGATGCGGGGAACGTTGACGAAACCGGCCGCGCAGCCGATCAGCGCCCCACCCGGGAAGGTCAGCTTCGGCACCGATTGCCAGCCGCCCTCGGTGATGGCGCGCGAGCCGTAGGAGAGCCGCTTGCCGCCCTCGAACAGGTCCCGGATCAGCGGATGGGTTTTGAAGCGCTGGAACTCGTCGAAGGGCGAAAGCGTCGGGTTCTCGTAGTTGAGATGCACGACGAAGCCGACGGTGACCAGGTTATCGTCGAAATGATAGAGGAAGGAGCCGCCACCGGTGCGGCTGTCGAGCGGCCAGCCGAAGGAGTGCTGGACGCGGCCCTTGACGAACTTCTCCGGCTTGACCTGCCAGATTTCCTTCAGGCCGATGCCGTATTTCTGCGGCTCGCGGCCGGCATCCAGGCCGAATTTGCGGATGGCGATCTTGGAGAGCGAGCCACGGGCCCCCTCTCCCAGCAGGGTGTAGCGCCCACGCAGCTCCATGCCGCGGGTGAAGCGCTCGGAGACCGTGCCGTCCTTGGCGATGCCCATGTCGCCGGTTGCGATGCCGGCAACGGAGCCGTCCTCATTGAACAGCAGTTCGGCTGCAGCGAAGCCGGGATAGATCTCGACGCCGAGCGCCTCGGCCTGGGCCGCCAGATACTTCGTGACCAGACCGAGCGAGCCGACGAAATTGCCGTGATTGTTCATCAGCTTCGGCATGCCGACATTCGGCAGGCGGATGCCGTTCGGCTCGGTCAGGAAGTAGAAGATGTCCTCGCTGACCTCGGTGGTCAGCGGGCGGGCCTCGTCCTGGCGCCAGTCGGGCAGCAGCGCGTCGAGGCCCGAGGGGTCGATCACGGCGCCCGAGAGGATATGCGCGCCGACCTCGGCGCCCTTCTCGACCACGACGACGGAGACATTCTCGTCGAGCTGCTTGAGCCGGATCGCCGCGGCGAGGCCGGCCGGGCCCGCGCCGACGATGACGACGTCGTAGTCCATGCTCTCGCGGGGTTCGGCCCGTGCCTGATCGAGATCCATCTCGCCCTCCGAAGGCCCGCGCCCAACAGGCTGCACCCGGCCTCACGCCAATTAGTTTACATATAAACTATCTACCCTCCCACCACAAGGCGAGGTGGGCGGCAGACTGGAAACCCTCTATCCAAGCGCACGGTTCAATTTGCAACCGCGGCGGCTCGCGAAGCGCGGCGCCGGCGTGCTAGACAGGCGCGATGTCCCTCACCGCCGCGCCCGACCCTGCCGAGCTCGTCGCCTGGTATGCCGACATGGGCATCACCGAGGCGCTGGACGAGGTCACGCATGATCATTTCGCCGCGCCCATCGTCAGTGAGCCCTCGCGGCCGCGGCCGGTCCTGCCGCCGCGTGGCGGCCAGCCGGCGGCAATGGCCGTGCGTCCCAATGCCGCCGCCGCGACGCCCCCCGACGACGCAGCCCTGAGCGCGCGCGCCCTGGCGCAGGAGGCCGCGACGCTGGAGGAGCTGAAGGAGGCGCTGGCGCGGTTCGAGGGCTGCGCGCTGAAGGCGACCGCCAAGAGCCTGGTCTTCGCCGACGGCAACCCGAACGGACGAGTCATGATCGTCGGCGAGGCGCCGGGCGCCGACGAGGACCGCATCGGCCTGCCCTTCGTCGGGCGCTCGGGCCAGTTGCTCGACCGGATGCTCGCCGCCATCGGGCTGAGCCGCAAGGACGACGTCTACATCGCCAATCTCCTGCCCTGGCGGCCGCCCGGCAACCGCACGCCGACGCCGCAGGAGGTCGCGATCTGCCTGCCCTTCATCCAGCGCCAGATCCAGCTCGCCGACCCCGATATCCTGCTCTGCATCGGCGGCCCCTCCGCCCAGGGGCTGCTCGGGCTCTCCGGCATCCTGGCCTCGCGCGGTAAATGGCAGGAGTATGAGACCGGCACGCGGCGCATCCCGGCCATGGCGACGCTGCACCCAGCCTATCTGCTGCGCCAGCCGCTGCAGAAGCGCCTGGCCTGGCGCGACATGCGGGCGCTGAAGGCGGCCTTGGACAAAGGGTCCTAGGAACGGTCGGACGATTCCTCATGCGGCGCCGACGCACAGGGCCTAAGCTGCGCTGGCATCGTCGTCCCTCCCGTGGTGGAGTGTCGGCGGAATCGGACGGAGAACGGTCATGGTCATCGACGCCTTCCTGCTCTCGCGGATCCAGTTCGCCTTCACCGTCTCCTTCCACATCGTCTTCCCCGCCTTCACGATCGGGCTCTCGGCCTATATCGCGACGCTGCTCGGGCTCTGGCTGAAGACCGGCGACATCAAGTTCCACATCCTGGCGCGGTTCTGGACCAAGATCTTCGCCGTCTCCTTCGCGATGGGCGTGGTCTCCGGCATCGTGCTTTCCTATCAGTTCGGCACGAACTGGAGCCGATTCTCGCAGGTGGTCGGCAACGTCATCGGCCCGATCATCGGCTATGAGGTGCTGACCGCCTTCTTCCTCGAAGCCTCCTTCCTCGGGGTGATGCTGTTCGGCTGGAAGCGCGTGCCACCCTGGCTGCATTTCCTCTCGGCCTGCATCGTTGCGGGCGGCACGGCGCTCTCGGGCTTCTGGATCCTCTCCGCCAACAGCTGGATGCAGTATCCCACCGGCCACGAGATGCGCGACGGCATCGCCTATCCGGTCGACTGGCTGCAGATCATCTTCAACCCGACCTTCCCGATGCGCTTCATGCACATGATGACGGCGGCGTATCTCACCACCGCCTTCGTCGTGCTGGCGACGGGGGCGCGCCACCTGCTCGTCGGACACCGCACCGAATCGGCGCGCACCATGGTGCGGATGGCGATCCTGATGATCGCGCTGACGGCGCCGCTCCAGGCGGTGATCGGCCACCGCCACGGCGAAGACACCGCCAAGTACCAGCCCGCCAAGCTCGCCGCGATCGAGGCGCATTGGGATTCCTCCAAGCCGGCGCCGCTGGTGCTGTTCGCCTGGCCGGACGAGGAGAAGGGCGTCAACCGCTTCGAGATCGCCATCCCCGGTCTCGCCAGCCTCGTCACCCATGGCAGCATGGACGCGCTGTTTCCCAGCCTGAACGATTTCGCCGTGGCGGACCGGCCACCGGTCAAGATCCCCTTCTTCGGCTTCCGGATCATGGTCGGCATCGGCTTCTTCATGATCGCCTTCGGCTGGCTGGGCGCCTGGCTCTGGTGGAAGGGCCGGGTCTTCGAGGAGCGGCGCTGGCTCTGGGTCGCCCAATACACTTGGCCGCTCGGCTTCATGGCGATCCTCGCCGGCTGGTTCGTCACCGAGGTCGGGCGCCAGCCCTGGATCGCCACCGGCGTGCTGCGCTCCAAGGACGCGATCTCGCCGGTCACGGCGGGTCAGGTTGCGATCTCGCTGGCGCTGTTCGTCTGCGTCTACTGCGTCGTCTTCTCGGCCGGGGTGCTGCTGATCAACCGGCTGATCGACAAGGGGCCGGACGCGATCACGACCCAGGACCCGCCGGAGCAGCCCTCGCAGCGGCCGCTCAAGGCGGCGCAGGCGCCGGCTTCGGACCTGTTCGGCGACGGGCGACCTGGCGACGACCGCATCCAGCCCGCGAGCTGAGGAGAGACCCGCGATGGAATGGTATCTCCCCGTCATCTGGGCCGGCCTGATCGGCACCGCGGTGATGCTCTATGTCGTGCTCGACGGCTTCGACCTCGGCATCGCGATCCTGTTCCCGACGACGCGGGACGAGGGCGAGCGCGACCAGATGATGAACTCGGTCGCGCCGTTCTGGGACGGCAACGAGACCTGGCTGGTGCTGGGCGGCGGGGGGCTCTGGGTCGCCTTCCCGACGGCCTACGCCATCATCATGCCGGCCTTCTACCTGCCGGTGACGCTGATGCTGCTGGCGCTGATCTTCCGGGGGGTCGCCTTCGAGTTCCGCTGGGTCGCCAAGCCCAAGCACAGGGTCTGGGACCTCGCCTTCTGGCTCGGCTCGACGCTGGCGGCCTTCGCCCAGGGGCTGATCCTTGGCGGGATGATCCAGGGCATCACCGTGGTCGACCGGCAGTTCGCCGGCGGGCCCTTCGACTGGTTCACGCCCTTCACCCTGATGTGCGGGGCCGGCGTCGTCGTCGGCTATGCGCTGCTGGGCGCGACCTGGCTGATCTACAAGACGGAAGGCCGCGTGGCCGAGCGCGCCCGTTCGCAGGCGAAGGTCCTGCTGCTCGGACTGCTGGCCTTTGCGCTCGTCGTCTCGCTCTGGACACCCTATGCGCATCCGCGCATCGCGGAGCGCTGGTTCACCTGGCGCAACATGGCGCTGCTCTGGCCGTTCCCGGTGCTGACGGCGCTGTGCGGCTTTCTCGCCTGGCGGCGGTTGCATGGCCGGCACGAGTTCACGCCGTTCGCCCTAACGATCGCGATCTTCGTGCTGTGCTTCCTGGGGCTCGCCGTGTCGAACTACCCCTATCTGGTGCCGCCGGACCTGACGATCTGGGATGTCGCGGCGGCCCCCTCCTCGCATGTCTTCGTGCTGATCGGGGTGACCTTCCTGCTGCCGATGATCCTGTTCTACACCGCCTTCGTCTACTGGACCTTCCGCGGCAAGGTGAAGGCGGACAGCGGCTATCATTAGGGGGAACCGCGGAGCGTTCCAGCGGTTCGATGCTGGCTTGAGTCCGGCGCGCTCTCCGTAGAGATTGCCGGCAGGCTCACGGGGAAGACGCCATGCAGTGGGAAGACTACCGCCAGTCCGAGAATGTCGAGGACCGGCGCGGGAGCGGTGGCGGTGACTTCGCCGGGCTGCCGGGCGGGCGCGGGGGACTCGGCATCGGAACCATGGTGGTGCTCGGTCTCGTCGGCTGGGCGCTCGGCATCGACCCGCGGCTGCTGATCGGCGGGGCGGAGCTGATCGGCGGCATCGGCGGGCGCCAGGCGCCGACGCAGGAGACGCGCCGCCAGGCCGGACCGCCCCAGGACGAGATGGGCCGCTTTGTCTCGGCAGTTCTGGCGCAAAACGAGGACGTCTGGTCGAAGCTTCTGCCGCAGCAGGCTAACCGGCGCTACGAGCCGCCGCGGCTGGTGATCTTCGACCGGGTCTCGAGTTCGGCCTGCGGCACCGCCCAGTCGGCGATGGGGCCGTTCTACTGCCCGCCTGACAAGCGCGTTTATCTCGACCTGTCCTTCTTCCAGGAGATGCAGCGCCGGCTCGGCGGCGGCGGCGACTTCGCCTATGCCTATGTCATCGGCCACGAGGTTGGCCACCACATCCAGAACCTCCTCGGAATCCTGCCGAGGGCCAACCAGCTGCGCGAGCGCTCCTCGCAGCGCGAGGCCAATGCGATCTCGGTTCGCATCGAGTTGCAGGCGGACTGCTTCGCCGGTGTCTGGGCGCACAACATCCAGGCGATGGGGCGCATCGACCAGGGCGATATCGAGGAGGCGATGCGCACCGCCGCCGCGATCGGCGACGACAAGCTGCAGCAGGCGTCGCGCGGCCAGGTGGTGCCGGACTCCTTTACCCATGGCTCCTCGGCCCAGCGCCAGCGCTGGTTCAACACCGGCTTCCGGACCGGGTCGATGCAGGCCTGCGACACCTTCAAGCCGCCGCAGGTGTGAGACCGGTCAGCTCACGGTGGAAGCCTGCCCCGACTCCTGCAGGAACCGGCGAGCCCGGCCAATGGCATTCCTTGCCCAGCGCCCCGACAGCAGATAGCGGCCCGGTGACAATGTGCCGAGCCTGAGCGGAGGCCGCGCCGGCGAAGGTGATCGGCCAACCCGCGCCTCTCCCGGCGAAGGCTTGCGGAAGATCACTGTCGTGGGGCTGGGGTAGCCGCCCGCGTGATACACCAGACCGGCCCGCTCCGCGGCGCTGATCAGGGTGTCCGGGGTAAAGTGGTGCACATGGGCGAAGTGGAATTGCTGCAGCGGATCGTGCCGCGTGGCGGCGGCATTCGGCACCTCGACATGGATGAAGCCGTCCTGCGTCAGCCAGTGCGCCAGGCGGCGGAGTGCGTCGACGGGCTCGCGCAGATGCTCCAGCACATGCTGGGCCGAGATCAGGTCGAAGGAGGCGGCAGGCAGGTCGGCGGCCTGCCATGAGGACTCGATGACGTCGGCACCATAGGCCGCGCGGGCATAGCGGGCGAAATCCCGCCCCGGCTCGATACCCGTCGCCCGGTGCCCCGCTCTGGCGAGGATGTCGAGGAACTCGCCCGAGCCGGAGCCCAGATCGAGAATTCTCGAGCCGGGTGCGAGATAGTCTCCCAGCAGAGCGAAGCGCGCGGTCGCCTCCGCCCTGCTGCGTTTCAGATGGAGCCGCGGCGGCATGCCGTTGCGCGCGAACTGATAGTCGAGGCGATAGCTCGACGCGTAATAGCGGCCGAGCTCTTCTTCGCTCGGCATCGGATCGGTTCTCATCAGGCCGCATCCGTCGCAGCTGACGGTGGTCAGCGGCTTGAGCCGCCGGTCGTAGCGGCAGACCACGGTCGCGGCCGTTCCGCCGCAGAGATTGCAGGCGCAATTCTCGCCGCGATAGGGATAGGCGACGAGCGGAACATGGCTGAGAAGAGCGGCGGCAATTCCGTGCATGAGGCAAAACCCGGTTGTGGCGTTAGCCAACGGGGCTAGGTCTGCTGCCTGACGGAGTCCTGATGAATGAAGCTGCTGCTGATCGAAGATGTCGGCGCCCTCGCCGACCTGACCAGCCGCCACCTCGAGAGCGAGGGCTTCCGTGTCGATGTCGCGCGCTCCGTGAGCGAGGCGCGCGAATTGCTGGCCGTCGCGCCGCCAGACGTGATCGTGCTCGATCTCGGCCTGCCGGATGGCGACGGGCTGACGCTGCTGGCGCAGCTGCGTTCGGAGGGGCTGGCGATCCCCATCCTCGTGGTGACGGCGCAGACCGGCCTGAACCAGCGCATCGACGGCCTCGACCGCGGTGCGGACGATTATCTCGGCAAGCCGGCGGCGCCAGCCGAGATCGCGGCGCGCTGCCGCGCCCTGCTGAGACGCCCCGGCGGACTGCTCGGCGGGCAGCTGACCTGCGGCGACATCGCGCTGGACACCATCAGCCGCATGGCGATGGTCCGCGAGCAGCCGCTCGCAATCGCCCGGCGCGAGGTCGATGTCCTGGAAGTGCTGATGCGGCGCAGCGGCAAGGTCGTGCCCCGCCCCGCCATCGAGGCCGCGATCTACACGATCGACGAGGCGCCGGGGCCCAATGCGCTCGAGGCCTCGGTCTCGCGCCTGCGCCGGAGCCTGACCGAGGCGGGCGCCAGCGTGGTCCTGCACACGGTCAGAGGCGTCGGCTATCTGCTGACGGAGGCACCGCGATGAGACCGCATTCGCTGATCTCGCTGCTGACGCGCAGGCTCGTGCTGGGCAGCGTGCTGCTGACGATGGTGAACATCGCCCTGGTGACCGGCTATTACAGCCTGGATCGCGACGAGCTTCAGCGCGAGAAGATTTCCCGCCAGATCGGCCGTCTGGAAACCGCCCTGTCGCGCCTTCCGGACGGGACGCTGCGGTTCTCTCCCGGCGAGCGGTTGATCCATGATTTCCGCGACTACCCTGAGGCCTATGCCTACCGCATCCTCGACCATGACGGCCGGGTCGTCGATGCCGCCAATGCCGGGCTCGTGCCACCGGAGGTCTGGGCCGCGGTCGCCGCCTCCGACGCCGGCTCGTCGACCGTTCAGCATGAGGGGCGCACTGTCCTCGTCGGGTCGCAGAAGGTCGATGTCGGCGGCAAACCGGCGCGGATCGGCTTCGCCTCGGTCGGAGACCCGTCGCGCCTCGTGCTGTTCGTCTTTTTCGACGAGCTGTTCGTCCATGTCTTCGTCGCGCTACTGCCCTTCGCGGCCTGTCTCGTGCTGGTCAACATCGTTACGGTCAGGCAGTCGCTGCGCCCCCTGATCGAGGCCGCCCGGGCCGCCCGTGAGACCGGCCACGGCACGACGACGCGGCGCCTGCCGACCGCCGGACTGCCGGCCGAGATCCTCGACATGGTCGAAGCCATCAACGATGCCCTCGGACGGCTCGAGGATGCGCTCGAGGCCGAGCGCGCCTTCACCGCCGAGGCCGCTCACGCGCTGCGCACGCCGCTGGCCGTGCTCTCCGCCCGCGTCGCGCAATTGCCGGAGCTCCCCGCTGCGCAGCCGCTTCGCGACGATGTCGCGCGCCTGACCCGGCTCGTCGAGCAGATGCTGTCGGCCGCCCAGGCGGACACGCTGGTGGTCGATCCGGCCATGCAGTCGGACCTCGCCGCCATCGCACGCAGCGTCGTCGCCGACATGGCCCCGATCGCGATCGCGGCTGGGCGGCAGATCGCCTATGAGGGGCCCGATGCCTGCCCCGTGATGGGCGATGCCGACGCGATCGCCCATGCCCTGCGCAACCTCGTCGATAACGGCTTGCGGTTCACGCCCGCCGGAACCGAGGTGACTCTGGCTGTCGAAGAGACGGGGCGCCTGAGCGTGCGCGACCATGGCCCGGGCATCCCGGCCGTCCATCGCGACACCGTTTTCAAGCGCTTCTGGCGCGGGGCGGCGTCCGATCTCGGCGGCACCGGGCTCGGCCTCGCGATCGTCAAGCGTATCGCGGAAGCCCACCAGGCCGAGGTCGGCATCAGCGATGCCGCGGGGGGCGGGGCTCTGGTCTCGCTGCAGTTTCATCGACCGCCATCGGCCCTCCCGTCGGAACCCGAGCCCGTCGCCGGTGTTCGCCGAGAGGCCGCCAGGCAACCGGCCTGAGAGGGCCGATCGCTCGGCGCCACCACGACAGAGGAGGTTTGCGATGACACGGCTGGGCGGCTGCAAATGCGGGCAGGTTCGCTACGAGATCCGCGGCGAGCCGGTGCGCACCGGCCTCTGCCATTGCGAGACATGCCGGAAGGATACCGGCTCGGCCTTCTCCTTCTTCGGCATCTGGTCGCGCGCGGCGGTGACGCTGTCGGGCGAATTGGGCGGCTGGCGTAGCCGCGCCGGCCTCGACCGCTTCTGCCCGCAATGTGGCTCCTCGCTGTTCTGCTTCGACGAAGGGTCCGACGAGATCGAGATCAAGCTCGGGACGCTGGATGGCGGGCCGAGCGAGATCACACCCCGTTACGAACTCTGGACGATCCGGCGCGAGCACTGGCTGTCACCGCTCGAGACGGCCGAGCAGCACGGGCGCGACCGGCCGACGCGATCGTGAGGCGGCAGACCGCACGAGGCCTCTTGTCAAAATCGGGGCCTCGCCTTCTAGGATGCGGTGCGATGGGGGAGGTCTGGCGATGCGTGCCGTGCTCGGGGTGATGATGCTGTGCCTGATCTCGGGCCAAGCCGCGCAAGCCATTGATATCGCTCAGAATGGATCGACCGCGACATTGAGCGGCCCCATCCGCGACGGTGACCAGTTTCGCCTGCGCGCATTTCTGGCCACGCCAGAGGGGCGACAGGTCAGGATGCTGCGGCTGACGAGTCCGGGAGGACGCATCTTCCCTGCACGCGAAATGGCCCGTGACATTCGCAACGCAGGGCTGGTGACGGTCGTCGATGCGTCGCGCGATTCCTGCAACAGCGCCTGCACCGGGCTGTTCGCAGCCGGGGTCCGCCGGCTCTACCTGAACGCGGGCTTCCCGGACGGCGCGGCGGTCAAGACGGGCCTGGGCTTCCACGAAGGCAATGCCCCGCAGCAATCCGGCGGGCGGGGCTATTCCGGGCCCGCGACCGCAGACATGAACAACATCTACTACGAAATGGGCGTGCCCGGCGCCGCGTCGCTGATCACCAAGGCGACGTTCAACCGGATGTACAAGATTTCCGGCCAGACCGCGCTGTCGCTGGGGATTGCGACCTCGCTCTCGGCGCGATGACCGCAGCCCGGCCGGCCGCCGCCGATCTTCTCGCCTGGTACGACCGCCACCGCCGCGCCCTGCCCTGGCGCGCGGGCCCGGGCGAGCGGCCCGATCCCTACCGGGTCTGGGCGTCGGAGATCATGCTGCAGCAGACCACCGTCACGGCGGTGAAGCCCTATTTCGAGCGCTTCATGGCGCGGTTTCCCACCGTGCAGGCTCTGGCGGAGGCGCCGTCGGAAGCGGTGATGCAGGCCTGGGCCGGGCTCGGCTATTATTCCCGCGCCCGCAACCTCCATGCCTGCGCCATCGCCGTCGTCGCCGAGCATGGCGGGCGCTTTCCCGACAGCGAGGAGGGTCTGCGCGCCCTGCCGGGCATCGGCGCCTACACGGCTGGTGCCGTGGCGGCGATCGCCTTCGACCGGCCGGCGGCGGCGGTGGATGGCAATGTCGAGCGGGTGATGACGCGGCTCTTCGCGATCGAGGATCTCCTGCCGGGCGCCCGGCCGCTGGTGCGCGAGCGCGTGCTGGCGATGATACCGCAGGACCGGCCCGGCGATTTCGCGCAAGCCCTGATGGATCTCGGCGCCACCATCTGCACGCCGCGCAATCCCGCCTGCGGGCTCTGCCCCTGGCGCGAGCCATGCCGGGCGCGGGCCGAGGGCACGCAGGACAGCTTTCCGCGCAAGGCGGCGAAGAAGGCCGGCACCACGCGGCGGGGCGCGGCCTTCGTGCTGCTGCGCGCGGACGGTGCGCTGCTGCTGCGCACACGCCCGCCGAAGGGGCTGCTCGGCGGCATGGCCGAGGTGCCGACGAGCGAGTGGCGCGCCGATTACGAGCTTGAGGGCGCCTGGCAGGACGCGCCTGCTGTAACACGCTGGGAGCAGCTTTCGCCGCCGGTGCGCCATGTCTTCACGCATTTCCCGCTGGAGCTCACCGTTTTCAAGGCGAGCGCGCCGGCCAGGACACAGGCTCCGGCCGGAATGCGCTTTACGCCCCTCGCTGCGCTGGGCGAGGAGCCGCTGTCGGGTGTGATGGTGAAGGTGCTGGAGGCGGCGGGGCTCTACGCCAGCTCGAAGACGCGGTAGGTCATCGTCGGCAACTCAACGGCCCATTTCGCATAGCCCTTCGAGTAGATCTTGCCACGATTGGGCGGCCAGGGATCGTGGATGCGGAGTGTCGTGCCGCTGCCATCGGCCTCGCCGTCGCCGCGCATGCCGACGACGACGATCATGTGACCCGGACTGCCGCGACCGGCGGTGTATTCCCCGACATTCCAGAGCATGTCGAACATCAGCGGGCCATGCGACAGCGACTGCTTCAGCTTGTCGACTGTCCATGATTGAGGCGCGTTGCAGCGCAGCCCATGCACCCTGCCATAGCGTGTACCGGTCACGATCGCCTGGTCGGTCTCGGATGAGTTCAACAGGCCACCATCGGAGGCGATCATGTCGGCCGGCGTGCGAGCGATAACAATCGGAACGGTCGACTTCTTCATCATCGCGGTCGACGTCGCCCAGCAGGTCGTGTTCGTCGGCTGTGCGATGAAAGGGACCCTGTGCAGGATCGGCGGGAAGGCCTCGGTCTCGAAGAGGCATGACTGGGTCGCCGGCCCGGCCTCACCGTCCTCGACGAGCCAGTTCGTCTTCTGGAAGGCCTTGACCGCCGTCTTCGTCAGCGGCCCGAAACGCCCGTCGGGCACCAGAGGCGGCTTGGGTTTCTGCCGGAGGTTGAGGGCCTCCTGCAGCCTCCTCACCTCCGGTCCCGCCGCACCGAGCTTCAGGATCGCCGCCATCGCCGCCTCCTCGCCATGTCGGCTCCGCAGAGGAGCCCATGACCCGAAGGTTAGCGTCGATGAGCAGGGCTCTCCGTCATCCGAACGGAGGACAGCCTCACGCCGCCGCCATCTGGGCGCGGATTTCGCCGCGCAGGGTGTCGAGCAGCATCAGGGCGCCGTCGCGCTCGACATGCCAGAAGGTCCAGCCGTTGCAGCTCGGCAGCCCCTGCGCCAGCGCGCCGATCTTGTGGATCGAACCCACCGCGGGGTCCAGCAGCAGCGTGCCGTCGGCGCGGATGATCGCCTTGTGGCGGCGCTTCTCGTCGGTCACGGTCTCGCCGGCCCTGACCAGACCCGCCTCGACGAGCGCGAGGAAAGGCACGCGCGGCTCGCTGCGCTTGGAGGGGGCGGTGGCGAAGGCTTCCGGCGGCAGCGGCGTGATCGCGGCGATGCGCTTGCGTGCGGCCTCGGCATAGGCGCTCTCGCGCTCGATGCCGATGAAGCGGCGGCCGAGCGCCTTGGCGACGGCGCCGGTGGTGCCCGTGCCGAAGAAGGGGTCGAGAATCACATCGCCCGGATTGCTGGCCGAGAGCATGACGCGGGCGAGCAGGGCCTCGGGCTTCTGCGTCGGATGGACCTTGGCGCCGCCTTCGTCCTTCAGCCGTTCCTCGCCGGTGCAGAGCGGCAGATACCAGTCCGAGCGCATCTGCAGGTCGTCATTGCCGCCCTTCAGCGCCTCGTAGTGGAAGGTGTATTTGGAGGCCTCGCCGCGCGCCGCCCAGATCAGCGTCTCATGCGCGTTGGTGAAGCGCCGCCCGCGGAAATTCGGCATCGGGTTGGCCTTGCGCCAGACGATGTCGTTCAGCACCCAGAAGCCGAGATCCTGCAGGATCGTGCCGACGCGGAAGATGTTGTGATAGCTGCCGATGACCCAAAGTGCGCCATCCGGCTTCAGCACGCGGCGGCACTCGGCCAGCCAGGCGCGGGTGAAGGCGTCGTATTCGGCGAAAGAGGAGAACTTGTCCCAGTCGTCGTCGACGGCATCGACGAGGCTGTCGTCGGGCCGGCGCAGATCGCCCCCGAGCTGGAGATTATAGGGCGGGTCGGCGAAGACGAGATCGACGCTGGCGGGCGGCAGCGCCTCGAGCGCGGCCACGCAATCGCCGAGCAGAATCTGGTCGAGCGGCAGCTCCGTGGGCAGGCCGGCCGGCTTGAGCCGGGGTGCCTTGATGGGAGACTGCAGCGCGGGCCGCCCGGTACGCGAAACCTGAATCCGGACGGCGGCGCTGGTGGTCCCGGTACGCAAAATACCCATGACGCCCCAAGACCGTTACGCAACTTGAACAGTCGCGATATTGGCCAGTCAGGGTAAAAGCCGGGTTTAGGCTTCGAAAAAAATGCGTCTCATTCTGGGGCTGCAGTTTTTGCCCAGGTGCCTGGCGGATATGGGGAATTGCTAAGGGGAGGTTAAGGCGCGGCACCATGCGGCCAGCATGAATCCCATGCCGTCATGGTCGCTCTTGTGGCGACCATTCACGCCTTGCAAGGCGGGTCGTGGACAAGGCCGATGTCGGTAGTCGCTACCTAGTCAGGGGCAAGGCGTGGATGGTCAGGACAAGCCCGACCATGACGGTGGAAACCTCCGGCGACGCTCTCGTCACCGCCGCCAGACGCCCTTCACCGGCGCGAAGGAGTAGCGGTGCTCGGGGCAGGGGCCGTGGGCCTGCAGGGCGGCGCGGTGCCGCGGCGTGCCGTAGCCGGCGTGGAGCGAGAAGCCATAGGCGGGATAGCGCGCGCAAAGCCGCGCCATCATGGCGTCGCGGGTGACCTTGGCGACGATCGAGGCGGCCGCGATCGAGGCGATCTGCGCATCGCCGCCGATGACGGATTCAGCAGGACAGGCCAGCGTCGGCGGATCGTTGCCGTCGACCAGCACGAAGGCGGGCGGGAGCGCCAGCGCCGCCACCGCACGCCGCATCGCCAGCAGAGTCGCCTGGCGGATGTTGATGGTGTCGATCTCGGCGGCGGTGGCGCTGGCGATGCCGATGGCGAGCGCCGATTCCGCGATCAGCGCAAACAGCTCATCGCGCCGCGCCGGGGTGAGGTTCTTCGAATCGTCGAGCCCCTCCGGCACCGCCTGCGGATCGAGAATCACCGCCGCCGCCACCACCGGCCCGGCCAGCGGCCCACGCCCGACCTCGTCGACCCCGGCGAGCGGCCAGAGGCCCTCGGCGATGGCTTTTGTCTCGCGGTGGAAATGGGCGGTCATGGGCGGGGCTTATGCCGATTCGCGGCAAAGCCCATAGCGGCGATCGCTTCTCAGCCCTCATCCTCATGAGCGGGCACAAATCCGCGTCACGAAGGATGTTCCAGCTGGTTCCGGAGCCTCCTGGAGCATCCTGCGAGACGCAGCCTGGCGGCTGCTCCTCAGGATGAGGGCTCGGGCAAGAGCCGATGTCCCCTCAGAACAGGCTCAGCTGCGCCTTCTCCTTCTCCGGCTTGACAAAGAGGTCGTTGCGCAGGCGCGTGCGGGTGCCGTTGAAGCCCAGCCGCTCGGCCGCCATCTCGAAGCGCCGACCGATCATCCAGGCGTAGGGGCCGGAGCCGACCTGACGCTGTCCCCAGGCGGCATCGTAATCCTTGCCGCCGCGCGTCGAGCGGATCAGCGAGACGACATGGCGCAGCTTGTCGGGGTGATGGGTCAGGAGCCAGTCCTGCACGAGATCCTTCACCTCCAGCGGCAGGCGCAGCAGCACATAGCCGGCCTCGCGCGCACCGGCCGCCTTGGCGGCGTCGAGAATGCGCTCGATCTCGTGCTCGTTGATCGCCGGGATGATCGGCGCGACCAGCACCGTCACCGGAATGCCCGCATCCGACAGACGCTTCACCGTTTCCAGCCTTTTCGCCGGCGAGGCGGCGCGCGGCTCCATGCCGCGCGCGACCTTGGGGTCCAGCGTGGTGATCGAGATCGCGACCTTGGCCAGCCCCTTCGCCGCCATCGGCGCGAGGATGTCGATGTCGCGCTGGACCAGCGCTGACTTGGTGACGATGCCGACCGGGTGGTTGAACCTCGCCAGCACCTCGAGGATCTGGCGCATGATGCGCAGCTTCTTCTCGATCGGCTGATAGGCGTCGGTGTTGGTGCCGATCGCGATGGTGCGCGGCTGGTAGGACGGGGCCGAGAGTTCCTTCTCCAGCAGCAGCGCGGCGTCGGGCTTGGCGGTCAGCCTGCTCTCGAAGTCGAGCCCCGGCGACAGGCCGAGATAGGCGTGGCTCGGCCGCGCGAAGCAGTAGACGCAGCCATGCTCGCAACCGCGATAGGGATTGATCGAGCGGTCGAACGAGATATCCGGGGAATCGTTCTTGGTGATGATGGTGCGCGGCTTCTCGACCGCGACCTCGGTCCTGAACGCCGGGAGCTCGCCGAGCGAGCCCCAGCCGTCATCCTCGCTGATGCGCTGCTCGGCCTCGAAGCGGCCGCCGGGATTGATCGTCGCGCCGCGCCCGCGCCGGCGCTCGGGATCGATGCGGTGGCCGGCATAGGCCAGCGGATCGACCGGCGCGACGCGCGCCGAGACCGACATCGGCGTGGCACCGGCCTGTTTCAGCGGCTGGGCCGAAATCGGCCGCGAAGAGGGCCTGCTCTGGAGCATGGCGCTGAACGTCCTTCGAAAATCACCGGGAATCGGCGATTTCTGCCTCGTTTAATGTGAACATAAAGAGAACGAATTGCAAGCGACAGGATTGCGACATGCTGCGCTGCGACATAAGGAGGCTCATGCTCACCGCGGTCATACGCAGCGCTGGCTCGACCGAGGCCCTCGCGGCCACTTTTTCCGTCCTGATCCCGGCGGTGGCCGACGGATTCCTCGGCCATGCCGTCGTTCTCGATGCCGTGGGCGACGCCACGGTGGAGCGCCTCGCGGATGCGACCGGAGCGAGCTATCTGCGCGCCGACGGATCGGAAAGCTGGCCGGCGGGTGCGGCCCAGGCGCGGGGCGACTGGCTCCTGCTGCTGGAAGAAGGCGACCTGCCGCAGGCGCACTGGCCGCAAGCCGTGGAGCGCCATCTGCTGATGGCGCCGGACAGGCCGGCGCTGATCCCGCTCAAGGGCTTCGCCCAGTCGCTGCGCGAGCGCGCCGGCCTCTCCTTCGGACCGCACCGGTTGCGCGCTGGGCTCGTCCTGCCCAAGGGCCATGCGCTCGCCGGGCGCCTCGGCGGGGCGCCGCAGCGCTTGGCCGTCGGGCGGGAGCGGGCCGCGGGATGATGCGCGGCCGGCTTGCGCCGGCGAGCGCAGCGCCGCACAGTCGCGCATGGCCGTCAAACCCCTCGCAGATCTGATCGACGACCTGCTCGCGCCCGCGCTCGCCGCGCAGGGATTCGCCGGGCGGGCGATCGTCGCGCTCTGGCCGGAGATCGTCGGCGAGCGGCTGGCCGCCCGCACGCGCCCGCTCAAGATCGACTGGCCGCGGCGGCGCCCGGCACCCGGCGAGATGTCCGACCCCGCGACGATGGTGGTGCGGGTCGAGAGCGCCTTCGCGCTGGAGATGCAGCAGCTCGGGCCGATCGTGATCGAGCGGGTCAACACCCATCTCGGCTGGCGGGCCGTCGGCAAGCTCGTGCTGAAGCAGGGGCCGGTGGACGCGCCGGTGGTGGCCACGACCGCGCCGGCAGCCGATCCCGCCCTCCTGGCGCGGATGGAGCGCGAGGTCGCCGGCGTCGAAAGCGAGGCGCTGCGGGCCAGCCTGGCGCGGCTCGGCGCCCATGTCGCGCAACGGGCAGCGCGACAGCGCTCCGACACAGCTTCGTGAGGGATGCGCGGCGGCGCGGTGACGATCTTGCCACAATCCTCCGCGCCTCTATAGGACCGGCAACCGGGCCTTGGCCCATGACATTCGCATTCCAGGAATCACGACGATGACGAACAGGCGACAGCTTCTGACCGCGACGGCCGGTCTCGCGGCGGCCGCGATGCTGGGCGCTCCCGCAGCGCGTGCCCAGGCCGACCTCCTGACGCCCGGCCCGCTCGGCGATGTCTGGCTCGGCTCGCCGGACGCCAAGGTCACCATCATCGAATACGCCTCGCTGACCTGCGGCCATTGCGCCACCTTCCACAAGGACACCTGGCCGGCCCTAAAGGCGAAGTACATCGACACCGGCAAGGTGCGCTTCACGCTCCGGGAATTCCCGCTCGACCCGCTGGCGACCGCGGGCTTCATGTTGGCGCGCTGCAACGGCAACGACAAATATGTCGCGATGACCGACCTGCTCTTCGCGCAGCAGAAGGTCTGGGCCTTCACCGACAAGCCGGTCGATGCGCTGTCGACCATGGTCAAGCAGGCCGGTTTCACACAGGATTCCTTCGAAGCCTGCTTGAAAAGGCAGGATATCTATGACGCCGTCACGGTCGTGAAGGATCGTGGGGCCAAGGCCGGGGTGGATTCGACGCCGACCTTCTTCATCAACGGGCAGAAGCGTTCAGGTGCGCTCTCGATCGCCGAATTCGACAAGATCCTCACCCCGCTCCTGGGGGGCTGAGGGCGGCTGGCTTGTTTCCTTCTCCCCTCGGGGGAGAAGGTGGCAGCGCGAAGCGCTGACGGATCAGGGAAAGATGGCTCGCCCGGACACGGCGCCCTCATCCCCCTGCCGAGACCTTCTCCCCCAACGGGAGAAGGGAACGCTCACATGCAGCTGACGCGCCTCAGGCTCACCGGCTTCAAGACCTTCGTCGAACCGACGGAGTTTCTGATCGAGCCCGGACTGACCGGGATCGTCGGCCCCAATGGCTGCGGCAAATCCAATCTCGTCGAAGCCCTGCGCTGGGTGATGGGCGAAAGCTCGTTCAAGAACATGCGCGGCTCGGGGATGGACGACGTCATCTTCGCGGGCTCGAACGAGCGCCCCGGCCGCAACATGGCGGAGGTCGCGCTGACGCTGGACAACAGCGACCGCAAGGCCCCCTCCGCCTTCAACGAGACCGACGTTCTGGAGGTCACGCGCCGGATCGAGCGCGAGGAGGGCTCAACCTATCGCGTCAACGGCAAGGAGGTGCGCGCGCGCGACGTGCAGCTGCTCTTTGCCGATGCCGCGACGGGCGCCCGCTCGCCGGCCCTCGTCCGGCAGGGCCAGATCTCCGAGATCATCTCCGCCAAGCCGCAGTCGCGCCGGCGCATCCTGGAAGACGCCGCCGGCATCGCCGGTCTGCATGGCCGCCGCCACGAGGCCGAGCTGCGGCTGCGCGGCGCCGAAGAGAACCTGACGCGGCTGGAGGATGTGCTCGGCGAGATCGACGGGCAGATCGAGGCGTTGCAGCGGCAGGCCCGCCAGGCCTCGCGCTATCGCAGCCTCGCCGCCGATATCCGCCGGGCCGAGGCGACGCTGGCGCTGCTCGCGCATCATCTCGCGCGGGCGCAGGAGGCCGAGGCCGGCCGCGCGCTGGAGGAAGCGGTGCGCATCGTGACGGAGCGCACCGGGATTCAGGCCGAGGCGGCGCGGAAACAGGCGATCGCCGCCCATGAGCTGCCGGCCCTGCGCGAAAACGAGGCTGCCGCAGCAGCCGGGCTGGTGAGGCTGAAGCGCGGCCTCGACGAGCTGGAGGCGGAGAACCGGCGCGCCCAGCAGCGGGCGGAGGAGCTGGAGCGGCGGCTGGCGGAATTGCAGGGCGATCTCGGGCGGCAGGAGAACGTGGCGCGCGATGCCGCCGAGAGCCTCGCGCGCCTGTCGCAGGAAGACGCGGCCCTCGCCGGCGATGGCCATGGCGCGGCGCAAAGCGCGGAAGCTGCCGCGGCCGTGCTGGCGGAGGCGGAAGCCGCACTCGCCCAGGCGGAGGCCGCGCATGCGGCGGCCCAGGGCGCGCTCTCGGAGCTTTCGGCGCGGCGCGGCGCGCTGGAGCGGGCGCTGCGCGAGACGAAGGAACGCGAGGCGCGCGCGGTGCAGGAGTGCGACCGGCTGCTGCGGGATCTGGCGACGCTCGACGCCGGCAGCGCCGCCCTGCCGCTGGAGCCCTTGCAGGCTGCCGTCGCCGCCGCGGACCTTGCCCTTCGCGGGGCGGATGCTGCAGCCTCGGAAGCCCGGACGGCGCTGGCTGCGGCACGCGAGCGCGAAACCCAGTCGCGGGTGCCGCTCGCCGAGGCCGACCGCCTGGCGCAGCGGCTCGACACGGAGATCCGCACGCTGCGCAAGCTGCTGGCTCCGGCGAGCGCGGAGCGCTGGCCCGCCATCCTCGATTCGCTGACCGTGGCGAAAGGCTACGAGATCGCGCTCGGCGCTGCACTGGGCGACGATCTCGATGCCGCGACCGATCCGGCTGCGCCGAACCACTGGCACGATACCGGCCCGGGCGAGACCGACCCGGCCCTGCCGGGCGGGGCCGAGCCGCTGGCGGCGCATGTCACCGGGCCGGCGGCGCTGCGCCGGCGGCTGGCGCAGATCG
>FWWL01000612.1_pt1 | contig 96058 bp, 89 predicted proteins | sample 2228331 | NCBI WGS metagenome assembly FWWL01 (sample SAMEA103939775, study PRJEB20133) | metagenome | reverse complement strand
CGTTCACCGGTAGTGTATCGGGTGGTTGGGCGGGGGAGCGGGCTGGAGCCGCTCCGTCCGTCAGGACGACAAATCAGTGATCCCGCCCGAAATCGGGCTTGGCGTCGTCCTGCCCTTCGTCGATGATCGAGCGGCGGATGGCGCGGGTGCGGCTGAAGAGGTCGTGCAGCGTCTCGCCGTCGCCCGACCGGATCGCGCGCTGGAGCGCGGTGAGGTCTTCGGTGAAGCGGCCCAGCATTTCCAGCACCGCGTCGCGATTGTTGAGGAAGACGTCGCGCCACATCACCGGGTCGCTGGCGGCGATGCGGGTAAAGTCGCGGAAACCGCCGGCGGAGTACTTGATCACTTCGCTGCGGGTCACGCCTTCCATGTCCGACGCCGTGCCGACGATGGTATAGGCGATCAGGTGCGGGATATGGCTGGTGACGGCGAGCACGATATCGTGATGCTCGGCGTCCATGATTTCGACCTTGGCGCCGAGCGCCTGCCACAGCGCGGTGAGGCGCTCGACCGCTTCCTGCGGTGCGCCTTCGGGCGGGGTGAGGATGCACCAGCGGCCCTCGAACAGCGTCGAGAAACCTGCTTCGGGCCCGCTCTGCTCGGTCCCGGCGACAGGGTGGGCGGGGATGTTGACGTGATCGGGGAGCGCCTCGGCCAGCGCCTTCTGGACTGATCGCTTGGACGATCCGACGTCGCTGACGACGGCATCAGCGGGGAGGGCCGGAGCAAGCTCTCGCGCTGCATCGCCCATTGCGCCGACCGGCACGCAAAGCACGACGAGGTCTGCTTGCGCGACGGCTTCGGCAGCGGTCTCGCACACGGTGCCGACGAGACCGCGCTCAGCCGCCCGATGGCGGGTAGCAGGGTCGTGGTCATAGCCAGTGGTCTCAACCTGCGGCAGTCGTTCGCGCAGCGCGAGGCCCAAGGAGCCGCCCAGAAGGCCAAGGCCAATGATGGCAACCCGCTGGAAACTCATTGGGCTTGCTCCGCCGCGCGGGCGATGGCGGCGGCGATGGCGTCCATGTCCGCGGCGGTGCCGATGGTGATGCGCAAACCGTGCGGCAATCCCTGACCCGGCAGGTGGCGCACGGCATAGCCCGCATCGGCCAGCGCTTCGAGCGCGGTTTCGGCGCTCAGCGCACCCTCAAACAGCACGAGCACGAAGTTGGCCTTGCTCGGCAGCGGGCGGATGCCGTGATTGCCCAGCGCCGCCATGGCATCGCTGAAACGCGCCAGTTCGCGCGCGTTGTGGTCGCGCGTCGCGACGATGAAGTCTTGGTCGCCCAGACCCGCCAATGCCGCTGCCTGCCCGCCGTTGGTGACGTTGAACGGCCCGCGGATGCGGTTGAGCGCGTCGACAAGGTGCGGCGCGCCGGTGGCCCAGCCGATCCGCTCGCCCGCAAGGCCATAGGCCTTTGAGAAGGTGCGGGTGACCAGCACGTTCTCATGCGCCGCTGCGAGTTCGAACCCGCCATCATCCTCTTCGGGCGCGAGGTATTCGGCATAGGCCTGGTCGAGCACCAGCAAGACATCGGCAGGCAGACCTGCGTGCAGGCGCCCGATCTCGGCGCGGGGCATGAAACTGCCGGTGGGATTGTTGGGATTGGCGACGAATACCACGCGGGTCCGCTCGGTCAGCGCAGCAAGCAAGGCATCGACGTCGGTAGCGTAGTCGGCATCCGGTGCCTCGACCGGCGTCGCGCCGCAGCGCCGTGCGGCAATGTCGTAGACCGCGAAGCTGAAACGGCTGAACAGCACCTCGTCGCCGGGTCCGGCAAACGCCTGTGCGGCCAGGTTGAGCAGTTCGTCCGAACCGGTGCCGCAGACTATGCGGTCGGGATCGAGACCGTGCACCTCGGCGATCTTGCCGCGGAGCGCCCGCGAATCCGGATCGGGATAGCGCGCCGGGCCGGCATTTGCGGCCAGCGCCTCCAAGGCGGCCGGCGCGCAGCCGAGCGGGTTCTCGTTGGCGGACAGCTTTATGAGCTCATGCCCGCCTCTGCCGGTGGATTTTCCGGGCACATAGGCATGGATGCCGGCGATCCAGGGCTTGATGGTGGGGCGTTGTGTCATTGCGACTATGGGCCAATAAAGAAATACGGCCCTTCGACAAGCTCAGGGCGAACGGGTAGAGGGTTGTTCCCAAACCCGTTCGTGCTGAGCTTGTCGAAGCACCGTTCTTTTTGTCGGTCAAAGGTCTCGTTTGAGCACGCCCCACCACTCTCTAGTGCTGCCCGATCCGCTGCCGCTCGACAGCGGGCAGGTGCTCGAGCGCGTCGAGATTGCCTACGAAACCTATGGCGAGCTGGCGGCAGACCAGTCGAACGCGATCCTCGTCTGCCACGCGCTGACGGGCGACCAGTATCTCGCCAGCATCCACCCGATCACAGGCAAGCCCGGCTGGTGGGAGCGGATGGTCGGGCCAGGCCTGCCGATCGATACGGATCGCTACCACGTGATCTGCGCCAACGTGATCGGCAGCTGTATGGGCTCGACCGGGCCCGCCAGCCTTGCCCCCGACAGCCAGCCCTACGGAATGCGCTTCCCGGTCATCACCATTCGCGACATGGTGCGTGGGTTGGTCGGCCTGCTCGACGGGCTGGGCATCGGGCAGCTCCACGCCGTGGTCGGCGGGTCGATGGGCGGGATGCAGGCATTGAGCCTCGCGGCCAATTTCCCGGATCGCGCCGCGCGCGTTCTCGCTATCGCCACCACCGCGCGGCATTCGGCGCAGAACATCGCCTTCCACGAGGTCGGGCGGCAGGCGATCATGGCCGATCCGAACTGGCGCGAGGGGAACTACTACGGCAGCGGGCAGGCTCCCGACGCCGGTCTCGCCGTCGCGCGGATGGCGGCGCATATCACCTACCTCAGCGAAGAAGGACTGACCGAGAAGTTCGGACGACGCTTGCAGGATCGGTCGGAAAAGACTTTTGGTTTCGATGCCGATTTCCAGGTCGAAAGCTACCTGCGCTACCAAGGCAGCGGCTTCACCCGCCGCTTCGATGCCAACAGCTACCTCTACATCACCCGCGCGATGGACTATTTCGACATCGCCGAGGAGCATGGGGGCAAATTGGCCGATGCCTTTGCGGGCACCACGGCACGCTTTTGCCTTGTCAGCTTCGACAGCGACTGGCTTTATCCGACATCCGAGAGCCGCCATGTCGTCCATGCGCTCAACGCCGCAGGCGCGCCGGTCAGCTTCGTGGAGCTCTCCGCACCGTTCGGCCACGACAGCTTCCTGCTGGACGTTCCTGCGCTCGACCGGGTGGTGAAGGGTTTTCTCGATGGCTGACCTGCGCCCCGACCTACGCACCATCCTCGACCGGATCGAGCCAGGCAGCCGCGCGCTTGATGTCGGGTGCGGCGATGGCGCGCTGATGGCGGCGCTGCGCGACGGCAAACAGGTCGATGCGCGCGGTATCGAGATCGACGGGGCCTGCGTCGAACGCTGCGTCGCGCTAGGGCTCAGCGTGGTGCAGGGCGATGCCGACCGCGACCTTGCCTTTTATCCGGACGGAGCGTTCGATTACGCCATCCTCAGCCAGACGCTACAGACCGCAGCGCGGCCCGATCATATGCTTGCCGAGCTGCTTCGGGTCGGCCGCCGCGCCTTCGTCAGCTTCCCCAATTTCGCCTACTGGCGGATGCGCTGGGCACTTGCGAGCAAGGGCCGCATGCCAGTGACGCGGCACCTGCCGGTGAGCTGGTACGAGACGGCGAACATCCACCATGTAACCGTGAAGGACTTCGAGGAACTGGCCGCAAGCCTTGGCATCGCCATCGAAAACCGCTGGTTCTTCACGCAGGAACGCGAGGTTTCGGGCGGCGGTGCCAACTGGCGGGCGGAATACGCACTGTTCGAGGTGAGCCGCGACGCCGCCTCGGTCAGAGGTAAGAGATAGCGACCACTGCCGCCAATGCAGCCCCGGTCACCGCGCCTGCAATCTTCGAACTGACGCCGAGCCAAAAGTTCAGCGGCAGTGTCTGGCGCGAAACGTCATGTTCCTCGTGCGCCATCCGTGTGGTCCCGCTCCTCAAATCGGCAATTGCGGCCCAAGCGCAAAGAATTGAAATGAGCACCAGCGTGACCAGAACGACATACCATTGCATTTCGGCGGCCTCCCAAGCGGCGGCATAAACTTCGTTAGGTCAACAAAACTCCGCCAAGACTATCTTATCCGTTCGACCCTATTCTGCCAGACATTTCGCATGCCACGCGACGTGCTCGGCCATGAAGGTCGAGATGAAGTAATAGGAATGGTCGTAGCCTTCCTGCAGGCGTATGGTCGGCTCCATCCCCGCTTTCGCACAGGCCATGGCGAGCAGGCCGGGGCGCAGCTGTTCTTCGAGGAAGGTGTCGGCCGTGCCCTGGTCCACCAGCAGGTGATCATGCCGCGCGCCGTCTTCGATCAGGGCAACCGCATCGTATTCGCGCCATGTTGAGCGGTCTTCGCCGAGATAGCGGCCCAGTGCCTTCCCGCCCCATGGCACCTGGCCCGGCGCGACGATCGGGGCGAAGGCGCTGATCGAGCGGAAGCGGTCCGGGTTGCGAAGGCCTATGGTCAGCGCACCATGGCCGCCCATGGAGTGTCCGGTGATCGACTGGCGCGTCATGTCGAGCGGGAAATGCTCGGCCACGAGCTGCGGCAATTCGCGCTCGATATAGCTGCGCATGCGGTAGTGCCTGGCCCATGGCTCCTGTGTCGCATCGACATAGAAGCCCGCGCCCTTGCCGAAATCGTACTCGTCCTCGGCATCGGGCACATCGTCGCCGCGCGGACTGGTGTCGGGCGCGATGAAGGCCACGCGGTGCTCCGCGCAAGCAGCGCGGAATTCGCCCTTCTCGGTCACATTGGCCTGGGTGCAGGTAAGGCCCGACAGATACCACAGCACCGGCAACACCTCGCCCTCGGCATGTGCCGGGACGAAAGCGGAAAAGGTCATCTCGGTGCCGGTCTCCGCCGACCGGTGTGCGTAGACGCCCTGCACTCCGCCGTGGCTGCGGATCTGGCTGATGGTTTCGAGGGTCATGCGGCGTCCTTGGTCGGGATGGGGGCGATAACCGGCGCATGACCCCAATGCCGCAGCAGGCGCAAGATATCCGCGCCCGAAAGCCCCACGGTCGCGGTGTTGCGCAGCGGGTGGACGTTGACCAGCTCCGCCCCTGCCAGCCCGGCGTCGAGCACCACGGTGACGCTGCCGGGCGCCGCATTGATCATGGCGAGCGGCGTGACCGAGCCGGGCGCGAGGCCGATCAGGCGCTGCATGTCCCCGGCATTGCCGAAGCTCACCCGCTTGCAGCCGATCGCCTCGGGCAATCGCTTGAGATCGACGCGGATGTCGGCGGGCACGGTCACCAGCCAATAGGCGCCGCCCGCATCCTTCAGGAACAGGTTCTTGGTATGCTCGCCGGGGAGATGCGCCTTGATATCGGCGCTTTCCTCGACTGTGAAGACCGCCGGGTGTTCATGCACCCGGTACGGGATCGCATGCGCGGCAAGGGTCGCCATGAGGCCTGCTTCGCCTGTTGCGGCCCCCACCCCTAACCCCTCCCCGCCGGGGAGGGGGATTGCTGGCCGCGCATCGTCAAGCGATCAGCCCATCCGGTGAAGGGCGCACAGCTTGTTGCCGTCCGGATCGCGCAGGTAGGCAAGGTACATGCCCGAACCTTCACGCTCGCCCGGCGGATCTTCGATCGCGGTGCCGCCATTGGCGACACCGGCGGCGTGCCAGGCATCGGCCTGTTCCGGGGTCATCGCGAAACCGATGGTGCAGCCGTTGCCGGCGGTGGCGGGCTGGCCGTCGATCGGCTGGGTGACGAGGAAAGCGCCGCCATTGTGCAGGTACATCAGCCGGCCCTTGGGGTCGACGATGGCTTCCTTGCCGCCGATGGCGGAAAAGGTCGCGTCGTAGAATTTCTTGGATCGTTCGATGTCGTTCGAACCCACCATCATGTGGCTGTACATGCGCTCTCTCTCCTCTTCGAGTTGCGTTTCGCTACCTGTGCGCGGGCACGAGTCGGGTCAATAGACAACCACGCTGCGGATCGACTTGCCTTCGTGCATCAGGTCGAAAGCGGTGTTGATCTCCTCGAGACCCATGACGTGGGTGATCATCGGGTCGATCTCGATCTTCCCGGTCATGTACATGTCGACGATTTTCGGCACGTCGGTGCGGCCCTTAGCACCGCCGAAGGCCGTGCCGCGCCAGTTGCGCCCGGTGACGAGCTGGAACGGGCGGGTCGCGATCTCCTTGCCGGCCTCGGCCACGCCGATGATGATCGAGGTGCCCCAGCCGCGGTGGCACGCCTCCAGCGCGGTGCGCATCACCTCGGTGTTGCCGGTGGCATCGAAGGTGTAATCCGCACCGCCATCGGTCATGGCGACGATCCTGGCGACGGTGTCCTCGCGGCTCATGCCCTTCGAATTGAGGAATTCGGTCATGCCGAATCTGCGGCCCCATTCCTCGCGCTCGGGATTGATATCGACGCCGATGATTTTGTTCGCGCCCGCCAGCCGCGCGCCCTGGATGACGTTCAAACCGATCCCGCCGAGGCCGAAAACGACGACATTGTCGCCGACCTGCACCTTGGCCGTGTTGGTTACCGCGCCGACCCCGGTAGTGACACCGCAGCCGATATAGCACGCCGACTGGAAGGGCGCGTCCTCGCGGATCTTCGCGACGGCGATTTCGGGGAGCACGGTGAAGTTGGAGAAGGTCGAGCAGCCCATGTAGTGGTAGATGGGCTGGCCCTTGTAGCTGAAGCGCGTGGTGCCGTCGGGCATCAGCCCCTGGCCCTGCGTCGCGCGGATCGCGGTACAGAGGTTGGTCTTGCCGCTCAGGCAGCTTTTGCACTGGCGGCATTCGGGCGTGTAGAGCGGGATCACGTGATCGCCGGGCTTCACACTCGTCACCCCCGCTCCGACCTCGCGCACGATCCCGGCGCCTTCGTGGCCGAGAACGCTCGGGAAGATGCCCTCGCTGTCGAACCCGTCCAAAGTGTAGGCATCCGTGTGGCAAATCCCCGTCGCCATGATCTCGACCAGCACTTCACCGGCTTTCGGCCCTTCGAGGTCGAGTTCGACGATCTCGAGCGGTTTCTTCGCTTCGAAGGCGACGGCGGCGCGGGTCTTCATGGGGGTTGGTCTCCTGATGTCGGTCGGCGAGGGACTAGGCGCTCGGGCGACGCGAGGTCAATCGCGCTTTCCGCCTTGGCGTGCCCCTGCGCCTGCGATACGTCTTGGCGCGTGGGCAGGCGAGGGAGAGTTCCATGCCGCGACTGAAACAGGCCGGGCGCGAGGCGGGCAATCCCTATGCCGATCGCATCTTCTCCCTGCTGTTCGGCGAACGCGACCCGATTGCCGAGCCGGGCACCGCAACCGGCACGCCGGGCAATTGGTGGACCGTGTTCAACATCGTGCCCGACGCTTTCCGGCACACCACCGAAGGCTTCCAGTTCTACCGCTCGCCCGAGCGCAAGCTCGATCCGAAACTGCGCGAGCTGGGCCAGACCCGGGCCGGCTACACCGTCGGCTCGCAATTCGTGTTCTCGCAGCATTGCAAGGCCAGCCGCGATGCCGGCCTGACCGAAGCGCAGGTGCAGGCGATACCGCACTGGTCGGTGGCGAGCTGCTTCAGCGAAATCGAACGCGCAGTACTGGCCTATACCGATGCGCTGGTGCTGCAACGCGGGCGGGTGCCAGACGGGGTGTTCGCAGTGCTCAAGGCGCATCTCTCGGACGAGGAAATCCTCGAGATGACCTACATCACCTGCACCTACATGATGCACGCGGTGATGAGCCGCGCGCTGAGGCTGGAATATGACGATGTCGACGACCGGATCGTCGAAGTGCCTGCACCGGGCGAAGGTTCGCAGGACGTCATGGCGATGGTGGACGAGAAGGAGACGGACTGATGGCCTATCATCATCTGGCGCTGGTCGCGAAGGACATGAGGGCGATCCACGAATTCTACGAAGGGATCATGGGCTTCGAACTGGTCAAGGTCGAGGTCGCGCCGATCATGTCGGGTGGGTGGGGCAAGCACTTCTTCTACCGCATGGACGGCGACGACAGCCGCTTCATCGCCTTCTGGGAACTCCACGACGGGCCGGGGGCGGACGAGTATATCTTCGACCTCAACAAGGCGGCAAAGCTGCCGCCTGCGACCAATCACTATTCGTTCGCCGTGAGCAGCGAGGAGGAATTCGCCGAATGGCGCGAGAGGTGGCGCGCGGCCGGGCTGCAGGTGTTCGAGATCGACCACAATTGGTGCAAGTCGATCTATACACAGGATCCCAACGGCAACGCGGTCGAATTCTGCCTCACCACGGGCGAATTCACTGCCGCTGACCGCGAACGCGCGCTGGCGGCGCTGGACGAGACCGAGTTCAAACCCTCGCCGCCACCGGCGATGATGAAGATGTGGGAACCGGCCTGAGCGTGGATGGCGGCGCGCACCGGTTTGCCGAGCTGCTGGATGCGGGGGGGCTGATCACGGCTCCGGGCGTATATGACGGGCTGAGCGCGCGGCTGGCGGCGGAGAGCGGGGCGCAGGCACTGTACCTCACCGGCTTTGGCGTCAGCGCCAGCCTGCTCGGCCAGCCCGATGCCGGCTTTCTCGGCCGTGGCGACATGGTGGGCCGGATCGAACGATTACGGGGCGCGGTCGACGTGCCGCTGATCGTCGATGCCGATACCGGCTTCGGCGATGTGGCGGAAACGGTGCGGGCCTACGAAGCGGCCGGTGCGGCGGCGGTCCAGATCGAAGACCAGCGCTTCCCCAAGCGTTGCGGCCACACGCCGGGACGCGAAGTGGTGCCGCTGGAAGAAGCGCTCGACCGGATCAGGGCCGCGCTCGATGCGAGGCAAGATGATGCCTTCAAGATCGTGGCCCGGACCGATGCGCGGACCGGACACGGTCTCGCCGCGGCGATCGAGCGGGCCCAGACTTTTCACGAGTGCGGGGCTGATATCCTGTTCGTCGAAAGTCCCGAAAGCGTCGAGGAGTTGCAGGCTATCGGCCAGTCGATCCCCGGCGCGAAGCTGCTTGCCAACATGGTCGCGGGTGGGCGCACGCCCTTCCTTGCCCCCGCCGAGCTCGAAGCAATGGGATTCGCCGTGGCGATTTATCCCGTGATGGGCCTCGCCGCTGCCGCCGCTGCCTTGCACAACGCCTATGCCGGGCTGGCGAACGGCGCGCCCGACGCCTCGGCCCATATGCCCTTTGCCGATCTCAACCGAGCGGTCGGCTTCGAGGCGATCTGGGCCGAGGATGGACGAAAGGACTGACCCTCAGGCGCTTTCGTGCACGGTCTTGCTGACGAGGCAGGCGGCGACGCCATCGGCACCGTCTTCGAGGCCATAGCCCGACCATTTCACCCCGCCGAACGGCGCATCCGCGGCGCTCACGGTACCGCCGTTGATGGCGATCATCCCGGCCTCGATCTCGCTCGCCAGTCGCATCTTGCGCTTGGCATCTTGCGTCCAGGCGTAGGCGGCGAGACCGTAGGGGAGGCGGTTCGCTTCCTCGACCATCGCATCGTAGCCGCGCATGGGGTTGATGATTGCGACAGGCCCGAACGGTTCCTCGTTCATGATCTCGGCACCGATCGGCACTTCGGACAGTACGGTCGGCTGGTGGAAAAAGCCCTGATTGCCGATCCGCTCGCCGTCGGCGAGAACCTTCGCGCCATGCTCGCGCGCGTCGGCGATCTTTTTCTGGATGCCGTCCGGGCCGCGTTCGCTCGCCATCGGGCCCATCTGGGTGTCGGCGTCCATGCCGTTGCCGACCTTGACCGCCTTGGCCCGCTCGACGAACCCGTCGCGGAACCGCTCGAACACATCCTCCTCGACCAGAAAGCGGGTCGGGCTGACGCAGACCTGCCCGGCATTGCGGAACTTGTTGCCCGCCATCGTATCGAGCGCCTTGTCGATATCGGCATCGTTGAACACCAGCACCGGGCCGTGGCCGCCGAGTTCCAGCGTGGCGCGCTGCAGGTTCTCGGCCGCGAGTTTGGCGAGTTGCTTGCCGACCGCGGTGGAGCCGGTGAAGGTGATCTTGCGGATGACGGGGCTACCCATCAGGTGCTCGCTGATTTCCGACGGCACGCCGAACACCGCCTGACACACGTCGCCCGGCACGCCCGCATCGAGCATCGCCTGTACCATGGCGAGCCCGCCGGCCGGGGTTTCCTCGCTCGGTTTGACGATGACCGAGCAGCCGGCGGCGAGCGGACCGCCGATCTTGCGCATGACATTGAGCGCGGGGAAGTTCCAGGCGCTGAAACCGGCCACGGGGCCGACCGGCTCATGCCGCACCTCCACCCGCTGGCCGTCCGGGCGGACCAGCGTCCGGCCGTAGAGCCGCTTGCATTCGCCGGCATAGAATTCGAGCAGCATGGCGCAGTAGATCACTTCGCCGGTCGCTTCCTTGTGCGGCTTGCCCTGTTCGCGGGTGATGGCGGCGCCGATCTCTTTTGCCCGCTCGCGGATCAGACCGGCGGCCTTGCGCAGCAGGGCCTCGCGTTCGTCCGCCCCGGTCACCCGCCATTTGGCGAAGCCGGCCTTGGCGTTGGCGAGGGCGGTGTCGAGATCCTCGGCAGTAGCGCGGGGCAGGGCGGCAATCGCTTCGCCCGTTGCAGGATCGAGCACGTCGATCGTCTCGCGGCCCGACGAAATGGCGGTGCCGCCGATCAGGAGGTTCAATTGGGGATAGTTGCTCATCGGGGGACTCTCTCCATAATCCGGTCGGCGCGTCTGTGGCGCTTGCCCGCGGTGCAGTAAAGGGGCAGCCTGCGTTCAGAATTGCCGCGATAGGTGTGATGTCATGATCGAATTGCTTCTCGCTTCGCTGCTGGCCGTCGCCGGCCAGGCCGATGCCCCGCCGACCGCTGCCGCCAGGCCGCTGACCCTGCCGCAGCAGACAAGCCTGCGATGCGCGGCAGCCTTCGCGCTCGTTGAAAGCGACCGTGCGGCCGGTTCGGCGTCCCATGCCGGCTATCCCGAGCTGAGGGTTCGGGGAAAGGAGTTCTTCGTTCGCACCGCCGCGCGGGTCATGGACGAGACCGGCTCCACCCGCGAACAGGTGCAGCAAATGCTCCAGAGTGAGGTCGCAGGCCTGTCGCAGCCGGGCCGGCTCGGCGAGGTGATGCCTGCGTGCCTGCTGCTGCTCGATGCGTCGGGCCTTTGAGGCCTCGTTCAGCTACGGCTCACTGAATGTGAACTAAAGGCCTTCCGCCCTGCCCGACTCGGGGCTCGGACCTGTCTGGAGAATTGCCGATGCGCCGGATTGTAACGCTCGCCGCACTTAGTGTGCTCGCCGTCCCGATGCCCGTCATGGCGCAGGACGCTGGCGCTGATGAACGTGCCGCCGAGCAGCTGGCCGACACCTTGCGCAACCCGGTGGTGCAGGACCAGATGGCAGGCGTCGTTGCCGCCATGTCCGAAGCGCTGCTCGACATGGACCTGTCGCCCATGGCTGAGGCGGTCGCCAAGGCCACCGGCGAGGAACTGCCCGAAATGGAGCGCGGCCGTACGCTGCGCGAGATGTCGCCCGATGCGGAGCGGCTGCCCGAAACGATCGATCGCGAACTGCCGCGCGCGATGGACCGGATGGCCGACATGGGCGACGCCTTCGCCCTGATGCTTCCCGCGCTGCGCGAGATGGCGGAGCAGATGGGCCGCGCTGTCGAAAAGTCGGTCGATCCGGCGAGATAATCGCACCCGCCGTATTGTTACATCCGCCCGCATGGGGCAATGAAGTCGGCCATGTGGCGCGTCTATTGCTTCCCCCTTTGCCCCTTCAGCCGCAAGATCCGCCTGCTGCTGGGTGAAAAGGGCGTCGGCTACGAGGTCTGGCGGACCGATCCGTGGGACGCTGACGACGAATTCTGGAACATGAACCCGGCCGGCCGGACGCCGGTGGTGCGCGACCCCTCGCGGAACATCACGCTGGCGGACAGCCGCGCCATCGCCGAATATTTCGAGGAAACGGTCGACCGCGCGCCGATGATTAACGGCACTGCGGCGAACCGGGCGGAAATCCGCCGACTTGTCGCCCTGTTCGACGAGAATTTCTTCGGCGACGTGACGCTGCCGCTGCTGCATGAGCGGATGAAGAAGCGGCTGATCCTGCGCGAACCGCCCGACAGCCGCGCCCTGCGCGAAGCGATGAAGATGGCGCACGGCCACCTCGACTATATCGACTGGCTGGTCGATACGCGCCCGTGGCTGGCGGGCCCGCAGATGAGCCTCGCCGATCTGACTGCGGCGGCGCAGATTTCGGTCGCCGATTATCTCGGCGGGATCGACTGGAAGGGCCATGAGCAGACCCGCGACTGGTATACCGCCTTCAAGAGCCGGCCGAGCTTCGGCCCGTTGCTGTCGGAGCGGATGGAAGTGATCCAGCCGCCGACCCATTACGCGATGCTCGACGCGTAATTTGTTTTGCGCACCCGCCTCCGCCGGGGCCGATTTAAAGCTACTGTAATCTTGCGAGCGGGCCGGGCAAACAGGCGGGTGTTGGCGCATCCACCGGCGATGCCTACATTTCCCTGCAAAGGAGACCCCCAATGACCGATCCCAAGAGCACGCCCGACAGCGAATGGCGCGAGAAGCTGACTCCGGAGCAGTTCCACATCCTGCGCGAGAAGGGGACCGAGCGCGCCTTCACCGGCCAGTACGACAAGTTCTACGAGGACGGCGAATACTACTGCGCCGGCTGCGGGGCGAAGCTGTTCGAGAGCGATGCCAAGTACAACAGCGGCTGCGGCTGGCCCGCCTTCACGCGCCCCAGCGACGGCGGCGCGGTGGCGGAACATCGCGATACGTCGCACGGCATGATCCGCACAGAAGTGACCTGCGCCAATTGCGACGGGCATCTGGGCCACGTCTTCCCGGACGGCCCGCGCGACCAGGGCGGCCTGCGCTACTGCATCAACAGCGCGGCGATCGCGTTCGAGCCCGACAAGGATGGCGAATAAGCCGTTCACGGCGCGTTACGCATGGCCTATGCAACGCTATTGACTGATGCGCGCCCCGGCGGCGCGTGACGAGACGGGATAGCGCAAGAACCATGGTCCAGCGGGGGAGCCGCCGCAGCGCGGCGCAGAAAGCCAAGACGGCGGCATCCGCCAACCCGCCGGGCCGGTTCCGGCTGTGGTTCAGGCGGATCGTCATGTCCGGCGTGATCGTCGGACTGCTCGGCGTGCTCTTTCTCGGCCTCGCGGTGCTCTTCGCCGCCCGTTCGCTGCCGAGCTACAGCCAGCTCAAGGCGACGCAGACCGCGCAGACGATCGTCGTGCGCGCGCGCGACGGCACCGAGATTCTCGAGCTCGGGCCGAGCTTCGGCAAGTGGATTCCCGGCAGCCAGATCCCTCAGGTGATGAAGGATGCGATGATCTCGGTCGAGGACCGGCGATACTACTCCCACTTCGGGGTGGATCCGCTCGGCCTGCTGCGCGCGGTTTACGAGGCATTCTCGGACGACAGGCGCATTTCGGCGACGTCCACCATCACCCAGCAGCTCGCGCGCAACATTTTCCTCAATTCCAACCGTTCCCTCGATCGCAAGATGCGCGAGGCGATCCTGGCGATGGCGCTGGAGACGAAGTTCTCGAAGGACCAGATCCTCGAACTCTACCTCAACAAGGTTTACTTCGGCGGCGGGGCCTACGGCATCGACAGCGCCAGCCGGAAGTTTTTCAGCCACCCCGGCACCGATCTCACCACCGCCGAGGCCGCCATCATCGCCGGCCTGGTCAAGGCACCGAGCCGCTATTCGCCCACCGCAGATGTCGATGCCGCCGTCGGCCGCGCCAAGGTCGTTTTGCAACTGATGCGGGAACAGGGCCGGATCAGTGCCGCCGAGGCTTCGATCGATGTGGATTCGGTGAAGCTGAAGGAAGAACCGGGCCAGAATTCGGTGCGTTATTTTACCGACTGGGCGCTGCCGCAGCTCGACATCCTCCTGCCCGAGACCTTCGAGCCGATCGAGGTCTGGACCACGATCGATGTCGGCATGCAGCGGGCGGCGCAGGCGGCGATCGAGGCCAATTCGCCTGGCGGCGCTCAGGGTGCGCTCGTCAGCATGGACCGCGACGGGGCGGTTCTGGCGCTGGTCGGCGGGAAGAACTACGTCGATTCCAGCTTCAACCGCGCGGTTACCGCCCTGCGCCAGCCGGGCTCGAGCTGGAAGCTGTTCGTCTATCTCGCGGCGCTCGAAGCGGGCTACACGCCCGAGGACCGCGTGGTCGATACGCCGGTCACCATCGACGGCTGGAGCCCGCGCAATTCGGGCGGGGGGTTCGCCGGCGAGATGGATTTGCGCAGCGCCTTCGCATACTCGAAGAACACGGTGGCGGCGCAGCTCGGCAACGAGGTCGGCTTCGGCACAGTCGCCTCGATGGCGCGGAGGTTCGGCATCACCACCAATGTCTCGACCGTCCCCTCGATGGTCCTCGGGTCGAACGAGGTGCGCCTGATCGACATGACCCGCGCCTTCGCCGCGGTGTCGGCCAAGGGGATGAGCGTGGAGCCCTATGGAATCGTCAAGGTGACGACCTCGGACGGGAAATTGATCTACCAGCACCAGAAGCAGCGCCCGGTGAAGCTGGTGCCGGACTACGTCGCCGCCGGGATGACAGACCTTCTCCAAGCCGCGGTGCAGACCGGAACCGGACGCGCTGCGAATATCGGGCGACCGGTCGCGGGCAAGACGGGAACGACCAGCTCCAACAAGGATGGCTATTTCGTCGGCTTTTCCAGCGGCATTACCACCGGCGTGTGGATGGGCCGCGACGACAACCGCGCGGTCGGCGGATTGCAGGGCGGCCAGGCTCCGGCGCGGGCCTTTGCGGCGTTCATGCGCTATGCCGTCAAGGACCGGCCGGTCGAACAGTTCGCCACCGAACTGCAACTGCCCGAGTGGCAGCTGGAGCCTGACGACGAGTTCTATTACGGCAACCCGGACGAGTATTACTACATGGACGATCAGGGCAACCTGATCGAACCGGGCCGCATCGAGGGGCCCGGCGGCGAAGGCGATTTGCCGGCCGAGAGCGAAAACACGCCGCCGACCATCATTCGCCCGCGAAGGCCAGCCGACAATGGTGGCGGCGAGGATCCGCAGGCGGCCAGCGACGATTTTCTCGACCGCGCCACGGGAGCCGGCGAAGCGCCGCCGCGGCCGACGATACGCACCATCCCGCAGCAGCCTCCCCCGCGCCCGGCACCTTCGTCGCCGCAGCCGCGGCCGGTCCAGCCGCAATAGCGCGAAGACCACAGAAAACCCCCGCCGGATCGCTCCGGCGGGGGTTGGATATTCGGCGGCGAATATCGGTTACTGCAAGCGAACCGCGACGAACACGGCGGGCTGGTTGCCGCGCTTGAACTGCAACAGCACAGCGTCGCGGTTGGCACCTCGCGCTTCGCGAATGACGGCTTCGAGCTCGGCGATCGTGGTCACCGGCTTGTAGTTCGCCCCGATGACGACGTCGCGCCGCTGCAAGCCCTTGCGCGCGGCATCCGAATTGGGATCGACAACCGCGATGGCCAGGCCCTTCGTATCGGCCGAAACGCCGAGCTGACGGGCGATTTCCGGCGTGACCGGAACGACGCCGAGACCCAGGGAATCGGCGATCATCTCGCTGTCGCTCATTCCTTCCGGCGCCGAGTCGGGCTCGTTGCCGTCGTCCGAGAACACTTGCGCGCGGTTGATCTCGTCTTCGCTCGGACGCTTGCCGACCGTGACATTGATCGTGCGGCGGGTGCCGTCGCGGATGAGCTCGACCGGGATCGAGGTGCCGGGGGCGATATTGGCGATGAGGAACGAGAGGGTCTGTTCCGGCGTCACGTCCTTGCCGTCGATACGCATGACGATATCGCCAGGCCGGATGCCGGCCCGGTCGGCTGCTTCGCCGTCGACCACGGTCTGGACGAACTCGCCGCGGTTGCGCGGCAGGCCGAGCGAGCTGGCAACATCTTCCGTCACCGGCTGGATCTGCACACCGAGATAGCCGCGCTCGATGGTGTCGCCCCGGCGCAGCTGCTCGACGATCGGCGCGGCGATATCGGCGGGAATCGCGAAACCGATCCCGACGCTGCCGCCCGAGGGCGAGAAGATCGCGTTGTTGATACCGATCACGTTGCCCTGCATGTCGAACAGCGGACCGCCCGAATTGCCGCGGTTGATGCTGGCATCCGTCTGGATGTACCGATCGTAGGCCCCGCCGCCGGTATTGCGAAGCTGGGCGGAAATGATGCCCGACGTTACCGTCCCGCCGAGGCCGAAAGGGTTACCGATGGCGATGACCCAGTCGCCGGCGCGCGCTTTCGTCGAATCTCCGAAGCGCACGAAGGGGAAGGGCTGGGCCCGGTTGACCTTGAGCACGGCCAGGTCGGATTGAGCGTCTGCGCCGACCAGCTCGGCGGCATATTCGGTGCCGTCCGAGAGCGTGACCGAGATCTCCTCGACGGTGCCGCGCCCGCTCGGGCTGACGACGTGATTGTTGGTCACGATGTAGCCGTCTGCCGAGATGATGAATCCCGAACCGAGCGACTGGGCTTCCTGTGTCTGCGGCTGCGAGGGCTGGTTGCGGCGGTTGAACAAGCCTTCGAATGGCGTGCCGGCGAAGGGGTTGCGGGTGTCAACCTGCACCCGCTGGCGGGTCGAGATGTTGACCACGGCCGGCTGGAGCTGCGCGGTCAGGTCGGCGAAGCTTTCCGGTGCGCCGTCCTGCGGCACGATCCGCGACATCGCCGCGCCTTCGTTCTGTGCCACCTGGGCACCGGCTGGCTGGCCGGTCACCAGCGATACGGTCGCGCCGCCGAGCAGCAGCGCTGTGGTCAGGCCATATGCATATCGCACGGGTTTCACCTTCTTTCGTTCCTCTTCATGCTTGCCGATGCAGATACGCATCGGGCCCCGGTCCGGTTTCAGCCCCGTGCCGGATTCACGCCCCGGCGCTGAACGGGCCTTTAACGACAATTGTAATCGCTCCTGTCCGCTCCTTTATCGGCGGCCCTGGAACTGGCGCAGATATTCATTGTCGGGCGACAGGATGATCGAGCTTTCGCCGGCGCCTTCGCCTTGGGCGAAAGTCGTCTCGTAGCTCTTCATGGCGCGATAGAAATCGTAGAACTGCGGGTCCTTGCCGAAACTGCCGGCGTAGATCCGGGCGGCTTCGGCATCGGCCTCGGCGCGGATCACGGTCGCGTCCTGCGCGCCTTCGGCGCGGATCGTCAGCGCCTCACGCTGGCGGTCGGACCGCATGCGATCGAAGGCCGCACGCAGCGGTTCGCCGTCGGGCAGGTCGGTGCGCTTGATCTGCACGTCGATGACCTCGGCGCCGTATTGGCGGGCCTGGCGATTGAGATTGGAGCGTACGGTGGCCAGCGCCGTCCCACGCTCTGCCGTCAGCATGGCCTGGAAGGTGCGCCGGCCGAGTTCCTGCCGCAGCACCGAATTCAGGATTGGCTCAAGTGCGACGCGCACCCCATCGGTGCTGCCGGCACGTTCGACCATCCGGATCGGATCGACGATCTGGAACCGAGCGTAAGCGTTGACGATCAGCCGCTGCTGGTCGTTCGACAGCACTTCCTCATCGGTCATCTCGAGATCAATGACGCGCTTCTCGACCCGCTCCACGGTCTGGATCAGCGGGACGCGAAAATAGAGGCCGGCGGCAGTGTTGCCGCCGATCGTGTTGACCGTTCCGATCGGACGGCCGGTCTGGATGACGACGGCCTGTTCTTCTTCCGAAACGACGAAGGCGCTCATGAAAAAGCCGACGATGGCGACGGCCACCGCAACGAAGACGAGCTTATAGTTTTCCCAGATACGGTCCATGATCACTGGCCTCCCGTCGCGGTGGCGGCCGGGGGCGGCGTAACCGTGCTGCGGCGGCGTACTTCGGGCAGCGGCAGATAAGGCGTGACGCCATTGGGCTCGATCACGGTCTTGTCCGTCCTGCGCAGCACGCGTTCCATGGTTTCGTAGTACAGACGCTGCCGGGTAACTTCGGGTGCGAGGCGATACTGTTCGTAGACCTGGTCGAAGGCCTCGGCTTCACCGCGCGCCAGCGAGAGTTGCTGCTGGGCATAGCCGCGCGCCTGGTTTCGGGCCGCATCGGCGTTCTGTTCGGCGACGGAGACATCCTTGAAGGCATCGACGACCTCGGCCGGCGGATCCGCCTTGTCGATTTCGACGCCGAGCACCTCGATCCCGGCGCGGTAGCGGTCGAGTGTCTGCTGCATGCGGCGGCGCACCGCCTGCTCGATCTCGGCACGCCCTTCACCGGAGAAGGTATCGTCGAGGGTCTTTTCGGCCACCGATGCCCGCATCGCCGCCTCGGCCACTTCGTTGACGGTCTCTTCCGGCTCGACCAACGAGAATTTGAACTGCCGCAGGTTCTTGATGTTCCACCGCACGATGTAGGTCAGGTCGATCAGGTTCTGGTCGCCGGTGAGGATGAGCTTCGTCTCCTGCCCGCCGGCGGGAATGCGCACGCCGCGCACGCCCTGCACGTCGACGACGTCGATCGTCTCGATCGGGAAGGGGAGCGTGAACTTGAGGCCCGGATCGAGCGTCCGGGTGTAGTTGCCCAGCGTCTTGACCACCGCCTGCTGCTTGGGTCCGATCTGGTGCACCGAGGTCAGCGCAAGGCCGACGAGCACGATCCCGCCGAGCACGACCGGGAACCAGCTCTTGCCGCCGGGGCGCTCCGGCAGGCGAAAATTGGGACCGCGCCCGCCTCCGCCACCGCGCCGCGGGCCTTCCGGGCCGCGGCTGCGGAAAATGTCCTCGATCGTGGCCGAACGCCGCGGCTCTTCGCCGCTCGACGGCGGAAGCCAGGGATTGCGCGGGCCGCCGGGCTTGCCGGGTCCGCCATCGGACCCTCCGTCGCCGGAACCGCTGCCGTCACTGCCGCCCTTGTTGCCGCCCCACGGGCTTTTGCCGGCCATTGCGAACCCGGCCAGTGCCCGGAACCTGTCAAAACTCTCCATGCCTGACTGTATAGGGACCGGAGGCCAGAAAAACAGGGGTGGCACCCGCAAAATTGCTGCTATCGAGCCGCGCGTGATGGACGAGACCGATTTGCGGGCCCGGTTGCCCGAAACGATTGTTGCCCGGCTGACGAGCCTGCGCTTGCGCGACGGGGTCGCCACGGCGGTGCTCGACGGTGGCGGGCTCGGGAATGCCGAGCGTTTGGAGCTGGAAGGCTCGACCAAGGCGGCGCTCAAAGCGGTGCCGGAGATTGCCGAAGTCCGCGTTGCCGTGATGGCCGACAAGACGGTGCGGTGCCTGATCGCGGTGGGATCGGGCAAGGGCGGCGTCGGCAAATCGACGCTTACCGCCAATCTTGCCGTTGCGCTCAAGCGGATGGGGCACAAAGTCGGCGTGGTCGATGCCGACATCTACGGCCCCTCGCAGCCCACCCTGATGGACAGCGCCGGCAAGAAGCCGCAGGCGCAGGGCCAGCAGTTGCAGCCGGTCACCGGCGTGCTCGAAATCCCGATGCTGTCGATGGGGCACCTCGTCGCGCCTGGCAAGGCGCTGGCATGGCGCGGGCCGATGGCTGGCGGAGCGCTGAGCCAATTGGTCGAGGCAGACTGGGGCGATGTCGAGACGATCCTCATCGACCTGCCGCCCGGCACCGGCGATGTGCAGCTGACGATGGTCCAGAAGCACAAGCCCGACGGTGCGATCATCGTCTCCACCCCGCAGGATCTCGCCCTTATCGATGCGGCGCGCGCGGGCCAGCTGTTCGAACAGACCGGCGTGCCGGTGATCGGGCTGGTCGAGAACATGGCCGGTTATCGCTGTCCGCATTGCGGGGAAATGTCCGATCCCTTTGGGCAGGGCGGTGTGGAAAGCATCGCCGCGCGGCTGGAATTGCCGTTCCTCGGGCGTATTCCCCTGTCGATGGACATTCGCACGGCCAGCGATGCGGGCACGCCGCCTGCCGCCACCGACGGCGCGGTAGGCGAGGCGTTCGCCGCCGTGGCCCGGCAGCTGGCGGACTGGCTCGCCGCGAGACGCCCCGCCTGATGGTGTCGCTCAGCCGCCGCGGGGTGCTGGCAGGCGCCGCAGTCGGCGGCGGGCTGCTGGTCGCCTGGTCGCTGTGGCCGCGCGATTATGGCACGCTCCTCAATCCCGGCCCGACCGAAGCCTCGTTCGGGGCTTGGCTCAAGATCTCGCCCGACGGGGTGGTGACCGTCGCCGTGCCGCAGCTGGAAATGGGGCAGGGCGTCACCACGATCCTGCCGCAGGTGATCGCGGTCGAGCTCGGCGCGGACTGGCGGCAGATCGCGGTCCAGCCGGTCCCGCCTAGCGGCGCCTTTGCCAATGTCCCGCTCGCGGCCAGGTGGGCGGACCTGTGGGTCCCGGCCGCCCTGCCGGGATTCGTCGAGACGGGTCCGGACGATCTCGTCGTCAAGCGCTTCGCCGAAGTCACCCGGTTCACCGCCACCGCAGACGGCACCTCGCTCGACGCCTACGAAAACAATGCCCGCGAGGCAGCGGCGGCCGCGCGGGCGATGCTCTCGCAGGCGGCGGCCGACCGCTGGGGCGTCGCGTGGGAGGAATGCGAGGCGACCGACGGGTTCATCGTCCACGGCGACAAGCGGCTGCGCTTCGGCGAATTGGCGCAGGAGGCTTCGGGCTTCGATCCGCCCGATCCGCCCTCGCTCCGGATCGACCCCGCCTTCGAGGAGCCGCTGCCGGGCGAAAGCGACCCGTCGACCTCGCTGCCGCGACTGGACCTGCCCTCCAAGGTGGACGGGACGCACCAATTCGCCGGCGACGTGAGGCTACCGGGCATGGTCTTCGCGGCGATCCGGCACGGGCCGATGGACCAGTCGGAACTCGCCGCCTTCGATGCCGGTGCGGCGCGGTCGCTGCGCGGCTACCGGCAGGCGATCAAGGGCAAGCGCTGGCTCGCCGCCGTCGCGGACACGTGGTGGGCGGCCGAAAAGGCGCTCGATGCCATGCGGCCCCGCTTCACCACCGCCGCGCGGGTCGATAGCGCCGAGTTCGAGGCGAAGCTCGAGGAGGCACGGCGGGCCGGCGGCAGCTACACCATCGCCCAGACAGGCGACGGCGCCGAAGCGATGGGCAAGCCCGACCTGACGCTGATCTACACTATCGCCCCGGCCCAGCACCAGCCGCTGGAAACCGCGAGCGCGACCGCCTGGCTGCAGGACGGGCGGCTCGAGCTGTGGCTCGCCAGCCAGGCCCCCGAACGCGCTCGCGCGGCGGCTGCCAGCGCGATCGGCCTCGCCACCGAGGATGTGGTGCTCTACCCCATGCCCGCCGGCGGCAGCTTCGATGCCCGGCTGGAGCATGTCCACGCCATCGAAGCCGCGCTGATCGCGCGCGAAGTAGGCAAGCCGGTGCAACTGACCTGGTCGCGCTGGCAGGAAACCCTCGCCAGCTTCCCCCGCGCGCCCGTCTCGGCCTCGGTCAGCGCCAAGCTTGCACCCGACGGATCGATTGCCATCCTGCGCACGCGGCTGGCGACGCCGCCCTGGGGCCGCGAATTCGGCGAACGCCTGTTCGGGAACAACACCGGCTGGGCCGCGATCGAGCAGACCTCCGGCAAGCCCGACCCGATGGTAGGGGAAGGCGCGCTGCCGTTCTATTCGATCCCCAATGCGGTGGTCGATCACATCCCGGTCGAAACCGGTTTGCCTGCCGGGCGGATGCGAGGGCAGGCGCATGGCTACACCGCCTTCATCATGGAAAGCTTCGTCGACGAGGTTGCACACCGCAACGACCGCGAGCCGCTCTCCTTCCGGATCGAAATGCTCGGGAGCGACCTGCGGATGGTCGAGTGCCTCCAGCGTGCCGCGCGTCTGGCCGAATGGGGCGGCGGCGAGGACGGGCGCGGGCAGGGCATTGCCTGCCACCGGATGGGAACCGCCGAGCACGGCGGCCGCATCGCCTGCGTCGCCACGGCGGTGCGCGACGAGGGCGGGGTCAAGGTCACGCGATTGAGCGTCGCGGTCGATATCGGGCGGATCGTCAATGTCGATATCGCCCGCCAGCAGATCGAAGGCGGTCTCGTCTTCGGGCTCGGGCTGGCGCTGGGGTCGAGCAACCGCTGGAACCGCGGCATTCCCGAGAACGCGCGCCTGTCGCAGCTCGACCTGCCGACGCTCGCCGACTGTCCCGACATCGAAATCGAGTTCGTCGCCAGCAAGGCCGCGCCCTTCGATCCCGGCGAACTGGGAGTCGCGGTCGCGCCTCCGGCGATCGGAAACGCGCTCTTCGCCGCCTCCGGCCTGCGCCTGCGCAACCTGCCCCTGCTCTCGGGCGGACTTTAGTTCCGCTTGACGGCGGGCGCGCATTCGGGTTGGCGGCGCGCATGACCTGGCAAGCCCAATCGCTCCCCGCCGACCACAAGCCCGTGAAGAGCGGGCGGATCGGCGTCCTGCTGGTCAATCTCGGCACGCCCGACGCGCCCGACGTCGCCTCGGTCAAGCGCTACCTGCTCGAATTCCTGTCGGACCGCCGCGTCGTCGAAATCCCGCCGATTGCCTGGCAGCCGATCCTGCGCGGCATCATCCTCAACACGCGGCCGAAACGCAGTGCTGAGGCCTACCAGAAGGTCTGGACCGATGAAGGTTCGCCGCTGGCGGTGATCACCCGCAAGCAGGCCGAAGGGTTGCAGGCGCGGCTGGGCACCGATGTGCACGTCGACTGGGCCATGCGTTATGGCCAGCCATCAATCCCTGACCGACTGAAGGCGATGGCCGCGGCCGGATGCGACCGCATCCTGTTCGCCCCGCTCTATCCGCAGTATTCTGGCGCAACGACCGGGACGGCGGTCGACAAGGCGGCCGACACGCTGAAGGACATGCGGTGGCAACCGGCGCTCAGAGTCCTGCCCGCCTATCACGATCACAAGGGCCATCTTGATGCGCTGGAGGAGGACACGCTGCGCCAACTCGACGCGCTCGATTTCGTGCCGGAAGTGCTGCTGCTCAGTTTCCACGGCATGCCGCTGCGCACGCTCGAACTGGGCGACCCCTATCACTGCCAGTGCCGCAAGACCTCGCGCCTGCTGGCCGAGCGGCTTTCGGCCCACGACAAATGGGCTAGCCTGCGCGTCGTCACCACGTTCCAGAGCCGCTTCGGCCGGGAGCAATGGCTGGAGCCGGCCACGGACGATACCATTGTCGCCGAGGCGAAAGCGGGCACCAAGCGGATGGCCGTCGCCATGCCCGGCTTCGCCGCCGACTGCCTCGAAACGCTCGAAGAAATCGCCATGGAAGGCCGCGACGAATTCATGGAAGCGGGCGGGGAACGCTACCAGGCGCTGGCCTGCCTCAACGACAGCGATGCCGGGATGGCGATGCTGGAAGCGCTGGTGCGGCAGGAACTGGCAGGGTGGATTTGACCTTCATTGCGTAGTGATTTGCTACTGACATTGGTGTAAAGAGCAGACCCATGGCTACCCTTGCTGCCCACTCCGCCCCCGCTGCCGTCCCAACCCACTGGACCGAAGGCAACCCGACCGAAGCCGACCTTGCCCATATTCCGGGCGAAGCGGGCTGGCCGGTCGTCGGCAACACCTTCCGCATGCTGGCCGATCCGCATGCCTTTGCCCGGCGGATGTACGATACCTACGGCAAGGTCTATCGCAACCGCGCCTTCGGCGGCTGGCAGGTGGCGCTGATCGGGGCCGAGGCGAACGAGCTGATGCTGTTCGACAAGGGCAAGATCTTTTCCAGCGAACAGGGCTGGGGGCCGATCCTCGACCAGCTGTTCCCGCGCGGGCTGATGCTGATTGATTTCGATCATCACCGGGCCGACCGGCGGGCGCTGTCGATCGCGTTCAAGCCCGAACCGATGCGGCATTATGCCGGCTCGCTCAACCGCGGCATCGCCCGGCGGATGGTGGAGTGGGGTGAGGGACCGATGGAGTTCTACCCCGCGATCAAGCAGCTGACGTTGGACCTTGCGGCAGACAGCTTCCTCGGCCTGCCGTTCGGGCCGGAGGCAGACGCGATCAACAAGGCGTTTGTCGACATGGTCCAGGCCTCGGTCGCGCCGGTGCGCAAGCCCCTGCCGTTTACCCTGATGAAGAAAGGGGTCGATGGCCGCAAATTCCTGGTCGAGTATTTCACCAGGGAAACCCACCGCATCCGTAGCGAAGGCGGCGGGCAGGACATGTTCAGCCAGTTCGCCACCGCCGAATACGAAGACGGCAGCCAGATGCCGGTCGACGAGGTGGTCGACCACATGAACTTCCTGATGATGGCGGCGCATGACACGATCACGTCCAGCGCCACCTCGCTCGTCTACCTGCTCGCCAGGCATCCCGAATGGCAGGAAAAACTGCGCCAGGAATTGACCGCGATTACCGGCGGCGAGGGCAAGGATCTCGCCTACGAGCAGCTGGGCGAGCCCGAGCTGACCGAAATGGCCTTCAAGGAAGCTCTGCGGCACATCCCGCCGGTGCCCTCGATGCCGCGCCGCGCGCTCAAGGCCTTCGATTACGGCGGGTATCACATTCCCGCCGGGACGGGGGTGGGGATCAACATCCACCTCGTGCATCACATGGAAGAATACTGGGACAGCCCCTTTACCTTCGACCCGATGCGTTTCACCGCCGACAAGGTGAAGGCGCGGCACAAATACGCCTGGGTCCCGTTCGGCGGCGGCGCGCACATGTGCCTGGGGCTGCATTTCGCGTATATGCAGATAAAGATTCTGATGGCGCATATGCTGACCCGCTACCGGATCGAGATTGCCGAGGGCTACGCTCCGGCGTGGCAGGCGTGGCCGATTCCGAAGCCCAAGGATGGCCTCAGGATTGCGCTCAGGAAGCTCTAGAAATCGATCGCGATGCCGTCCTTGACCCAGTCGCCGTAACGGGTCGGGCTGAGTTCCTCGTCGACCTTGGCCTTCTCCGGCTTGGGTGCGGGCTCGTCGGTCCAGTGGGCCGGCTTCTTGAAGTCCTTCGGGCGTTGGGTGGCGCGCTTCATCAGGCAGAGATGCGCGCACTGGCGCTCGGTTGCAATACCGACTAACCGCCGCCCCATGGCCCAACCGACCGGAATCCATGCGCGCCGCGCCGCGCTCCAGATGCTCGACGCCGTGCTGCGCCGGGGCGAGACGCTGGAACAGGCCGAAGGGCCCGCGCTCAAGAGCGTGCGCAGCACCCCGGACAAGGGCCTCGCCCGCGCCCTCGCCAACGAGACGCTGCGCTGGCTGACCGACCTCGACGCGCTGATCGACAGCGCGACGAGGCAGCGCCTGCCCGACGATGCCAAGGTGCGCACAGTGCTGCGCCTGATGCTGGCCGGCTGGCTGCGGCTGGAAACGCCGCCGCACGCGGTGATCGCGACCGGACTGCCCCTGCTCGCGGGCGGCCCCCGGCGGTTGGCGCACGGGGTCTTCTCGGCCCTCGACAAGCGGGCTATGCAATTGCCGGACGTGCCGACCCTGCCCGATCCCGTGCGCGAACGCTGGGGCGAGCGCACCGCCAGCATCGCCGCCGGCCTCGCCGAACCGCCGCCGCTCGACCTGACCCTGCGGGATCCGGCCGAGACGCAGCATTGGGCAAACCAGCTCGCCGCCGACAGCCATATGCCGGGACACCTGCGCCTGCCGCGCGGCTCGGCGGTCGAAACGCTGCCGGGTTTCAAGGAAGGCGCCTGGTGGGTGCAGGATATCGCCGCCTCGCTCCCCGCCCGGCTTCTCGGACAGGGCGAGGGGCGGCATGTCCTCGACCTCTGTGCCGCGCCGGGCGGCAAGACGATGCAGCTTGCGGGGTCAGGTTGGAAAGTAACCGCGCTCGATCTCAGCAAGCGGAGGCTGGAACTGCTCAAGGACAACCTCAGGCGAACCGGCCTCAAGGCCTCGCCCATCCGCGCCGATGCGCTGACCTGGGAACCGAAGCACCAGTTCGACGCGGTTCTGCTCGACGCCCCCTGCACCGCCACCGGCACCTGCCGTCGCCACCCGGATGTGCTGCATCGCATCGGCCCGCGCCAGATTGCAGAAATGGCGGAGCTTCAGTCTGCGCTGCTCGCCAGGGCACAGACCTGGCTCAAGCCCGGCGGGACGCTGGTCTATGCCGTCTGTTCGCTGGAGGAAGAGGAGGGCGAAGCGCAGGCGCGGGCGATCGACCTGCCCATTTCCCCGATCACAGGCGAAGAGTTGCCGGACGGGCTGGCCCCGACCGCCGAGGGCTGGCTGCGCACGCATCCGGGGCAGCTCGCCGACCGCGGCGGGCTCGACGGCTTCTTCATCGCCCGCTGGGTCAGGCCCTAGCCGTTCTCTCGGGTGGAACCGCAAAGGCGGTCGTCCGTTACGTCGCGGCGGCATTGCCTGTGCGGCAATGTGCCTGACATCGGGGGCAGAATGGATTCCAATCGCATGCAGGGTTACCGGATCGACGCAAGCGAAGCCGACGCAGCCCACAATGCACCGCCTCTGGGCGACTGGCATGCGCTGCAGCACGCCGGCGCCGCTTTCCATGCGCTGGCCGATACCATGCCGCAGATCGTCTGGTCGACGCTGCCGGACGGGGCGCATGATTACTACAACGCCCGCTGGTACGAATTCACCGGGGTCGCCGAGGGCTCGACCGATGGCGAGGGCTGGGCCGACCTGTTCCACCCCAAGGACCAGCCCAACGCGTGGGAGCACTGGAACCGCAGCTTGCAAACCGGCACGCCCTACGAGGTGCAGTATCGCCTGCGGCACCATTCGGGGGAATACCACTGGATGATCGGGCGCGCCCTGCCGATCTTCGATCAGGAGGGCCAAATCCAGCGCTGGATCGGCACCTGCACCGACGTGCAGGAGCAGAAGGCGGTGGCGTTGATGAACGAGGTTTTGAGCCAGGAACTCAGCCACCGGATCAAGAACATCTTTGCGATCATATCGGGCCTCGTCAGCCTGACCGCCCGCGCTCATGGCGAATTCGGTCCGGTGGCCAAGGAACTGATCGGGCGGATCGCCGCGCTGGGCCGGGCCCACGAATATGTGCGCCCGCACAGCGAGGATTCGCGACCGAAAGTGGGCGACATCACGCTGGCGGAACTGCTCGACAAGATTTTTGCCTTCTATCCGGCCTACGGTGAAGGGCGCGTGACGATCGGGGGCGCCGACCTGAAGATCGACAGCAGGGCGGCGACACCCGTGGCGCTGGTCCTGCATGAACTGGCGACCAATGCGATGAAGTACGGGGCGCTCGCCACTGACCGGGGGGCGATTGCGATCACGCTGGAAGATGCGGGCGAGATGATGCGCCTGTCATGGCGGGAAAGCGGTGGACCGGCACCGAATACTGCGGCCAAAGCCGGTTTCGGCAGCCGACTGATCGATCTCGCGGTAAGACAGCAGCTTGGTGGAAGCTACGAACGGCGATTGGCGAGCGGCGGGATGCAACTCGATGTGACGATCCGCAAGGATCGTATTCAGGCGGCTTGAGCGTCCGCAAACAGCGTCAGGGCAGGCGGGGGAGAGGGCGGCGACGCATTGCCGCGCGCCAGCGCAAAAGCAATGAGATCGCCCATCTGGTCGAGCCCGACGGGCTTTTCCACCGCACCGATCGTTCCGGCAACGCCGCCGCCGAGCTGGCTCGGATTGGCCGTGATGAAAATCACCTTGATGCCATGCTCGTTGGCAAGCCGGCGACCGATTTCGGGGCCGGTGGCACCGTCTGCCAGATTCACGTCGACCAGCGCCACGTCCACCTTCGGGGCGTGCGCAACCGCATCGAGCGCGGTGACGAGGCTATCCGCGATGCCGACAGCATCATGGCCGAGGTCGCGAACAACCTCTTCCATTTCCATCGAAATCAGAATCTCGTCTTCGACAATCAGTACAGAAGCAGGCATCAAGAGGGGGACAATCCGAAAAATGGGAACGGGTGCGTATCGGGCAAAATAACGCCGTCGACGCACCCTGGTTCCGGCCTTTCGGCGTCTTAAGCCCTCACCTTGTCGGCAAAGCTCTTGCGCAGCTTCATCAGCTTGGGCGGGATAACGGCCAGGCAATAGGGATTGCGCTGGCCTTCGCCGTCCCAGTAATCCTGATGGTAATCCTCGGCCGGGTACCATTCGCTGGCATCCTCGACCGTCGTCACTGCGGTCTGCCCGTGTTCCTCGTTCCAGCGCTGGATGGCGGCCATCGCTTCCGCCCGCTGCTCATCGTCCGCCGGGAAGATGGCGCTGCGATACTGAGTGCCGATATCGCCGCCCTGGCGGTTGAGCTGCGTCGGGTCGTGAGTGCCCAGGAACATGTCGTAGAGTTCGGCCAAGCTGACGACGTCGGTGTCGAACGTCACGCGGATCGCCTCGGCATGGCCGGTCGTGCCGGTACACACTTCCTTGTAAGTCGGGTTCGTCTTGCTGCCGCCGATATAGCCGCTTTCGACCCCGGTGACGCCGATCACGTCCTTGAACACCGCTTCGGTGCACCAGAAGCATCCGCCCGCGATGATGGCCTGCTGGGTATTGCTCATTGTAATCTCCATCGGTTGCGTGCGAACATAGGAACGGAAACCGTTTTTGCCATTGCGGCATTTCATCCATATTCGGAATTTTCGAGGGGTTGTTACCATGAAGAAGCTTCTACTGGCCGCCGCTGCGACCGGCGCGTTCTGCCTGTCCGCGCCCGCCATGGCCGATCACCATGACAAGGGTGAGCACAAGATGGCCGACCATGAAAGGCACGACGCCGCGATGTTCATGAAACATCACGGCGAGGCGCTCGGCGCGGCCATCGCCCATCCGAGCCGGGCTGAAGATGCGAAGCGCGATGCGTTTCGCCATCCTGCCGATACGCTCGCCTTCTTCCATGTCGCGCCGCATATGAAGGTGGGCGAATATGCCCCCGGCGGCGGATGGTATTCGCGCCTGCTCGGCCATTATCTCGGCGGCGAGGGACGATTGGTGGGCCTCTACGCCAACCCCCTGACCGCCACGACCGACCCCGCGCGCCAGCAGCGTATCCGCGACCAGGCCGCCGGCTACCCCGCCGAAGTGGCCGGCTACACCGGCCTTCCGGCCGAGCGCTTTGCTGGCATGACGCTGGAAAAGCCGGGCGACGACCAGAAAGGAACTTTCGACCGCATTCTCGTCATTCGCGCGCTGCACAACATGTTCCGCTCGAACGTGGCCGACAGCGAAATGAAGGCGATGCGCGACCTGCTCAAGGATGACGGCCTGCTCGGCCTCGTCCAGCACCGCGCCAAGCCGGGCGCCGCCTGGGAATACGCGAACGGCTCCAAGGGCTATCTCAAGCAGCAGGACGTGATCGACTTCATGCGGCTCAACGGCTTCGAACTGGTGGCCGCGAGCGAGGTCAACGCCAACGCAATGGACACTGCCGACCATCCCGAAGGCGTGTGGGAAATGCCGCCCGTGCTGGGTACCAAGCGCGAGGACCTGAAGGACAAGGGCGAAAGCGATCGCATGACGCTCTTGTTCCGCAAGGCGCAGTGACGCTAGGGGCGGCGGCATGAGACAGATCACCGTCGCCGCCCTCCAGCTGCCGCTCGGCAGCGATGACGAGGACGCCAACATCGCCGCGGTCGGCGAACTCGTCGAGCAGGCGGCTGCGCGCGGCGCCGACATCGTCCTGCCGCCCGAGCTCTTCTCCGGCCCCTATTTCTGCCAGATCGAGGACGAGGCGCTGTTCGCGCTCGCCCGGCCGACGCTCGAGCACCCGAGCGTCATCGCCATGCGCAAGCTGGCGGCGAAACTGGAGGTCGCGATCCCGACCAGCTTCTTCGAGCGCGACGGGCATCATTACTACAACACGCTCGCCATGATCGGGCCCGACGGCGAGATCATGGGCACCTACCGCAAGAGCCACATTCCCGACGGGCCGGGCTACGAGGAAAAGTTCTATTTCCGGCCCGGCAACGACGGCTTCAAGGTGTGGCAGTTGTGCGGCACGACCATCGGTGTCGGCATCTGCTGGGACCAGTGGTACCCGGAATGCGCCCGCGTCATGGCGCTGATGGGGGCGGAATTGCTGTTCTACCCCACCGCGATCGGCTCCGAACCCTACGATGCGGAATTCGACACCAGCCGCATGTGGCAGCGCGCGATGCAGGGTCATGCGGTCAGCAACTGCATGCCCGTGGTCGCCGCCAACCGTATCGGTGCGGAGGGCGGGGCGAGCTTCTACGGCCACAGCTTCGTGACCAACGAATGGGGAGACAAGGTCGTCGAATTCGGCCGGCAGGAAGAGGGCGTGCTGGTGGCGACCCTCGATCTCGACCAGGCGGCCAAGCACCGCGCCGGCATGGGTTTCTTCCGCGACCGCCGCCCGCAGCTCTACACGCGCATCTGCGAGGATATCTGAGCAGCCGCTACTTGATCGCGCTCGGTTCGAACCGGCGGCACCACCGCTACGGCCGCCCGCGCGAGATCGTGCGTGCGGCGATGGAGGAGCTGGCGGCGCTGGGCACGGTGACGGCGCGCTCGCCGGTGATTTCGAGCGCACCCATGGGGCCTTCGGCGCGCCGCTTCGCCAATGCGGCCGCCGTGCTGGAAACCGAACTCGATCCGCCCTCGCTGCTCGCCGCGCTCCAGCGGGCGGAGGGCGAATTCGGCAGGAAGCGCTGGCGCCGCTGGGGGGAGCGCGTGCTCGACCTCGACATCGTACTGTGGAGCGGGGGCGGCTTTTCCGCACCCGGACTTGCCATCCCCCATCCCGCGTTCCGCGGGCGGCCTTTCGTTCTCGGCCCGGCTGCGCAGGTGGCAGCTGCGTGGCGCGACCCGCAGACCGGCCTCAGCCTCGCGCACGCAAAAGCGCGCTTGACCCGCAAGCGCCCGCTCCCCTAGGGGGTCCGCCGTGCCGCGCACTCTCGTTCGCGGTGCGTCGAGGTGGGCCCTTAGCTCAGTCGGTAGAGCAACTGACTTTTAATCAGTAGGTCGCTGGTTCGAACCCAGCAGGGCTCACCACCTACGGCCCGTCCCGGCCCGTTCCGCCCAGAGCTGTCCCGGCCCGTGATGCGATCTTTTACGAGCCTTACCATCCGTTAACCATCCATTGCCATAAAGCTTCCCGAACTGCCGGGACTTTGGGGTAACCGATGGACGATCTGCTGTCCGAATTCATCGCCGAAACGCGCGAAATGCTCGAGGCCCTGGGGGGCGAGCTCGTTGCGTGGGAAGCCATGCCGGACGACCGCGACCGGCTCGATGCCATCTTCCGCTTCGTCCACACGGTGAAGGGCAACTGCGGCTTCTTCGACTTCCCCCGGCTCGAGGCGTTGAGCCACGCCGCCGAAGATGCGCTGGGCGAGGTGCGGGCCGGGCGCCGCCTGCCCGACGAAGCGCTGGTCAGCGCAGTCCTGGCGATCATCGACCGCATCGGCGCCCTGACCGACGCTGTCGAGGCAGGGGAGGAAATTCCCGAGCAGGGCGACGACCGCCTGATCGCCGCGCTCGCCCACGACCCCGACAAGGCCGAGGCGGCGTCGCTGGCCAAACCGCAGCTCGACGGCGAGGGCAAGGCGCGCAGTTCCGCCGGGAACCAGCGCTCGATCCGCCTGCCGGTCGAACTGCTCGACCGGATGATGTCGGGCGTGTCCGACCTCGTCCTCGCCCGCAACGATCTGTCCCGCGTGCTGCGTGAACTCGATGCCGATCCGCGGATCGACGGCCCGTTCGAACGCATGACCGCCATTCTCGACGACGTCCGCGACGCCGCCACCCGGATGCGCATGCAGCGGATCGAGTTCCTGTTTTCCGCCCTGCCGCGGCTCGTCCGCGATCTGGGCCAGGAACTGGGCAAGCAGGTTATGGTCGACCTCGAAGGGCAGGACGTCGAACTCGACCGCGAAATGATCGAATCGATCCGCGACCCGCTGACGCACATCATCCGCAACGCCATCGATCACGGGCTGGAAACGCCGGCCCAGCGGCTCGAGGCCGGCAAGCGCGAGATCGGCGTGGTCTCCATTTCCGCGCGCCAGGCCGGCAACCAGATCTACCTCGTCGTCAGCGACGACGGTCGCGGGATCGACGCCGACCGGCTGGTCCGCAAGGCGATCGAAAGCGGCATCGTGACGGCCGAGGACGCCGCGTCGATGTCGCTCGGCGAAAAGCACAATCTGATCTTCGCGCCGGGCCTGTCGACCGCCAGCCAGGTCACCTCCATCTCGGGCCGCGGGGTGGGGATGGACGTAGTGCGTTCGAACATCGAAAAGATCGGCGGCAGCATCGGCGTATCGAGCCAGCCGGGGGCGGGTGCGACGATCCAGATGCGGCTTCCGCTCACGCTCAGCATCATCGCCACGCTGACGGTCACCAGCGCCGGCCAGCGTTTCGCCCTGCCGCGTTCGGGCGTCGAGGAAGTCATCTTCGGCGGCGATCCCGATCTCGGTTATATCGAGCTCGGCGACGGCCGCTTCATCGATTTCCGCGGCCAGCGCATTCCCTGCGTACCGCTCTCAGAGGTGCTCGGGCAGGACAACGACCTCCCCATGCTGGAGCGGACCTTCATCGTCATCCGCCATTCCCCGACCGAGATCAGCGCCATCGTCGTCGACAAGGTGCTCGACCATGAAGAGGCGGTGATCAAGCCGGTCGCCCCGGCGATCACGGCGACCCGTCTCTACACCGGCGCCACTTTGCTGGCGGACGGCACGCCGGTCCTTGCGCTGGATATCGCCAATATCGCCGTCGACCACCACATCGTGACCGACGGCCGGTCGCGGGCCATGGCGCTCGATGTCGAGCAGCAGGCGGCGGGAGCGGGCGAAGAGGCCGTGCGGGTCATGCTGTTCGTCGATCATGACGGTCAGCAGCGCGCGGTCGAGATGGCCTATGTCGAGCGCATCGAGACGATCGAGGCGGGCATTGTCGAACGGCACGCCGGGGCCAGCCGCGCCGTCATCGACGGCAGGCTGAGGGTTCTCGCCGGGACCGACGACCGCGAGATCGATGCCGAGAAACTGCGCCTCCTGCGCCTGCGCGACGGCGAGGCCGAGGCGTTCTACCTCGTCCGGGCGATCATCGATGTCGCGCCGCTCGAAGACGACATCAAGCCGGGTGGCGACGGGATCGACACCCGCGGTTACGCCGTGGTCGGCGGGCGGCCGACGCCGCTGCTCGACGCTGCCGGGGTGGTGGCCAGATTCGGCGATGTCTGCGCGCAGGAGACCCAGCGATGATCGGTGAACTCCTGCTCGTGGCCAGCGTCGGCGGACGCAATGTCGCCATCCCCGCTGCCGATGTCGCATCGGTCAGCGAACTGGAAAGAGTGACCGCCGTGCCGCGGGCGCCGGTGTGGATCGAAGGGATCGGGGCACAGCGCTCGCGCGCGCTTACCGTGGTCAATTGCCACCGTGCGATCGGATTGCCGGGCGTACCGGCGACGGCAGCGGAGGAAACTCGCTACGTCGTGGTCAAGGTCGACGAGCATTTGTACGCGCTGAAGGCGGACCGGATCCTCGACGTCACGATGTCGCAAAGCGATGTCGGGCCCGTGCCGGCCGGCCTCAGCGGCTCGTGGCGGTCGGTCGCCGCCGGAGTGGTGGAAACGTTGTTCGGGCCAGCCCTACTGCTCGACGTGTCGAGCGTGATCGCCGGTCCGGAGCGGCTCGCGGCTTAATCCAAAAATTACCATGCGGCCTTATGGTTGCCGCGACCAACAAGGAATGAATCAATGAAGTCGTGCTTGATCGTCGATGATTCGCGGGTGATCCGGAAGGTGTCGCGCCATATTCTCGAAACCCTCGGCTTCGCCGTGGAAGAGGCCGAACATGGCCAGGACGCACTCGCCAAATGCGACGAGGCCATGCCCGACGTCATCCTGCTCGACTGGAACATGCCGGTCATGAGCGGGATCGAGTTCATCACCCAGCTGCGCGCCCGGCCCAATGGCGGGGAGCCGAAGGTGGTATTCTGCACCACCGAGAACGATGTCGCCCATATCCGCGAGGCGATCGATGCCGGTGCCGACGAATATGTCATGAAGCCGTTCGATCACGAGACCCTCCAGATCAAGCTCCAGCTGGTAGGCTGCGCGTAAAGGAGCCCGTCATGGGCTCTGCCCTCGCACCCGATCGGCCAGGCGCCTCGCCCGCCCGTCGTCCCGGCACAATCAGAGTGATGGTGATCGACGATTCGATCACCGCCCGCTCGGCCCTGGTGCGGACCATCGATGCGCGGCGCGACATGACGGTGGTCGCCACCGCCGGCAGCGCCGAAGTCGGGCTCGAACTGCTGGCCGACAAGGCGGTCGACGTGATCCTGCTGGATCTCGAAATGCCCGGCATGGGCGGGCTCAGGGCACTTCCCAGCATTCTTGAAAAATCCTGCGGCGCGCAGGTGCTCGTCGTCTCCTCGCTGACCACGGCCGGGGCGGAGCATACGCTGTCGGCGCTGGCCATGGGCGCTGCCGACACGCTGGCGAAGCCCAGCGCAGGCAATTTCGGCGAAGTCTACCGGGGCGAATTGCTCGGCAAGATCGTCGCGCTGGCGCAGAGGGCCGGACGCACCCCGGCACCGGTGTCGCCGATGGCTCCGGCCAAACCCGCCCTCCAGCTCCGGACCGGCCCGGGCGTCATCGCCATCGGCGCATCGACCGGAGGCATCCATGCGCTCGGCCGGTTCTTCGAGGCTTTGCCTCGCGGCATCGATTGCCCCATTCTCGTGACGCAGCACTTGCCGGAGGCCTTCATGCCCGTTTTCGCGCGGCAGATCGCCACCATGTCGCACCGGCCCGCGTCGATCGCGCAGGACGGCATGGCCCTGCGCCGGGGCGAGGTCCTGATCGCGCCTGGGAACGGCCACATGTCGCTTCGCAGCCATAACGGCGATGTCGTGGTCGAGATCGTGCAGATGCAGGCGGCCAGCGGCTGCTGCCCGTCGGTCGACCCGATGTTCGAAGCTGTCGCGGAGCATTTCGGCCGGACGGCGCTCGGCGTGGTGTTGTCGGGAATGGGACGCGACGGCTCCATCGGAGCCCAGTCGCTGGCCAGGGCCGGGGGGCTGCTGCTGGCGCAGGACGAGGAAAGCTGCGCCGTTTTCGGCATGCCGCGCGGAATCGTCGAGGCAGGATTGGCCCATGCCGTCCGCCCGCCAGAGGACCTCGCGCGGATGATCGGCGACAAGGGGGCGGCAGCCTGATGGACGTCAATTCCGCCTCGCTCCAGATCGTGGCCGACCTGCTGCGGGCACGCACCGGACAGCACCTCGGCCCGGGCCGCATGTGGCGGATACCCGGCGCGCTGTCGGGGATCTTCCGCGAACACGACATTTCCAATGTCGACCAGCTCGTCTGCCTGCTGGCGGAACCGCGCGCCGATGCGCTGGCCCGCGATGTCGTCGAAGCGCTGCTCAACAACGAGACCTATTTCTTCCGCGACAAGGTGATGTTCGACACGCTCGGCGAAGCGATCCTGCCGCGCTTGTGGGAACGCCGCAAACAGGATCGCCGCCTGCGTATCTGGTCGGCGGGCTGTTCCAGCGGCCAGGAGCTCTATTCGCTGGCGATGCTGCTGAGATCGCAGGGCGAACGCTGGCACGACTGGACGCTCGACCTCATCGGCAGCGACATTTCGCAGCGCATCATCGCCGCCGCACGCAGCGCCCGCTTTTCGCAGTTCGAGGTGCAGCGCGGATTGTCGGTCGCGCAGATGCTCGGCTATTTCGAACAGACCGGGGACGGCTGGCGCCCGGTCGAGGCGCTGCGCAAGATGGTCGCGTTCCGCCAGCACAACCTGCTCGACAAGCAATTGCCCGGCGGCGCGTTCGACCTGGTGCTGTGCCGCAACGTGCTGCTCTATTTCGACCCCGGCACGCGCAGCCGCGTGTTCGAGCGGCTTCACGAAGCCGTGGCTCCGGACGGGTTGCTGATGCTCGGTGCCGGGGAAACGGTGGTCGGCCAGACCGACCGCTTCATCCCCGCGCCGGACGGCTCGGGTCTGTACCAGCCGGTCGATCCCCAGCCATCGGTCGCAGCGGGCACGGCGCGGGCGCATTACGGTAAACGGACGCTTAACGGATAGTTAGCCTTTGCCGGCTAGGCAGACGCTATCGGCCGCGAGGTCGGCAAGGATCGGGGATTACGGGGTGCCCAGTGCCACACGTCACGACAGCAGGTTGACGAAGCGCCTCGTCTTCGCGCCGATTGTCGTGCTGACGACGGTCTTCGCGTTTTCCATCGCTGCGATCCTGTTGCTCCACAGCCTCCGCATCATGCCCTGGCAGGCGCTCGTCGCCATCGGCGTGGCGGTGTATTTCGCCGCGATCTGGCTGCTTGTGCGATCCGGTTTCGCCGGCTTCGACCGGGTCGAACGCGTAGGCCGGATCGACAGCCTCACGGGGCTTCCCAACCGCCGGGCGGTGCACGCCGATATCGCCGTGAACGCGCGCGACAACGAAGATGTTGCCATCGCCCTGATCGATCTCGACGGGTTCAAATCCGTCAACGACCATTACGGCCACAACATCGGCGACCAGCTGATCAAGGCGGCCGGCGCCCAGATTGCCGAAACCTGCGGCGAGGATGCGCGCTGCTATCGCCTCGGCGGCGACGAGTTCGCGCTGGTGGTGATCGGCTCGATCGCGGGCAATGTGCTCGAGGGGCTGTGCCGGACGCTGGTCGAAAAATTCCGCTCGCCGCTGCCGATCGGGGATCGCCGGATCGCGGTCGGCGCCAGCGTCGGTCTCGCCCGCAGCAACGGCCGCGACGGCTTGTCGAGTTCGGAACTGCTGCGCCGCGCGGATGTGGCGATGTACGCCTCGAAGCGGGGCGGCAAGATGCGCTGCACCTGGTATATCGAGGAATTCGACCGCAACCGCGAAGCGCGCCGCGATCTCGACAACGAATTGCGCGCGGCGCTCGCCAACGATGAATTCCGGCTCCATTACCAGCCGCTGGTCGACGCCAATTCAGGCGAGATCGTCGCGGTGGAATCGCTGCTGCGCTGGGATCGTCCCGACCGCAAGCCGATCGGCCCCAATGTCTTCGTGCCGGTGGCAGAGGAATCGGGGCTCATCAATGCGATCGGGCTCTGGGTCCTGCGCCGCGCCTGCACCGACGCGCGCGACTGGAACGACCTGAAGCTGTCGGTCAACGTCTCGGCCGCCCAGCTGCGCAATCCCGAATTTCCGATCCAGGTCGGTCAGGTGCTCGAGGAGACCAGCTTTCCGGCGGAGCGGCTGGAACTCGAAGTCACCGAAACCTGCCTCGTGCTCGATCCGGTGGTGGTGGGGCGCAGTCTCGATGTCATCCGGCAGTTCGGCGTCAGCATCTCGCTCGACGATTTCGGCACCGGCTATGCCTCGATCGGGTTCCTGCGGCAGTTCCGTTTCGAGAAGCTCAAGCTCGACCGCTCGCTGGTGATAGATGCGCAAGGCGACGACGGCAGCCGCGCGATGATGATTTCCAGCATTTCGCTGGCCCGGGCGATGGCCATGGGGGTGACTGCCGAAGGCGTGGAGACCGAGGATCAGGCCGCCATGGTGCGCGCCGCCGGTGCCGACCAGATCCAGGGCTGGCTCTATTACCGGGCCATGCCCAGCGAACAGATCGACCGCCTGCGCGACAAGTTCGTCGCCCCGCAGCGGTCGGGGACAAAAGGTTGAAGGGGAAAAGAGACGATGTCCGCAGTTGACGACCTGACACGCGAGTGGACCGGGACCGAAGCGTTTCCCGCCCAGCTCGATCGCCGCACCGAGCTTCGCGGCAATCGAACCTTCCTCGAACGCGCTTACGGCAATCTGACCAGCAACCAGAAGATGGCGTTGTCGGTCTTCCTGCCGGTTTCGCTGATCGTGTTTCCGGCAGCCATCGCACTGAGCGACCTCAGCGGGCCTTCCCGCCTGTGGGTCGGCGGCGCGATGGCGGTTGCTGTCTTCACCATGCTGGTCTTCGGCTGGGTCCTGTCGCGCGAGATCCTCGGCGTGACAAATGTGCTGGGCAATTCGCTCTATCGCATCGCGGACGGCGATGCCGATTTCACCGTGCCCTGCCGCGACCGTACCGACGAATACGGGCACATGGCCCGAGCGATCGAAGTCCTGCGGGTCAACACGCGCAACCTCGTGGCCGTATCCGAGCAGGAACAGCAGGCCCAGCGCGAGCAGGAACTGATCCGCGAGCGCCAGAATGCCCGGTTGCTCGAACTGGCCGAGCATTTCGACCGGACCGTGGCCGACGTCGTCAGCGGCGTCGCGGCGGCAGCATCGCAGCTGCATTCGACCGCCAGCGACATGTCGCAGGCCGCCCAGCAGTCGACCGACAGGTCCGAAGAGGTCGCCAGATCGATGGAGGAGGCTGCCGCCGGCGCCACCGCCGCAGCCGCGGCGAGCGACGAATTCGCGATGTCCATCGGCGAGATCAGCCGCCAGGCCGCGGATTCGGCCGAGATGGCGCGCAAGGCCCGTTCCACCGCGGGCGAGGCCGACGAAACCATTTCCGCGCTCGACCAGGCCGCGACCCAGATCGGCCAGGTGGTCGAGCTCATTTCGACCATTGCCAGCCGCACCAACCTGCTCGCGCTCAACGCCTCGATCGAGGCCGCCCGCGGCGGCGAGGCCGGGCGCGGCTTTGCCGTGGTCGCATCGGAAGTAAAGGAACTCGCCAGCCAGACCACCCGTGCGACCGAGGATGTCGCGGCGCAGATCCAGGCGATCCAGCAATCGACCGGGGCGAGCGTCAAGGCGCTGCGCACCGTCAGCACCGACATCCAGCAGATCGAGGCGACCGCCATCGCCATCGCTTCGGCCGTGGACCAGCAGTCGGTCGCGGGGCAGGACCTTGCCCGCAGCATCGACCGGGCGGCGCGCAACAGCGAAAACGTCGGCCAGCATGTGCGCGAGGTCCGCGAGAATGCGCTGCGCACCGGATCGGCCGCCTCCCAGGTGCTCAATTCGGCCGGAGAGCTGGAACGGCAGGCCTCGACCCTGCGCGCGCAGGTCGACAGCTTCATGGGCAAGATCCGGGCCGGCACGGCGGAATAGTCGCCGGCGGCATTGCGCCGCGTCTCCTCGGCGGGCATATTGGTTGCATCTCGCAACGATTGTGCCTTGGAGGGTTCGGCCGCGATGATCGAGTTTACTGTCAACGGCAAGCCTGTCTCGGTCGAGGCGGACCCGGCCATGCCGATCCTGTGGGTCGTGCGCGAGAAGCTGGGGATGACCGGCACCAAGTTCGGATGCGGCATCGCGCAGTGCGGCGCCTGCACCGTGCATCTCGACGGCCAGCCGATCCGCAGCTGTTCGACCCCGGTCTCCGAGGCGGCGGGCAAGGCCGTCACCACGATCGAGGGGATCGCCGGGCCCAAGGGCGAACTCAGCAAGGTGCAGCAAGCCTGGATCAGCGAGCAGGTGCCGCAGTGCGGGTACTGCCAGTCGGGCCAGATCATGGCGGCGACCGCCTTGCTGCGCGACAATCCCAGCCCGTCCGACGCCGATATCGACGCGGCGATGAGCGGCAATATCTGCCGCTGCGGGACCTACACCCGCATCCGCCGCGCCATCAAGGTCGCCGCCGGACAAATGCCGGCCCGGACCGAGGAGGGCGCGGCATGAACGATCAGACTACCCTCGAGCCGGAGCGTAGCCAGCCCAGGAGCCGCCTCGCCAAATGGTCGCGGCGCGGCTTTATCGGCGCGGGCGTGCTGGCGGGCGGCGGCCTGCTGATCGGCATCGGCGTGCGCCCGGGCAACCCGGTCGGCAAGCTCGGCCCGATCGTGGCCGGCGGCGAGGGCGAACACCTGGTCAACAGCTGGGTGAAGATCGGACCCGACAATATGGTCACCGCCATCGTGCCCCACTGCGAGATGGGGCAGGGCGTGCATTCGGTGCTCGGCCAGATGCTGGCGGACGAGATGGATGCGGCGTGGGACAAGGTCCGCGTCATGCAGGCCCCGACCGACGGCAATTACGTCGTCACCGACACCGCGCGGATGTTCGTGGCACCGTTCACGCTAAACGCCGCCGACTGGATCGAGCCCACGTGGAACGGCCTCTTCACCCAGATCGGCCGGCTGGCCGATGCGCTGATCACCGGCGGCAGTTCGTCGATCCGCACCACCGGACAGCACCAGATGCGGATCGCCGGCGCGGCCGCGCGGCAGATGCTGGTCGGCGCCGCGGCCGATGCCTGGGGCGTCGCGCCGGGGGAGATCACGACGCGCGACAGCACCCTGATCCACACGCCGTCGGGCAGGTCGGCCCCCTATGCCGAATTCGCCAGCGCCGCGGCGGGACAGCCGATGCCGCAGACCCCGCAGCTCAAGGACGTCAGCCAGTACCGCCTGATGGGCAAGAGCAAGGCCCGCACCGACATTCCCTCGAAGGTCGACGGCACCGCCAAATTCGGGATCGATGCCGCGCCCGAGGTCGAGGTGCTCACCTATGCCGCCGTGCGCCGCGCCGCCGTGCCGGGCACGACGGTAACATCGATGGATGCTGCGCAGGCGAAGGCCATGCCCGGCGTGCTGCAAATCCTCAACATGGGCGATCACATCGCCGTCGTGGCCGACAGCTACTGGCAGGCACAGCAGGCGCTGAATGCGGTGAAGGCCGAATGGACCGCGCCCGAGAGCAGGATTAGGTCGACCGAAGACCAGTTCGCCGCTTTCGCCAAAGCGCTCGACGAGGCGGGTGACACCGGCGGCAGCGAAGCGGCTGGCAAGGGCGATGCGGCCAAGGCCTTTGCGGCGTCAGCCAAGACCATCGAGGCCGAATACCGCGTCCCCTTCCTCGCCCATGCGCCGATGGAGCCGATCAACTGCACCGCCAGCTTCAAGGACGGGAAGTGCGAGATCTGGACCAGCACGCAGGTGCCGCTGATGGCGCGCAGCGCGGCGGCGGGGGCGATCGGGGTCGATGCCGATGACGTCATCGTCCATCACCCGATGCTGGGCGGCGCCTTCGGGCGGCGGCTGGAAAGCGAATACGTCACCATGGCGGCGCGCATCGCCAAGGCGACCGGCTATCCGGTCAAGATGATCTGGAGCCGCGAGGAAGACACGCAGAAGTCGATCTATCGCAATGCCGACACCTGCCGGTTCAGGCTGGGCCTCGACAAGGATGGTTCGCTGGTCAGCTACAGCAGCGCCTTTACCCAGCGCAACGACCCGCCGCAGGCCTGCGTGCCTGCCGGCTACGCCATTCCCAACCTCTCGGTGCGGGTGGCCGATGCACCGCTCCACCTGCCCTTCGCCGCCTGGCGATCGGTGGATCATTCGCAGCACGGCTTCTTCATCGAGAGCATGATCGACGAGGCGGCGCACGCGGCGGGCAAGGATCCGCTCGAATACCGTCTCGCCATGCTGGCTGATGCCCCTCGTCACAAGGCGGTGCTGGAAAGGCTGCGCCAGGTCAGCGGCTGGGATACATCCCCGGGCGAAAGCGAAGGTAAGGTGAGGGGCCGCGGCGTGGCAATGGTCGAAAGCTTCGGCACGATCGTCGGGCAGGTCGCAGAGGTCGACATGGCGGGCGGCACGCCCCGCGTGACCAGGGTCTGGGCGGTCGCCGATCCGGGCTATGTCATGAACCCCGACGGTTTCCGCAACCAGATCGAAGGCGGCATCATCTTCGGTCTGACGGCCGCCCTCTATGGCGAACTCGACCTTAAGGATGGCGCGGTCGTGCAGAGCAATTTCCACGACTACCGCATGATGCGCATGAACGAGGCACCCGAGATCGAGGTGACGCTGGTCAACAGCGGGCCGGTGCCCGTCGGCGGTGCCGGGGAGCCGGGCCTGCCGCCCGCTGCGCCTGCGCTCGCGAATGCCATCTTCGCCGCGACGGGCAGGCGCATTCGCGAACTGCCGATCGCCAAGCAGTTCGCCTGAGGGGATCGCGATGTCGCTGCGAATGACCATCCCCGTCCTTGCCGGTCTCGCCCTGGCATCGTGCGGCGCGGAGGAGCAGCCGCCCGTCGAACAGATCGTGATACGCGAACCGGGTCAGCCTGCGGCAGTGTCGGGCACGGAGGCGGCGGCAGGCTCGTCGGCCGTGGTAGCCGCAGGCAAGGCCGCCTTTGCCAGCTGCGCGGCCTGCCATTCGGTCGATCCGGCCGGCGCTTCGGGCGTCGGGCCAAACCTTCACGGTGTGGTAGGGCGCAAGGCCGGGTCATTGGCCGATGCCAACTACACGCAGGCGCTCAGGGCGTCGGGATTGGTGTGGACCGAAGCCGAACTCGGCGAATACCTCGCAGACCCGGCGGCAAAGGTGCCGGGAACCGGCATGGCGTCGATGGGCGTGGCAGATGCCGAGCGCCGGAAGGCCATCGTCGCCTATCTCGCCTCCCTCAAGGACTGACCGCTTGGACCAGGGCCGCGTTTTCGCCTTCCTGCGCGATAGGCAGGCCGCCGGCCAGCCGTGCGTGCTGGTGACGGTGCTGAGCGTCGAGGGCTCGTCGATGCGCAATCCCGGCACGCATATGGGCGTGTGCGAGGACGGCAGCTTTGCCGGGTCGCTTTCGGGCGGCTGCATCGAGAATGCCGTGGTGGCCGAGGCGCTCGACGCCTTGCGGCAAGCTTGTCCGCGTGTGGTGCGCTTCGGTGCGGGATCGCCCTATGTCGACATCAAGCTGCCCTGCGGCGGCGGGCTCGACATCCATTTCCAGCCGCTCGAAGACGGCGCGCTGGTCCGGCAGGCCTGCACCGCGATCGATGCGCGCCGTCCCTTCTCGATCGCGGTGGACGGCGCGGCCCGCTTCATGGACGGCTACCACCGGGGCGATGGTATCTTCGCTTACTGGCCAGAACTGCGCCTGCTGATCGTCGGGCATGGCGCCGCGGTCGAGGCGCTGGCGAGGCTCGCGCAGGCGATGGAACTGGCAAGCCATGTGCTGACGCCCGACCCGCGGATTTTCGACATGTTGGCGGCGCAGGGACTTGCCGCGACGAGGCTCGACCGCACCGGCGACACCCATCTGCTGGCCAGCGACCCGTGGACGGCAATCGTCTTCCTGTTCCACGACCACGACTGGGAAGCGCAGCTGATGGCGCGCGCGCTCGAACTGCCGCATTGCTATCTCGGCGCGATGGGCAGCCGCCGGGCTCATGCCGCGCGCAGCGAGGCCTTGCGCAAGGCCGGTGTCGGCGAGGGTGCGATAGCTTCGGTCCGCGCCCCTCTCGGGCTGTTCCACTCCTCGCGCGATCCGGAGACGCTGGCGCTGAGCGCGCTCGCCCAGATCGTGCAGGCCTACCAGGCGGCGGATTACGAGGCCGCCCTTGGCTAGTGTTCCCCCCGTCGCCGTGGCGGTTCTGGCCGCGGGTCAGTCGCGCCGGTTCGGCGAGGCGGACAAGCTGTCGGCGCCCTTCAGGGGTGCGATGCTGGGCCTGCATGCCTGCCGCACGCTTTCGCCCCTGCCGTTCGCGTTCCGCTGGGTCGTCGCCCCGGACACCGGTCACCCCTGTGCGGGCGGCTGGAGCGAGGCGGGCTTCGCCGTGGTGCCCAACCCGGACGCGGCCGGCGGCATGGGCACCTCGGTCGCGCTCGCCGCCCGGCTGGCGGCCGATGCCGGCGCGACCTCGCTGCTGATCGCGCTGGCCGATATGCCGCTGGTCCCGGCGGTCCATTTCGCGGACCTTCTGGAGCGTGCCGCGCCCGACGTGCTGCTGGCGTCGCACAACGGCGAGGCGCCGACGCCGCCCGCCATCTTCGGTTGTGCCCATTTCGGCGAGCTGTCCGCTTCGCGGGGCGACGCCGGGGCACGCACGCTCTTGCGGCAGGCCGAAACGCTCGCCTGCGACCCCGGATTGCTCGTCGATATCGACGATCCGGAGAGCCTTGCCCGCTACACCTGACGCCCCCGGCGCGACATTCGTCGAACGGCGCATTGGCTTTGCGTGCTTTGCTTCGTAGAACCCCGACCAAGCAAACAACATCCTGGGGGACCTGTCCGATGAGAACCGTTCACGCCTTGCTGGCGACTACCGCGCTTGCATTCCTGCCCGCTGCCGCCTTCGCTCAGGACGCCCCGCCGCAGCCCGATCCGGCGCAGGAACAGGCCGCCGAACCGCTGATGCAGGATGCGGTGATCCCGGCCGCCAAGTCTCCCGACAAGAAGGTGGAGGAGGAAACCGGCTGGAACGTCAATGCGCCGCGCGGCGCGACCATCCGGCAGGTCCCGATCCGCACCGACGAAGGTACCTGGATGGATGTCGACGTCTCGCCCGACGGGCGGACGATCGCCTTCACTCTGCTGGGCGATATCTATACCATGCCCATCACCGGCGGCACCCCGACGCGCATCGCCGAGGGGCTGGCCTGGGAAGTGCACCCGCGCTTCTCGCCCGATGGCCGCCGCATCGCCTTCACCTCCGACCGGGGCGGCGGCGACAACATCTGGCTCATGAACGCCGACGGCAGCGACAAGAAGCAGCTGACCAAGGAAGACTTCCGGCTGCTCAACCAGCCGAGCTGGAGCCCCGACGGGCAGTACATCGTCGCCAAGAAGCATTTCACCACCGGCCGCTCGCTCGGCACCGGCGAGGTGTGGCTCTACCACGTCTCGGGCGGCGGCGGCGTCAAGCTGGTCGAGCGTCCCAACGAAGCGCACCAGAAGGAGCTGGGCGAGCCGGTATATGCGCCCGACGGCAAGGCGATCTACTTCACCCGCAACGACACCGGCGGCCCGATCTTCGAATATGCGCAGGATTCGAACGCCGGCATCTTCGTGATCGAGAAATACGAGATCGACAGCGGCGAACGCAGCACCGCGGTCGGCGGATACGGCGGCGCGGTCCGTCCGGCACCTTCGCCCGACGGCAAGAGCATCGCCTTCGTCCGCCGCGACAAGGACCAGTCGCAGCTCTGGATCAAGGATTTCGCCAGCGGCGCGGAAAGGATGATCTACGGCGCGCTCGATCTCGACGTGCAGGAAACCTGGGCGGTGACCGGCGTCTACCCGAACATGGACTGGACGCCCGACGGCCGGTCGATCGTGTTCTGGGCCGGCGGCAAGCTGCGCCGGGTCGACAAGGACGGATCGAATGCGGCGGTGATCCCGTTCCGCGTCGACGACACGCGCGACATCGCCGATGCACCGCATCCGGTCATCCCGGTCGCGCCCGACAGCTTTACGACCTCTATCCCGCGCTTTGCTTCGGTTTCGCCCGATGGCTCTACGGTGGTCTACGAAACGCTGGGCAAGCTCTACACGAAAACCATGCGCGGCGGTGCGCCCAGGCGGCTGTCTTCGGGCGAAGGCGTGGAGGCTTGGCCGACGTTCAGCCGCGACGGCCGCAGCATCGCCTTCGTGCGCTGGACCGATGAGGGGCTCGGCCGGATCATCGTCGCCAATGCTAACGGCGGCGCAGAACGGGTAGTCACCAGCCAGCCGGGTCACTACGCTTCTCCGCGCTTCTCGCCCGACGGCAGGACGATCGTGTTCGAAAAGCGCGGCGGCGGGTATCTTACTGCGCCCGAATATTCCGATGCGCAGGGCGTCTACCGCGTTGCGGCCACCGGCGGCACACCGGAGCTGGTTTCCGATAGCGGATCGACCCCGCAATTCGGTGCCGACAACGACCGCCTGTTCATGGTCGAAGGCGGCGAGAGCGGGATTTCGCTGGTCTATCTCGACCTCAACGGCGAGGCCAAGCGCACCCATGCCAAGGGCGACCTCGCCAGTGAATTCCACGTCTCGCCCGACGGCAAGACGCTGGCCTTCCGGCAGAATTACGAAGTCTTCGCCATGCCGCTGATGCCGGGCGGGCAGGCCGTGGGTGTCGGAGAAAAGGGCGGCTCGCTTCCCGTCACCAAGGTTTCGACCGGCGGCGCGGATTACATCGGCTGGACCGACGGCGGCAAGACGCTGACCTATACCATGGGGCCAACGCTCTACCGCGCCGATACCGGTGCATTTTTCGCCAGCGCGCCGGGTTCCGATGCCAAGTTCGCCTCTCCCACGACGGGCGTGTCGTTGGCGACCACCCAGCGGGCGGCCAAGCCGACGGGCACGGTGGCGCTTACGGGCGCGAAAATCCTCACCATGGCCGGGGACGGTGCAGGCGCGATCGAGAACGGCACCATCGTGATCGAGGGCGACCGGATCGTCGCCGTCGGCGCGGCGGGCGCGGTGCAGGTTCCTGCCGGTGCGAAGGTGATCGATGCCGCCGGCAAGGTCATCATGCCCGGCCTGGTCGATGCCCATGCACATGGCCCGCAAGGCGTCGGCGATTTGATCCCGGAACAGAACTGGTCGCTCGTCCAGAACCTCGCGCTCGGCACCACGACCATCCACGATCCCTCGTCGCAGGCGAGCATGATCTTCGCCGCAGCCGAACGGCAGCGGGCGGGCATGCTGATGGGGCCGCGCATCTTCTCGACCGGCGAGATCATCTACGGTGCCAAGTCCCCAAGCGTCTATGCCCGGATCGACAGTTACGAGGATGCTTTGGCCCACGTCCGGCGGATCAAGTCGCAAGGCGGGATCTCGCTCAAGAACTACAACCAGCCACGCCGCGAACAGCGCCAGATGGTCGTTCGTGCGGCGGCGGCCGAGAACATGCTGGTGGTGGCCGAAGGCGGGTCGCTGTTCGGGATGGACATGAACCTCGTCGCCGATGGCAACTCGACCGTCGAGCACAACGTGCCGGTCGATGTCTTCTATGAGGACGTTCTCCAGTTCTTCGGCCAGAGCCAGAGCAACTACACGCCGACGCTGGTGGTGACCTACGGCGGGCTTGCCGGCGATCCTTACTGGCGACAGGCAACCGACGTGTGGGAAAATCCCCTGATGGTCCACACGCCGCCCAAGATGCTGCTGGCCGACACCGCTCGCCGGACCAAGGCGCCCGACTGGGCCTTCGTCGACGACAACAATGCCCGCGAGGCGAGGAAACTGGCGCAGCGCGGCGTCAAGGTCAGCATCGGCGCCCATGGTCAGCAGGCCGGGATCGGCTCGCACTGGGAGCTGTGGAGTTTCGTTCGCGGCGGCATGACGCCGGTCGAGGCGCTGCGCGCGGGGACTATCGTCCCGGCACAGTCGCTCGGCATGGCGGCCGACATCGGCAGCCTCGAGGTAGGCAAGCTTGCCGACCTGCTGGTGCTCGATGCCGATCCCAGCCTCGATATCGGCAATTCCGACAATATCGCCCAGGTCATGCTGGGCGGCAGGCTTTACGATGCCAAAACCATGAACGAAGTCGAAACCGGCTCCGCGAAGCGCAAGCCCTATTGGTGGGAATAGGCGCCAGCTAACCCGCGTGCCTTGGGACAGTCTCGGGCACGCGGGTCGGCAGCATGGTCGCAAGGGGCCGGACCGGCCGCTCGCGGCGGATCTGGCCGCTGTTTCGGCCGGGCGCGAGGGCTAGCTCGGCCCGCCGCAAGGTATCCTGCGCCGAGTGACCGAACCGGGCGATCCCGGCCGATGCCGACAGCGGCAGCCGCTCCGGCTGCGGCAGCAGTTCGTCGGCGAAGAGCGCTTGGACCTGGCTGCAGAGCGCCCATGCCTGCACTTCGTCCGTCTCGACGAGCAGCACGGCGAAGCGGCACGCGCCCACGCGCGATATAGTGTCCCCGGTCCGCATCACGGTGCGCAGGACCTGCGCGAACCCGACCAGCACATCGTCCCCGAAGCTGCAGCCGAAGCGATGATTGATGGCGCGAAAGTGATCGACCGTCAGGAGAGCCAGGCAGCCCGTATAGTCTCCGCTCACGACATGATCGAGCATCGCGTCGAAGGCGAGACGGTTGGTCAGCCCGGTAAGCGGATCGGTCATGCGCGTGGTAAACACGCGGTCTTCGAGCATACGTCGTTCGTGGACATCGCGCAGCATTCCCAGGACATGGCGTCCGCTGCGCCGCTCGCGGGCAGGGACCAGCCGCAGCGCATACCACCGGCCTTGCAGAGGGCCCGATGCAAGCGGGAACTCGATCCAGCCGCGCTCGGCATTGCCTGCGGCGGCTAACGCAAGTTCGGCTTCCACGGCCGGCAGATGATCCAACCCGACCAGATCCTGCAATCGCGGCGGGATCAGGAAGGCGGGCAAGGCATCGCTCAGCAGGGCGACGCCCTGCGAGGCCTGGACGATGAATCCCTCGTCGTCGGCCCGAAACAAAACATCGCTTACGCCACCCGAGATGAGCTCGCACAATTGCGCGAGATCCCCTGCTGAAAAATCCAGCATACTTCTCTTTGCCCCCAAAGAACCCGCGACCTTTTTCGTCGGCAGGATTTAAAGTTACCCTGTTAGTCGATTTATCTAACTCGATTTACCTTTTTCACCGACTGATAGGATATTAACTATAAGGAAGCGATTCGGGAAATATTTATTTCAGAGGTCGATCATGATGCGGACCTGATGTGGCGCGCATCCGTAGGCTTCCGCCACCACCCGGCGGGCTTCGGCGATGGCGTTATCGGCGTGGCTGACATCGCGGCCCGTGACCAGTTCGGCTTCTGCCACGCCCAGAACATGCGCCAGCGCGCCAAGCCTGCTGGATACCGGCTGCGATCGGTCGTGCTCCCAGGCCCAGACCGTCGGCTTGCTCACGCCGAGCTGTTCCGCCACCTGCGCCAGCGTCAGGCCGCGCTCCTGCCGCAACGTGGCAAGCCGGCGACCCAGCGAACCGTGGGATTGCACGAAACCGCTCGTCTGCTGCTCGGCAGGGGCAATCGCGCTCCTGAGTTCGGCTGCGCTGAGGGCGGCAGGTGGCAGCGGCTGGTCGAAACGGCACCCGTGAAGGGAAGCGCTGCGCCACACCACTCGCGCCGTGACGGCCCCTGCTTCGGGCAGGTCGACGAGGATTTCGGAGCCTTGCTCGAGGGGTTCGTCGCTTTCGATCATCACGCCGCCCACCGATATATTGTGCAGGCGGATCAGCGTTTCCTCGCCATCGGGCAGCATACCCGGAGTCGCCAGGCGGATGACGCGGCGCGGGGCCTCGCGATTTTCGCTCGGAAGGGAAATCGGATCGAGCAGTCCTGGAATCGCCACGGGTTTTCTCCTGCAATGGGCAGGAGGACGCTCGGGCCGATAGAGTTAAGCCGGATTTAGGAAACGAGGTTAACGCGCCTCACCGGTGCCGTGCGTCAGCTAAAGCGCCTGTCGAGCGATCGGGCGACTGCGACGCCGCCGGTGATGAGGAACGGCACCAGGACGAAGCTCAACGTCACCTTGGCCAGAACCTGTCCGATCAGCAGGTTGGTGATGTCGAACTGGCCATAGAAGGCCAGCGTGACGAAAATGATCGAATCGATGGCCTGGCTGAGAGCCGACGCCACCGCACCGCGGATCATAAGGCTTGCCGTACCCCCGTCAGGCCCGGCTTTCCCCGCCAGTTTCGAGAAGATCCAGATATTGAGCAGCAACGAGGTGATGTAGGCGGCCGGACCGGCCATAAGGATGCGCGGCGTCTGGCCCAGCACCCGTTCGAAGGCGGCGAGATCCTCCGCGCGGAATTGCAGCATATCGGGCGAGGCAGGCAGGCTCAGCACGAGGTAGATAAGCGCGGCCGACAGAGCCAGGGGAAGGAAACCGATCCAGACCAGCCGGTTGGCCATGGCTTTCCCGTAAAGCTGCGCGATTGTGCTGGAGATCACGACCAGCAGCAGGAACGGGAAGATGCCGGCCTCGACCGCCAGGCGGGTCGGGTAGAGCTGCACCTGCTTGAACGCCACGACACCCGCGAGCACCGTCATGCCGCCGTAAAGGACGAGGTAGGTAAAAAGTCCGACGGGCAGGCGAAGCGCGCTGTCGCTGCGCGTAAGATCGGTGGCTGTCTGTTCCATCGGCGGGGCATAGTCGACGGAGGGAGCAATAGGGAAGTGGGGAAGCGGGCACTCCCGGCAAATTTCCCCCAAGTGCGCAGCGGCCCGGCAGGCCCGCACGATTGACTGGCGGCGCGCAAGAGGCGAAGGGGCGCAAAGCCCGTCCCGCCGCGAAAGTCACTGCATGCCGCCGTTCGTTACCAGCCTTCTCGGAATTCTGGCGATCCTCGGAATCGCCTTTCTCCTGTCGACCGGCAAGAAGCGGATCAAGCTGCGCGTCGTCGGGGCGGCTTTCGCACTCCAGGCGGTGATGGCGCTGCTGGTCCTGCGGACGCCGTTCGGCGTGCAGGCCATCCAGGGGCTTTCCAACGGCGTCATCGCCTTGCTCGACTATTCTAAAGTCGGCATCACCAGCGTGTTCGGCCCGATGGAAGGCAATCCCTTCGCCAACACCTTCGTCATCGCGGCCCTGCCCGTGATCGTATTCTTTGCCGCGATCGTCTCCATCCTTTACCACTGGGGCATCATGCAGCGGCTGGTGCGCTGGGTCGGGGGTGCGATCGGCTGGATCACCGGCATCAGCAAGGTCGAAGCGCTCGGCAGCGCGGCGAATATCTTCGTCGGCCAGTCGGAAAGCCCGCTGGTGGTGCGTCCCTATCTCGCTGCCCTCACGCCCAGCCGCTTGTTCACTCTGATGGCGGTAGGGATGGCAGGCGTGGCGGGCACGATCCTCGCCGCCTATGCCAGCTTCATAGGCGAGGAAGCGGTGCCCTTCCTGCTCGCGGCCGCGTTCATGTCGGCACCTGGCGGGATCCTGATGGCCAAGATCATCATGCCCGACGACGAGTGCGACCTGGCGCGTGACGCTGCCGGACTCAGCGAGAAGATCGAATTGCCCGATGCGCGGATCAGCGCGGAAGGCCCGGCCGCGCTGGTCGAGAGCGGCAAGCCGCACGAAGTGGAGGTCGCCGAAACCTTCGAGGAAGGCCACAAGCCCGCGAACGTCATCGAAGCGGCCGCGCAAGGCACGCAGACGGGCGTCAAGCTGGCCGTGGCGGTGGGCGCGATGGTGATGGTCTTCGTTGCCCTGGTGGCGCTGGCCAACGGCATCCTTGGCGGGATCGGCGGCTGGTTCGGCTTTCCGGATCTCAGCTTCCAGCAATTGCTCGGCTATGTCTTCGCCCCGGTCATGTTCCTGATCGGCATTTCGGACTGGAGCCAGGCGCAGGTCGCGGGCGGACTGTTCGGAACCAAGATCGTCCTCAACGAATTCGTCGCCTTCATCGATCTCGGCGCCATGACGGGGAGCGAGCTGACCGACCGGAGCCGCGCCATCGTCACCTTCGCCCTGTGCGGTTTCGCCAACTTCAGCTCGATCGCGATCCAGATGGCCGTGACGGGCGGCCTTGCGCCCAACCAGCGCCCGGTTATCGCCAAGCTGGGCCTGCGGGCGCTGGCGGCCGGCTCGCTGGCCAATCTCATGAGCGCCGCGCTGGCGGGCCTGTTCCTTCCCTACTAAGACAAGCATCATGACCGACATCGCATCCGTTTCGCTCGACCAGCCACTCGAGAATATCGCCGACGAGCTCGGCCGCTCCTTCTCCGAGTTCGGCTTCGCCATCGTTCGCGACCATGGCATTCCGCAGGACCTCATCGACCGCGCGGAAGCCATGTCGAAAGCCTTCTTCGACCTGCCGGACGAGACCAAACTGCAGTACAAGATCGCCGGCGGCGGGGGCGCGCGGGGTTACACGCCCTTCGGCACGGAAAAGGCCAAGGACGCCGAGGTCCACGACCTCAAGGAATTCTGGCACGTCGGCCGCACGCTTCCGGCCGATCACGCGCTGGCCGAATACATGGGGCCGAACGTCTGGCCGAACGAGGTGGCAGGGTTCGAGGAAACCTTCGAAGAGCTTTACGCCGCCTTCGAGCAGGCGGGCTTGCGCGTTCTGGAAGCGATCGCGATCCACCTCGGCCTCGATCCGAAATTCTTCGAAGATACCGTCCGCGACGGGAACTCGGTGATGCGCCTGCTCCGCTATCCGCCGCTGGAAGGCAAGGAAGCCGAAGGCGCGATCCGTGCCGCCGCGCATGGCGACATCAACACCATAACCCTGCTGCTCGGGGCGGAAGAGGCCGGTCTCGAACTGCTCACCAGGCAGGGCGAGTGGTTGGCGGTAAATCCGCCGCCGGGAGCGCTTGCCGTGAATATCGGCGACATGCTCGACCGCCTGACCAACGGCAAGCTGCGTTCGACCACGCACCGCGTCGTCAATCCGCATGGCGAGGCGGCCTATCGGGCGCGCTACTCCATGCCCTTCTTCCTGCACTTCCGGCCCGACTTCGTGATCGAGCCTCTCGCCTCGTGCGGGGAAGCAGAAACCGGCAATGTGCCGCAGCCCGCGATCTCGTCGCACGAGTTCCTGTTGCAGCGCCTGCGCGAGATCAATCTGGCCTGATCGGCCGCGCCAGATCGCGGCGTGTCAAAAACTTGCGGTGTGTTGCATTGCAGCAACATGATTAAACATCTGTTTTTGCTGCATAATGACGGAGAAACGTCGCGTCCTTGCAACTGCTGCGAGCGGTGCCACGCCACTGTAACAATTCGCCCCTTTGGGCCATAGGCGAGTTCCGGCCTGGGTTCCGGCTCAGCAGATTCGCACTAATTCGATCGTAATCGAGCTCTCCAAAAGGGGTAGTCCATGAAGCTCAAGTATTTCCTGGCCGCCAGCGTCGCAGGCCTCACCACCGCCGTCGCCCTTCCGGCGCCGCTCGCAGCGCAGCAGATCACCTCGGGCGTCGAGGGCACGGTCACCGATGACGCCGGCAGCCCGCTCGTCGGCGCCAGCGTGGTCGTCACCGACACCCGCACCGGCCAGTCGCGCACGCTGACCACCGGCAGCGATGGCCAGTTCCGCGTCGACAGCCTCGTCACCGGCGGCCCCTACACCGTGACGGCAACGGCGGACGGCTTCGAAGGCCAGTCGGTCGAGAACGTCTTCATCAACCTTCAGGGCAACAGCCAGCTGACCTTCTCGCTCACCTCGGGCGCGGCGGCGAATGTGATCGTTGTGTCCGGCGAGCGCGTCCAGCTGACCCAGCGGGCGCTCGGCCCGGGCCAGTCCTTCGGCACCGACACGATCGAGGCGTTTCCCTCGATCAGCCGCGACGTGCGCGACATCATTCGCCTCGACCCGCGTGTCAGCCTCGACCGCTCCAACGAAGTCGACCGGGTCAGCTGCCTCGGCGGCAACGACCGTTCGAACGCCTTCACCATCGACGGTATCGCCCAGTCCGACCTGTTCGGCCTCAACGGCACGCCCTTCGCCAGTCGCAACTCGCTGCCGCTGCCTTACGACGCGGTGCGCGAAACCTCGGTCGAATTCGCACCCTTCGATGTGCAGTACGGCCAGTTCACCGGCTGCGCCATCAACGTCGTGACCAAGTCCGGCACCAACGACTTCAGCGGCTCGGCATTCTTCACCTACGCGACCGACGGCCTTCAGGGCGACGTCGCCGACGGCGTGAATTTCTCGGCCAGCCCCTACAAGGAGAAGCGCTGGGGCGCGACGCTCGGCGGGCCGATCGTACCCGATCGCCTGTTCTTCTTCCTCGGTTACGAAGAAACCGACCTGTCGGACAGCTTCGAATTCGGCCCGGCCGGTAACGGCTATCCGAACGAGCTGCGCTACGTCACCACTGCCCAGTTCGATCAGTTCTCGCAGATCCTCAGCAGCGTCTACGGCTTCGAAACCGGCGGTCTTGCGACCACGCTTCCGGAAACCAACGTTCGCTACTTCGGCCGAATCGATGCGATCATCAGCGACGATCACCGTCTGGAAGCAACGTACCAGAAGCTGAAAGAGAACAACGTCGAAAGCGACGATTTCTCGGAAACCGCCAACGTCTTCACCGGCATCAATTCGTTCGAGCAGGAAGGCACCAACAGCGACTATTACTCGCTGCGCCTCTATTCGGATTGGAGCGATCGCTTCTCGACCGAATTCCGCGTCAGCCGGGCCGACGTGCAGGACATTCAGGGACCCGTCGGCGGCGGCGAAGCCCAGTCGGACAATCCCATGCCGCGCTTCGTCGTCGGCGTGACCAATGGCGGCGAATTCGGTTCGATCGTCGCGGGTCCGGGCTTCTCGCGCACCTCGAACGAACTCAACACGAAGGTCACTCAGATCAAGCTGCTGGGCCGTCTTAACGCCGGCAACCACACGCTTACTCTGGGCGGTGAGTACAACCAGCTGAAGGTCTTCAACCTGTTCGCCCAGAACAGCACGGGCACGCTGACCTTCAACAACCTGACCGATTTCGCCAACGGCATCCTGTCGGGCGGGAACAACACCTTCCCGAGCGGCCAGCAGATCGTCAACGGCGAAAGCGCCGGCGCCTACGGCAACTTCACCGCATCGGGCGACATCAACGACGCTGCCGCGCGCTGGAACCGCAACACCTTCGCGTTCTACGCCCAGGACGACTGGCAGGTAACCGACCAGCTCAGCGTGATCGCCGGTCTGCGGACCGAATGGCTGTCGGGCGATGCACCGGTCAACAACCCCAATTTCTACAACCGCTACGGCTTCAGCAACTCGGTCGGCTTCGGCAAGATCGATCCCGTCCTGCTGCCGCGTCTCGGTTTCACCTACGAACTGGATAACGAAGGCTTCTTCCGCGGCACCCAGATCAAGGGCGGGATCGGCCGCTTTACCGGCGGCGACCCGGCGGTGTATTTCTCGAACGCCTTCTCCAACAACGGCTTCGTCACCGGCTTTGGCCAAACTGGCGTCACTGCCAACGCCGGTCAGGGCACCGCAGCCTGCTTCCCGACCACGGGTGGCCGCGCCGACGTGACCACGGGCAATACCTTCAACGGTATCCCGGGCTGCGTACTGTCCAACGCGGCGATCCAGTCGGCCCGCGGTCTCGCCGATACCCAGTCGACCGATCCGGACTTCCAGATGCCGACCGTGTGGCGCGCCAACCTCGGCCTCAGCACGACCTTCGGGACGGACACCGGGTTCTTCAGCGACTGGGGGCTCAATCTCGACTTCATCTGGTCGCGGTTCGAGAACCCGGTCGACTTCGTCGATCTGTCGCAGGTCGTCGACACCCGTCTGGGTCTCAACGGCTTCACCGTCGACGGTCGCCCGATCTATCGTGCGATCGACCCCACCGTGGCCGGTTGTACCGCCAGGCTGCAGGGTCAGGGCGGCGTTCCGCCGGTCTACACCGGTGTCAACACGCCGTGCTTCAACACCAGTCGCGACGATGAAATCCAGCTCACCAACGGGCTGAGCTACGAAAGCAAGATCGCTTCGGCGCTGCTGACCAAGACCTGGCGCAACGGCATCTTCACCGATGGCGGCCGGATCAACTTCAACCTGGGCTATGCCTACACCGACTCGAACAACAACCGGAACAACAACAGTTCCACGGCGACGTCGAGCTACGACATCACCGCCGCGTTCGATCGTCAGCAGTCGGCCATCGCCCGCAGCGAATATGCCTCGAAGCACAACATCACCTTCGCGCTGAACGTTCGCGAGCAGTTCGTCGAAGACTACGATACCAGCTTCGGTTTCGTGGCCGTCGCTCGCTCGGGCCGTCCGTACTCGATCGTGTGGGACAACGCTCCGGCCCAGGTGCTGAACGACAGCGCCAGCGGCGATTTCAACTCGCTGTTTTACGTCCCGACCGGTGTCAGCGATCCTAACGTTGTCTATACCGGTGCTACCGGTGCGGCCTTCGCCACGGCGCTGGACAACTTCATCTCGGCGACCCCGTGCATTGCGAAGTATCGCGGCCAGACCCTTCCGCGCAACAGCTGCAGCAACCCGTGGTTCTACGACCTCGACCTGCGCTTCAGCCAGGAAATCCCGGGCCCGATGAAGGCGTTCGGCCTGAAGGACGACAAGCTCAAGCTGTTCGTGGACTTCGACAACTTCCTGAACTTCATCGACAGCGACGCCAACGTGTTCAAGCGCTATGCTTACACCGAAGGCCTCGTGCGTGCGGACGTCCAGCCGGGCACCGGTCGCTACATCTACACGCCGATCACGGCGCAGTACAACGCGACTGCCGGCACCGTCAGCCTGCGCGATCCCGTCGTGCAGAGCTCGTCGTCGCTGTGGAAGATCCAGCTCGGCGTCAGCTACGAGTTCTAACTCGAACTCGCGTTTCGGCGCATGCGGGCGGCGGCTTCTCTTGTGGAGGCCGCCGCCTTGCTTTTTCGGTCAGGCGCTGGCCGCGGCGTGAGCCAGAATGTCGCGAGCCAGATCGCGGCAGCTCTGGACGGTGGCGTCCTTTTTCAGCGCCCGTTCCAGCCTGCCCGCGCGTCTGCCGAGTTCGTCCTCGCCGAATGCGCCCGCGGTTCCCGCCAGCTTGTGGAGCAGGCGGGCCAAATCCTCGCGGTCTGCAGGATCGAAGCTGCCTTCCTGCAAGGCTATGGTTACGGCATCCAGCGCTTCGCGCCGTCTTTGGGTCCAGCGATCGTGCAGAGACGGCGATGACGGCATCAATGTCGCGGCACCGAACGCATCGGATGGCGGGTCCTTGCGCGGTGCCGGTGCCGGAGCCTGTGCCGGTGCGGGGGCGTGACCCTGCGGCTGCAGCCATTGCCAGAGTACCGACATAAGGTCGGCGAGGATGATGGGCTTCGCCAGATGACCCTGCATCCCGGCTTCGCGCGCCGCCTCGATATCCTCGGGAAAAGCATTGGCGGTGAGGGCGATGATCGGCAGTCGATCGGCAGGGATGCCGATCGAACGAATGTCCCTTGTCGCCTGGTAACCGTCGCACCCTGGCATCTGGATGTCCATCAGAACCAGATCGTAGGCGTGGCCCTTCGCCTCCGCGGCGACGACCTGTGCCACCGCGTCATGACCGTCGCAGGCCAGATCGACATGTTGCCCGCACCGCTGGAGCATGTCCCCTGCGAGCAGCCGGTTGATGTCGTGATCGTCGACCAGCAGGATTCTCCCCGCCGGCAGTTCCGCTTCGCCCGTCCGGCCATGAGGTGAAGCCGGGATGCGCGTGGGCAATTCGGTCGCACGAAGCGGAATCCGGAGGCTGAAGGTCGAGCCTTCGCCGGGGCGACTGGCGCAGGTGATCGAACCGTCCATCAGCTCCGCCAATTGCCGGCTGATCGCAAGGCCGAGGCCTGTACCGCCATACCGCCGGGACGTTCGTCCGTCGGCTTGCTGGAACGGCAGGAAGATGTCGTGCAGCCGGTCGTCCGGAATGCCGATACCGGAATCGCTGACTTCGATCGTCAGAAGGTCGGGAGCGCGGCGGCACCGGAGCGTGACCTTGCCTTCTTCCGTGAACTTGACCGCATTGCCGACGAGGTTCAGCACGATTTGCCGCAAGCGAAGCGGGTCGCCGACGATTGCCGGAGGGACTGCGGGATCGATCTCGACGGAAAGCGCAATGTCCTTCCGCGCGGCCTCGGCCGCATGCAACCTGGCGCAACTGGCGACGAGGTGGCGGATGTCGATCGCCTCTTCGGCAAGCACGATCTGGCCAGCCTCGATCTTGGAAATGTCGAGGATGCTGTTGAGCAGCTGCATCATCGACTGGCCCGATTCGAAGATGAGTTCGGCATACCGCCGCTGATCGTCTTCGAGCCTGCCCTGCAGAAGCAATTCCGCGAAACCCAGCACGCCATTCATGGGCGTTCGGATTTCATGGCTCATGTTCGCGAGAAATTCCGACTTGGCCTGGGTCGCCTCTTCCGCTCGCCGCCTCGCCCCGTCGAGCTGCTGCTCCAGCATAACCCTGGAGGTGACATCGCGGGCCGAGACGAGCGTGCCGCTCCGCTCGCCCGACGATTTGTCGTAGGTGGCGGAACAGTCGGCCTCGATAAAAACGGGGTTTCCTTCGGGATCATCGAGAAACCGGCGGTAGGTAATGCGTTCCCGGGTGCTCTGGCCGCCGACAAGCCGTGCCTATGCCGCCGCCAGCTGCTCGGCCGCCTCGGGATGGACGCGGGACGAGGCACTGCGCCCGATGAAGCTCGAACAGGGCAGGCCAAGGACATCCTCGACGGAGGGCGACGCATAAACGCAAACGCCTGCGTCGTCGTAACGGAGTACGGCATCGGTGATCGATGTGGCCAGTGTATCCAGTTCGGCGCGGCTCGCGGCAATCTCGCGCAACATTGCCGCCCGCTTGTGCAAGACGGCGGCAACCGGAAGGCCCATCATGAACACGGTGGCGAGGAAGATCTGGAGCGTCAGTAATTGTGCCGTCAGGTTGCCTTCGACCAATTGGACCGGACCCTGTCCGAGCGAGGTGCAGGCCACGGAGATGACCGACACCTTCACCATGGAGAATGCTGTGCCGAGGCTGCCCAGACGAAAGGCATGGGAGACGACGACAGGCGCGATCAGGAACAGCAGCGGATAATCGTCCTGCAGGAAGACGAAAAAGGTCAGGGCCGTCCCGCCGATGGTCAGGGCCGTCCATTCCATGATCTCGAGCTGTTCGGGCCAACGCGGGCGGCGCAAGGCATCGGCGAAGATCAGGGCCGTCGGGACGACGATGATCATCCCGATGCCGTCGGTAACCAGCCATTTGAGCCAGGTTTCCGGACCCACAGGTCCTTGCAGAGCCAGTGTCGCCGTCGCGAGCGATGCCGACGCAGCCGGCGCAAGTATGCCCGCACCCAGCACGAAGCGCAGCAGATGGATCGCATCGCGCATATCGGGCCGGGATGTGCATCCCCGCCTGACGATCACGAGCGCCAGCAGGATCTCGATGCTGTTTGCCGATGACAGCAACACCGCGCGTGCCGCATCGTCTCCCGCCATCATGTTAGCCATGAGATTGCCTGCGAACGCTCCTGCAAGGAAGAAATCCTCGCGCGGCAACCGGGCGCGCAGCAGGAAGGCGAGCGCGAAGGCATTTGGTAGCCAGACGGCGGCGATGCGGTGCTCGTCGCGCGTCAGTTCGATACTGAACCATGCCACCAGACCGAATACGACAGATGCGGCGCAGGCCATGGCCAGGCTTGCCGGCAGGATCGGTCCGCTGAGCTCGCGCGTTGTCCGCACGAGGGCATAGCTGCGCATGGCCTTTATTCCTTTCGCCCATATGCTACGCGGGCGATGGTTATGCCCGGCGCAGTCGCGGCCTAGGTATTTCGCCGGAGGAGTGCATGGTCGAACAGGGAAGCAGCTTCACGACCGCCAGGCGGCGACCGAGCATTCCCGTGCTGATCCTGATCGCCCTGCTGCACGTGGCTATTTTCTACGGTCTGCTGAAAGCGCTCGCGCCGGACTTTACGGCCGACGTCGAGGAATCGGTCCTGTCGGCGGTGACTGTCACCGTCACCACGCCGCCCGAACCTCCCCCGCCAGCCGAGCCCGACGAGGGAGCCGCTGGCGACCCCGGCCGGGAGGCCATCCCGCAGCCCACCACAGCTCCCTCGCCGAAAATTCCCGTGCGCAAGGATCCGCCGCAGCCCAAGGCGACCTCTACGGGAACCGAAACACGCTCGGGCGCGGCCGACAGCGGTGCCGGAACCGGCGCGGCAGGGAACGGTACCGGCACCGGGGCGGGAGGAAACGGCACGGGACGAGGCGGCATCGCCGTGACCAAGCCTGTCCATATTTCGGGCGGGATCGACAATGCGCGCGATTACCCCGTGCCGCCCGGAGGGCGCGAGGCACGGCGGGGCACGGAAGTGATCGTGAAAGTTACGGTGGGCGTCGATGGACGCGCTTCGAACTGCAGCATATATCGCGCCAGTCCCGATCCGGAAGCGGACCGGATTACGTGCCGACTGGTGGTGGAAAGGCTCGGTTTCAGACCGGCAACGGATGCCAATGGCGATCCGGTTGCAGCGCCGTTCTACTGGCGGCAGCGCTGGTTCTAGCCGTCAGTCCTTGGCCAGCAGTTTCTGGCCCTGACTTTTCACCGCCCCGGCGATGGTCGGTTCCATGAACGAAATAAGCGCGGGCAGGGTCACTTCGACCACCAGCCGATTGTCTTCGATGTCGACCGTGCCGACAAGGTTCTGGCCCATGGCCCTGATCGTCATGTTCATGCGATCTTCGCTCGGCCAGTCGGTCAGCACCTCGGCCATCGGACCGGGAATATGCGCCGCCATCTCGTGACTTCGCTCGCGCAGCCGTCGGCGAACTTCTGCGCGGGGCAGCTCGTGCGGGATAGGTACGCGCATCAGCCTGGGGTCCTTTGGCGGTCGAGATCGAAATCGGGCAGGGGAACGCCGCTGTCCTGTTCGATGGCCCCGCTCACACCATCCCCGTATTTGTAGTCCAGATAACGATGCTTGATGGCGAGATCGTCGAGCGAGCCTTGGGCAAGCTGGCGGGTCACGCTATCGATCTCGCGGCTGATCTTTCCGAGGCCGGCCACGAGCTGTTCGTCCGGTGTCGCTCCGGCACGCTGCTCAGTCCGCAAGTGCGCGGGGATCGATCGATAGCTGTCGATCATTTCGGGCAGGGTTTCGCCGACCAGCTGGCGGATTTCGCGCATGGCCTCGTGATCGGCCGGCACCTTCTCGAGCTGCAGGCCGAGCGCGTCGAGCTGCACGCCCATGTCCTCGACCACCTTGACCGCCGGGGCGGGCAGGGCGCTGCGCTGGTGCTCCAGCCACAGCTCGGTCCGCGCGACCATCTGCCGGACATCGCCCTTGTTGATGTCGGCACGCTTGGGCACCTTGACCTTGGGGAAGCTGGAGAAGATGCCGGTTGCGATCGCCGTTGCGACGACCAGCATCATCACGCCCCAGAAACCGATCCCGTCGAATATCGCTCCGGCAATTCCGGCACCGACCCAGATTGCGAACACGGCCAAGGCAATGTTGCGCACCTTCCTGACCAGGTTGTCGCGCTTTAGCTTGGCCGAACCCTGCCCAATCGAGCGCGCCCTTCGATGCACGCCGCCGTCGCGCTGCAAAGCCAATGACTGCTTTGCCGCATTCAGGATGTCGTCGCTGTGGCGGGTCGTGTCGCTCATTAGCTACCCAGCGACAGCAGTGACGGTTCGGAGGCGGCGACCTTGGCCTGGGCCTGGGCCTGGCCCTCGGCACGGGCGATATAGCCCTTGGACTTCTCGACCTCCTGCGTCAGCACGGTGACGGTCTGCTTCATGCTGTCGAGTGCGCGCAGCTTGAAGGTGTCGACCTCGTCCATCGTGTCGTAGATGTTCTGGAAGGCGCGCTGCAGCGTTTCCAGCGGGATGGTGCTGGCGGCGGCCTGCTCGTGGATCTTGCCGGTCTGTTCGCGCAGCATGGTGCTGGTCGAATCGATGATCCCGGCGGTGGTCGAATTGAGCGCAGTGATCTGCTGCAGCACCAGCCGCTGGTTGGTCATCGCTTCGCTGACGGTCACCGCCGTGCGCAGCGCGCCGACAGTGGTGGTGCTGGCGCGGTCGACGCCCTTGACCAGTTCGACATTGTTCTTCTTGACGAGGTCGAGCGCGAGATAACCCTGCACGCTGACCGCCATCTGGGTCAGCAGGTCCTGCGTACGCTGGCGGACATAGAACAGCGCTGTTTCGCGCACCGCCTTGGCCTTGGCCGGATCGACGGCGTCGAGCTCGTTTGCCTTCTCCTCCAGCCGCTCGTCGAGCGTGCGGGAGATGTGGATCATCTGTTCCAGATTGCCCATCGCCTCCCACAGCTTGGCCCGTTCAACGTCGATCGCAGCATTGTCCATCAGCAGCTCGTCCTTGCCGTTGGCGAGCTTGCTGAGGATGTCCTGGATATGCGTCTGCGCGCTCTGGTAGCTGCGGAAATAGCTGTTGAGCTTGTTGCCGAACGGAATGATGCCGAGGATCTTGCGGGTGCCCGTCAGCTTGCCGCGCTTTGAGGGGTCGAGTTCTTCCACGACCGTGCGCAGTTCGGCCAGGTTGGCGCCGACGCCTTCGTCCTTGCTCATCGCCCGGACCGGACGGTCGAGGAAGCGGTTGGACATGCCCGCCGCCGCCATGATTTCCTTTCGGCCCATATTGGTGATCTGGTCGACCTTCTTGCCGAATTCGGGCGAATTGGCATCGACCGAAAGCAGGTCGTCGACGAAGCCGTCGACTTTCTCGTCAAGCTTGGACTTCTGCTCGGTCGTGACAGGGACGAGGCCGGCAGCCTTTTCGGCCGTGACCATCGGCACCGGATCGGGCGGGGTCAGCTCGAACTCTACGGCAGTGGCGGTCTTGGTCTCGTTTGTGGCCATGGGTACCCTCGGTGCTCCTTCAGCACTGTATTAGGTGTCTAAGACACGAAGTTCAAGCGGCCGTCTGCACGGTCCATGCGCCATCATACCGCCGCGGGGGGCGGGGCAAAGCGATTTGTGATCGGCAGTCGCTCAGGCGGCGAGGTCGAGCGGCTGGATCTCGCCTGACAGGTAAAGCTTCTTGGCCTTGGCCCTGCTGAGTTTGCCCGACGAGGTGCGCGGCAAGGTGCGCGGCGGGATCAATTCGACCACGCAGTTCATGCCCGTGACCGACTGCACCTTTTCGCGGATGGTGTCGCGCAGCTTGATGCGCTCTTCGGGATCCGAGACGCGGCAATGCACCAGCACCGCCGGTGCTTCCTCGCCGGTATCGCTTTCCACGCTGAAGGCGGCGATGTCGCCGTGGTTGAAACCGGGGAGCTGCTCCACCGCCCACTCGATATCCTGCGGCCAGTGGTTCTTGCCGTTGATGATGATCATGTCCTTCGCCCGGCCGACGATGAACAGATAGCCGTCGGCCATGTAGCCCATGTCGCCGGTGTCGAGCCAGCCGTCCACGAGGCAGTCGTTGGTGGCTTCCTCGTTGCGGAAGTAGGAATGCATGACGCTCGGGCCGCGGCACCACACCTTGCCGATCTGGTGGTCGCCCTTGGCCGCCCCGCTTTCGCCGCGGATTTCGACGTCCATGTCGGGCAGGGGTTTGCCGCAGTTGACGATGGCGCGATACCGGGCGGGACGACTGAGGTCGCGGCGCGAGCCCGACAGACGCTCTTCCTCGACCAGCTCGACGCGGATTCCTTCGCCCGGCGGCATGACGGTGACCGCCAGAGTGGCTTCGGCAAGGCCGTAGCTCGGGGTAAAGGCGCTCGCCTTGAACCCGGCTGCGGCAAAGGCATTGACGAACTGCTGCATCACGTCGGGGCGGATCATGTCGGCACCGTTGCCGGCCAGCCGCCACCGCGAGAGGTCGAAACGTTCGATGACGTTCGACTGGCTGGAAATGCGCCGGGCGCAGATATCGTAGCCGAACGTTGGCGAGTAGCTCATCGAATTGCCGGGATTGCGGCTGATCATGTCGAGCCAAGCCAGCGGGCGGCGGGCGAAATGCTCGGTCTTGAGATAGTCGCAGCTTACCTGGTTGCCGATCATCGACAGGAAGCAACCGACGAGCCCCATGTCGTGGTACCACGGCAGCCAGCTGACGCCGCGATCGTTCTCGCCGATGTTCATGGTCGTGGCGTGGCCGTAGAGATTGTGCAGCAGGGCCCGGTGCGTGACCGCGACACCGGTCGGAAACCGGGTCGAGCCGCTCGAATATTGAAGATAGCAGATGTCGTCGGGACTGACGTCCGGCAGCGCAACTTCCGGCGCGTCGCTTTCCGCGAAGCTCGCCCAGTCCGATCCCTCGCAACCTTGCTTGGCCACGGCGGCTTCCGCCATCTCCGCGATTTCGGGCGGGTAAAGCAGGATCTTCGGGTCGCTGCTGGCGAGTTGGACGCCCAGCTGGTCGATGTAGCTTTCCTTGCCGCCGAACGTCGTCGGCAGTGGAAGCGGCACCGGCCACGCTCCTGCGTAGATGCAGCCGCAGAACAGGGCTGTGAATTCGGGCACGGTCTCCGCCACGATGGCGACCCGGTCGCCCTTGACCACCCCGCCGGCAATCAGACGCCGGGCCATGGCGAGCGCGTCACGGCGCATCTCGGTGTAGGGATAAACGCGCTCCAGCGTCCCCCGGGCATCGTGGAAATTAAGCCCTTTTTCGCTACGCGCAGCGTAGTCGATGGCTTCGTTGAAAGTCGCGAAATCCGATCGGCGCCGCGGCAGCGGGCAGTCGTTCGGCGTCGGAATCAGAGTGTGCTCGGTCATCGTGTCTGGTGAAACCCGTTTGTTTTCGCGCTCTTAGGCGCTCCCTGTCCCTGAACCCGGTGCCCTTAACAGTCGCTGCACCGTCACAAAGTTTCCCATTTGAAAAGGACTGTGGCACGAATATGGCCGATGTCCGAGCATCCCCCGTCCGATCCCCGCCGGAAAAAGTCGGCCAAGCCTCTCGACGAGGCGAGATTGCGTGACCTGGCATTGGCCTATGTCGCCCGTTTCGCGACCAGTTCGGGCAAGCTCGAACGCTACCTCCAGCGCAAGCTACGCGAACGGGGCTGGGCCGGCTCCGGCGATCCCGACATCCCGGCGCTGGTCGCCCGTTATGTCGAACTCGGCTACATCGACGACGCTGTTTATGCGCAGGCCAGAAGCGGCGAATTGCTGCGGCGTGGCTACGGCCCGCGGCGCGTCTCGCAGGCGCTCGGCGAAGCGGGTATTCATGCCGACCTGCGGGCCGATGTGGCCGCCACACCCCATGAAGCTCGCGCCGCGGCGGTGCACTATGCCCGCAAGCGGCGCTTCGGCCCCTTCGCCGGCGATCCTGCCGACGAGGCTGATCGGCGCTCGCAGCGCCAAAAGCAGCTTGCGGCGATGATACGTGCGGGGCATGGCTTCGATCTTGCGCGGGCCGTGCTGGAAGCGGCGAGTGAAGATGAGGCGGAACAATGGGTCAGCGAAGCCATCGAATGAATTTCCTCCTGTGCGCCGCAGTCGCTGCGGCAGGGCTGATCGCCTGTTCGCCGCAGGCCGGAGCCGAAGCCGCAGCGCGGCCAGAGGCTGCAGCGCCGGCAGTCCACCCCGTGTCCGGCCTTGCGATAGTGCCGCTGACAGTCGCGAGCGGGACAACCCGCCATCGCTTCAAGGCCGAAGTGGCCGACACGCCGCAGGCGCAGGCGCGCGGTTTGATGTTTCGCACCGAACTGGCACCCGACGAGGCGATGATCTTTCCTCGCGAAGTGGCGGAACCTGCACGGTTCTGGATGAAGAACACGCCTCTGCCGCTCGACATCATCTTCATCGGCCCGGATGGCCGTATCGCCAATATTGCCGCGATGACCGTGCCTTATTCGCTCGATGGCGTGGAATCCGATGGTCCGGCGATCGCGGTGCTGGAGATCGCTGGAGGGCGCGCGGCCGAGCTCGGGATAAAGCCGGGCGACAAGGTTTCCTGGTAGGCGCAACTCTGGTCGCAACTGTGAACTTGCGGCTTGGCCCGCTCCGCGCAATCCGCTAATCGCCGCGGCGCAATGAGCATTCTCGGCAAGATCTTCACCTGGTGGGATGGTGCGACCATCGGCACCCAATTGTGGACCGCGCGCAAGGGGAACCATGTCGGCACCGACGCGCAGGGGAACAAATACTATCGCTCCAAGCCCAAGGCCGGGCAGCGCGAGCGGCGCTGGGTGATCTACAACGGTGCCAACGATGCCAGCCGCGTGCCGTCGGAATGGCACGGCTGGCTTCACGGGTCGTTCGAGGATGTCCCCGAAAGCTTCCTGCCCCCGGCCCATATCTGGGAAGCGGACTACAGCCCCAATGCAACCGGGACGGTGCAGGCCTACCGGCCGCAGGGCGCCCTGGAGCGCGGCGGCAAGCGGGCCCGCGCTGTCGGCGATTACGAGGCGTGGAGCCCGGGCGACTGACGATGCGCCCGGCCGCGATCCTGTGCGCCATGCTGGCGCTGTCTGCCTGCAACAGCGAACCGCCGGCGCCAAAGGCGGTCGAAACCGAGGTTCCCGAAGAACTCCGCGCTGCACCCGCACCGGCCGTGCCCGCCGCAAGTGCCGAGGGAGCGACTCCGATGGGCGAGCGGGTGGCCAAGCTCGGCTTGCTCAACAAGCGCAACAACATCTCGCAGACACTCGAGATGAAGCCTGGCGAATCGCGCCGGATCGGCGACATCATCGTCCGTCTTGCCGCGTGCGAGCGGACCGCTCCGTGGGAAATGCCCAAGGAAACCGGCGCCTTCGTGCAGGTACTGGTTGAAGGCAAGGGCGACGACCAGGGCAACTGGCGCAAGGTCTTTTCCGGTTGGCTTTTCCAGAACTCGCCCAGCCTGAATGTCGTGGAGCATCCGATCTACGACGTCTGGGTCAAGGATTGTGCGATGACGTATCCGGGCGAGGGCCGCAGGCCGTCGGCCGACCCGGGGCCCGGCGATGCGTCGCCTGCCCGCCCGCCTGCCCCGGCCCCTAGCGCTTCGCCGTCGCCGGAAGCGGCGCCGAGCGATTCGGCCACCACGGAAGAATAGGCCTGTGCAAGCGACTGGCGCTGCTCTCCGCGCGCCCGGTCGAGCAGCTCGAGATAGCGTTTCTGCGGGATCTCGATCGCACCCAGAGAGGCCAGGTGGCTGGTCATGAACTGGCAGTCGAACAGCTCGCACCCGGCCCGCGCGAGCAAGGCCAGCAACCATGCAAGCGCGACCTTCGATGCGTCCCGGCGCCGGCTGAACATGCTTTCGCCGCAGAAGACCCGGTCGAAGGCAACCCCGTAGACGCCGCCGACCAACTCCCCGCCCTCCCAGCATTCGATCGAGTGCGCGTGCCGGGCATCGTGCAGCAGCGCATAGCTGTCGATGATCCTGTAACTGATCCAGCTTTCGGGATGACCGTTGCGGGGGGCCGCACAAGCCTCGACGACACCGATGAAGTCGGCGTCGAGTGTTACCTCGAACCGGCCCTGACGGATCGTGCGCGCGAGCGAGCGCGAGCAGCGAAAGCCGCCGATCGGGATGATGGCCCGCTCGCGCGGTTCGACCCAGAACACCTCCTGGTCTTCCCGGCTATCGGCCATCGGGAAAATGCCGTTGCGATAGGCCAGCAGCAGCAGGTCGACGGGGATCGCTGAAGGGCGCGGTGCATGCATGACGTCACCGCTATGCCACCCGTGCGGTTTTGCCGCCATGGCCAACTGCGCAATTGTCGCTTGCACGACATGCGGGCTTTGCCCTAGAGGCGCGGCTCCCTGCAGGGGTGTAGCTCAGCTGGTAGAGCATCGGTCTCCAAAACCGAGGGCCACGGGTTCGAATCCTGTCACCCCTGCCATTTCCCGACATCAATAATGACCCGATCCCCGCAGCGGGGAAGGTCGACGATTCGGTTGTGTCGTTCAGCGATGGGAAAGACGAGTCGTGCATATTCATCGACGAACCGAATGAGGGTTCGAGGAGATGGCGATGAGCAGCACGACCTTTCGCAGCAGCCGGCCCGACCGCTGGACCAGTCCGCGCCCGTACACGGATGCGAGCATGCGGTACATGGCGTACGGCCCGATTCAGCCGATGCACAAGGCGAGCTTTCTTGAGCGCCTTTTTGGGCAGGTCTGACGCTGACGAGGGAACTGGACGCAGATCCGATCATTGAACGCGATACCGGGTCTGTATCAGCCAATGGAGATCGTGCGTGTCGAATGCGTCGGAACGGTTCAATCGCCAGCTTGCAAGCGATGTTCTTCGTCCCGCCAGTTCCGCTACGCTTCGCTTCATGAAGTACGGGCCTGTACGTCCGATGGAACAGCCGAGCTTTCTTGAGCGCCTGTTTAGCCGCAGGTAAGCTCGCTTATCGGGGCGTTCGACGTCTCTCTCGTCTTGAGCGCCTCTGGGCCGGCAAGCACCGCAAAGGGTTTTCGGCAAGCTTCAAGCCCGCTTGCTTTCTAGCCGAGCCGCCACTAGATGCGACCGGGCCTCCCAACATCGGAGACTCCCTTGCCCCTCCCGGAAATTGTCCGGGGCGGCGATGGAGGCTACGCGGAAGGCAAGAGACACATATTGCGAGCGAGAGCGGCCATGGCCGAAGAAACCAAGAAGAAGACATCGCCCGGCGAATTCTTTCGCCAGGTACGCAGCGAAACCGCGAAGGTCGTCTGGCCGACGCGCGAGGAAACCGTCCGAACCGCGATCTTCGTCGGTCTGCTGGTGCTCGTTCTCTCGCTCTTCTTCCTCGGCGTCGATTCCGCCTTCGGCGCGCTGGTCAGCTGGCTGCTGTCGCTGGCGTAATGCGGCGCGATCGCTAGGCATCAAGAAACAGGAACACCGATGGCACGCTGGTACATCATTCACGCCTATTCGGGCTTCGAGAACAAGGTTCGCGATTCGATCATCTCCGAGGCCGAGCGGCTCGGTCTGAGCGAAGCGGTCGAAGACGTGCAGGTTCCGACCGAAACCGTCACCGAGGTCAAGCGCGGCAAGAAGGTCCAGGTCGAACGCAAGTTCATGCCGGGCTACGTACTCGCCAAGCTGAAGCTGACCGACGATGTCTATCACCTGGTCAAAAACACCCCCAAGGTGACGGGTTTCCTCGGCAACAACAACAAGCCGCAGGCCATCAGCGAGCGCGAGGCCGCCCGCTATTTCGGCGGCGTCGAAGAAGCGAAAGCCGCGCCCAAGCGCGACATCAGCGTCGATTACGAAATCGGCGACAGCGTCAAGGTCCTCGACGGCCCGTTCGCAAGCTTCAACGGCGTGGTCGAGGAACTCGATTTCGACAAGGCCAAGGTCAAGGTCAGCGTGTCTATCTTCGGTCGCGCGACGCCGGTCGAACTGGATTTCGAACAAGTCGAACTGTCCAAGTAAGTCGGTTCGATGTAATTGCAGGACCTGCCGACACTATCGGCGGGCCCTTTATTTTTGTGCGCCGCCCGATTTCGCGACCCCACCACCTATAAGACGGTAAACAAGGCGTTTAGCCAATCTTTAGGATTGTAACATAGAGCCGCCTCCGTGAGGTATGGCGGGTGGATGCCCGTGATCGCGGAACCGGGTGTTCCGCGCACGGCATACAGACCCGCCGCTATCGGGGGTTCGCATGAGTTCGATCGAAGACATTGCCAGGCAGTTGCAGGCCGACATAGCGCTTGACGACACACCGTCGACGCAGTCTGCCCCGGCCGATGTGCGCGCCGGCTGGCGCAGCAGGTTTCGCGACCTGCCCCTGTCGCGGAAGCTTTCGGCGGTGTTCGGCTCATTCCTCGGCGTCTTCGCCCTGATCGCGCTCGTTCTCGGGCTTGGCATGACCGAGCTCTACAATCGTTCGATGGCCTTCGGCGACGTCCAGGCCGCGGTGAAATCGTCGGCCGACCTGCGCAGCACGACCGGCGAGTTCCGCTACAATGCGGTGCGGTTCATTTTTGCCCGCGAAAAGGTCGCGCTGGAGCGGCAGAAAGTCGGTTATGAAAAGGCCGAGCGCCAGTTGACGGCCATCGATGGGGTCGTCTCCAGCCATCTTCCAGCCGTTGCCCCCAAGCTTGAAGGCATGCGCGGTGCCTTTGCGGCCTATGAAGCAAAGTTCAACGAGCTCGTCGCCAATATCGCGCGCGAAGGTGCCTCGCCGCGTTCGAGCAAACTCGCCTTCGAACTCTCTGCTCTCGGCGACGCGCTGTACACGCAGGCCCAAGGGTTCGAACAGGCGCTTGGCCGCGAAGCGAAGGCGATCGAAGAAAGCAGCCTAGCCTATTTCGCCACGCTGATGACGGTTCTCGTACTCGCCGCGCTGGTCGCGGTCGCGATCCTCGTGGCCGGATCGCGTGCATTGTCGCGCGATGTCGGTGCCAAGATCGGCGAAATCAGCAGGGGCATGACCAGGCTTGCCGGCGGCGACCGCCATTTCGATATCGACGGGATCGGGCGCAAGGACGAGATCGGCGACATGCTGCGCGCGCTCGCCCTGTTCAAGAAAGCCAATGTCCGGCTCGAACAATGGGCCGCCGAGAGAACCGGACGCGCCGCCGCCGAACTCGAGCAGCAGGAACGCGCCCGCGCCGAGCAGCAACGCGTCCTGGCCGCCATGGCCGACCAGTTCGAACGCACCGTGGGCGACGTCGTCAGCGGCGTCGCGGCGGCATCGAGCGAACTCCGCGGCACCGCCGGGACGATGGCGGGAGCAGCCGAGGAATCGACCCGGCAAACGGCCTTGGTCGTGCGTTCGATGACCGAGGCCAACAGCGGGGCCAATGCCGCCGCCGCCGCGAGCGACGAGTTCGCCATGTCCATCGGGGAAATCAGCCGGCAGGCGGCATCCTCGGCCGAACTCGCACGCGAGGCCAGCGACACCGCGGCGGAGGCGGATGCCACTATTTCGGCCCTGTCCGTTTCCGCCCAGGAGATCGGCCAGATCGTCGACATGATCCAGTCGATCGCACGGCGCACCAATCTGCTGGCGCTCAACGCCTCGATCGAGGCGGCGCGCGGCGGCGAGGCCGGGCGCGGCTTCGCCGTGGTCGCATCTGAGGTCAAGGAACTGGCCGCCCAGACCAGCCAGGCGACGGAGAAGGTTGCCGGCAAGATCGCCGCCATCCAGGACTCGACCGGTGCCAGCGTTTCGGCGCTGCGCCGGATCGCCCACCAGGTTGGCGAGCTCGAGTCGACCGCGATCTCCATCGCCAGTGCGGTGGACCAGCAATCGGTTGCCGGGCAGGATCTCGCCCGCAGCATCGACATGGCGGCGCGCGCCACCAATGCGGTATCGACCCATATCGAGGACGTGCGCGAGCTGTCTCTCTCGACCGGTGCGGCGGCCAGCCAGGTGCTGGCCTCCTCGACCGAACTGGAGCATCAGGCCGACGAGCTGCGCAGCCAGGTCGATCAGTTCCTGGCCCGCGTGCGAACCGGCTGACGTTCGCGGCGCTCTACGGACCCGAGCCGATGATCCCTTGCGCATCGGCATAACCGAGGCTCATCATGATGGTATCTACGGCCGCGTGGGCGATGATCAGCGGCCACAGGTTTCCGCCCGTCCGCAGCCGCATCCAGCCTAGCAGCAAGCCGATTGAGCCGGTGAGGATGATCCCGCTGACACCTTGGTAGCCATGCGGCAGGGCAAAGATCAGCGCCTGGACCAGGACCACCAGCCCGTTCCGGCCCGCCAACCCGCGAAGGCGCTGCAAGCGGTCGAAGAGGAAGCCGCGCCAAAGCAGTTCCTCGCCGAAGCCGGCGGCAAACCAGGCCACCAGCGTGATCCACAGGACCAGCGCGAGCGGCCCCTGCGTGACGTACCGCATGACCGAGTTGACATCGGCGGCGGGCAGGCCGAGTTCGCGCAGGAGCGGGCCGCCGAGCAAGAATATCGCGCAGATCACACCCGTCGCTGCGGCCGACAGCGCAAGTGCGCGGGGCCAGCTCGCCGGTCGTGATAGGTTCCATGCCTCCGCGACCGCGCCATCCTTCCGCAGCCAGAGCCAGGCGACGAGCAGACCGAATGCCATGCTGGAGACGACCGACACGAGATAGCCGGTGGCCGTCTCGCCCCAGATGACGATCGGCGGGACCGAACCCAGCACGTAGCCGATGACGACGGTGACGAACTGCAGCAGAAAGCGGCCCCATCCCAGACCGGATCCTTTCTCTGGCGGCTGTGCCGGCGGCTCTCCAGTCTCGACCATGTCCACGCGTGTCTCCCCATCCGGCAAATTGCAGCAGCAGATTGCACGTCGGCGGAAGATACCGCCGTTGCCGGGTTGTGCGATGCTCGCCAGCGGCCTTATCCCCGGTCGACCTGCCGGACGCGCGTGCTCGTGCAAACGAGACGAGCCTTGCAATCTTCGCCGTTTCCGCTATGCGCGCGCCTTCCCTGACATCGATCGGGAAACCCGCGGGAGGTTCGGTTCGCCGGACCGCTGACCGCTTACCATGAGCCGGGTCTGGAAACAGGCGCGGCGACAGTGAGAAAAGGAGTGGCCCCATGGCCAAGAAGATCGACGGCTATATCAAGCTGATGGTGCCTGCCGGCACCGCCAATCCCTCGCCTCCGCTCGGGCCGGCACTCGGCCAGCGCGGCGTGAACATCATGGAATTCTGCAAGGCTTTCAACGCCGCGACCGACAGCCTCGAAAAGGGCGCGCCGATCCCGACCGTGATCACCGTCTATGCGGACCGTTCGTTCACCTTCATCACCAAGCAGCCTTCGGCCACCTATCTGATCAAGAAGGTCGCCAAGCTGAAGTCGGGCTCGAAGGAGCCGGGCAAGGTTTCGGCCGGGTCGATCACCCAGGCCCAGCTCAAGGAAATCGCCGAGCTGAAGATGGCGGACCTTAACGCGAATCATATCGACCAGGCCATGAAGATCATCGAAGGCTCGTGCCGCGCGATGGGCCTCGAAGTGGTGGAGGGCTGAGAGCATGGCAACCGTAACCAAGAAGGCGAAGCTGCTGGCCGAGAAGCTGGATGGCGAGAAGCTGTACACCGTCGACGAAGCGCTGAGCACGCTGCGCGAGTATGCGTCGAAGAAGTTCGATGAAACCGTCGAAGTGGCGATGAACCTGGGCGTCGACCCGCGTCACGCCGACCAGATGGTCCGCGGCATGGTCTCGCTTCCGGCCGGGACGGGCAAGGACGTCCGCGTCGCCGTGTTCGCCCGCGGCGACAATGCCGACAAGGCGCTGGCCGCCGGCGCCGACAAGGTCGGTGCGGAAGACCTCATGGAAGACATGCTGGCCGGCAACCTCGACTACGACCGCGTGATCGCGTCGCCCGACATGATGGGCGTCGTCGGCCGTCTCGGCAAGACGCTCGGCCCCAAAGGCCTGATGCCGAACCCGAAGCTCGGCACGGTGACCCCGAACGTAGAACAGGCCGTCAAGGACGCCAAGGCAGGTCAGGTCGAATTCCGCGTCGAGAAGCAGGGCATCATCCACAGCGGCATCGGCAAGCTGTCGTTCAAGGACGAAGACCTGAAGAAGAACTTCGCCGCCCTGACCGACGCCGTCGTCAAGGCCAAGCCCTCGGGCTCGAAGGGCAAGTACGTCCGCAAGGTCACGCTGACCTCGTCGATGGGTCCCGGCCTGAAGGTCGACCTGACGGAAGTCGAAGGCGCGTAACGCGCGGCATTCGCCGACTGGACAAGCAAGGGGCCGGGGGTGCGAACCTCCGGCCCTTTTCGTTTGGATCCGAAGGCTAGAGAAAGACGCCGAGGCTGGCGGTCGCGATCTGCTTTGTCCTCAGCGGCACGGTCGTCGCGTACAAGACGTTGGAGACCGCCTGCTCGACCAGCCGGGCGCTGCCGATGAGCGGATCGAAGGCTGCCACCGGCGCACCGGTCGCCGCAGCCAGTTGCGGCGGGCGATTGGCATAGGTCTGCGTGGTGCATCCGCGCAGCGCGCCAAGCTTTTCGCAGAAGCGTTCGAATCGCCGCGCAACCAGGCGATTGCGGCAGCTGCGGTCTCTGCTCATCAGTTCGAAGCTGTGCGAGACGAGCGTGACCGAATCCAGCCCGTTATCGCGGGCGTGCCGGACGATCGCGATCAACTCGCGCAGCGTCAGGGCGGTGATCTGCCCATGGCGCAATCCGCCGCCGAAATCCTCGATGCAGGCGATCGGCACTTCGACAACGCCGTGATGTCCGACCGGCTGGCGCGCGTCGGCATCGAGCGCGATGCCGCACTCGCCCTTGCCGACGAGAGCCGGGGCATGGCTGGTCTCGAACGGGATGCCGATCTCCGCCAGCGCCCGCAGCGTATCATCGTTGGCGCCGTAGTTTCCGGCCCGGAATGCGATCGGCGCAGGCGCACCTGCGGCGCAGAGCGTGGCGCGCGCCCATTCAAGGATGCGGCATTGCGCCTCGAATGCGAAATCCTTGAGGTTGCGACCGCTTTGGCCGCTCACCGGCTGCACGCGAAGCGGGGCATCGGGGGCGAGGGCAAGCCATTCGGTGTGGCAATGCAACTGGACATCGTGACCGCGGCTGACGATCGGCCCGACAACATCCTCGATCGCCGCCACCCCCCACAGCAGCGCGGGCATGGGATCGACGAAGAACACGCCTTTCAGTCCGCAGCGATCCATCAGGTCCATCTGGTGTTCGATGCCCACCGGACCGGTCGGCGTGTCGCAGCGGATCGAGCGGCTGAAATTGTGCGCGCGGGTGCCGGGCCCATCCGCGCCGGGCAGATTGGCCGCATATTCGGTGTCGATCGTGATGTAGACCGCCGTCATGGGCGGACATGTAACATCGCGGCGTTAAGGGAGCGTTTCGGCTAGATCCCGCCTTCGGTCCAAAGGAAGCCGGCTTCGTCGAGTCCGGCGCACAGATCGCGCTTGCAGGCGTCGAGCGCGGCGCGTTCGGTCGAACGGATCACGAAGTTCGCCCCGACCCGGCCCTCGCGGAAAAACGGATAGCTTCCGATCTGGCAGGCCTCGTGCGCCTTTTCGACATCGCGCAGCAGAGGCGCGACCTCGCTTTCGGCAATGAACCCGCCCACGGTTTCGCTGATAAGCGGCGCTCCGCCTTCCAGCGTGCCGGTGAGCGCATCGAGCATGCCGGCAGTGATGTGCGGCACCCCCGCCATGAGGAAGACGTTGCCGATCCTGATCCCCGGCGCGCCCGACATCCGGTTGGGGATGAGGTCGGCACCGGCCGGAACCCGTGCCATACGCAGCCGCGCCTCGGTGATGCCGCCCTTGTCGGCGTAATACTTCTCGAGGATCGCGCGGGCAGTCGGATGGACTTCGACCTCCACTCCCAGCGCCTCGGCAACGGCGTCGACCGTGATGTCGTCATGGGTCGGCCCGATGCCGCCGGTAGTGAAAAGGTAGTCGTTCTCGGTTCGCAGCGTGTTGACCGCCTCGACGATCTTGTGCGGTACGTCGGGCACCACCCGCACTTCGGCCAGCCGGATGCCTTGAACCTGCAGCCAGCTCGCCACCTGGGCGATGTTCTTGTCGTGGGTGCGGCCCGACAGGATCTCGTCGCCGATGACGACGAGGCCTGCGGTGTAGATGCGATCGGGATTCGTGCTCATCGCGCGTGCCTATGCCAACTCGCGCGCCAAGGCTACTCCGCCGCTTCGAGCATTTCCTCGTCGCTGCGGGAATTCGCCCCGGCACGCCGGAAGGCGAGGAGCCCGTCGTCGACCGGATCCTGCTGCATGCGTTTGCGGTCGAGCACGTATTCCTGGTTGAGCCGCCACGGATAGGCCACTGCGTTGCGCGGCATGATGTGCTTGCCGCGCTGGATGTAGCCGCTGGAGAAGTCGAAGATGTCGTCTTCCTCGATGGCGTTCTCGGCCGCGGGCGTCAGCACCGGCTCGGCGATCTGGGTCCCGGTTGCCTTCATGCGGTTGAGCACGCGGCAGACATAGTCCGAATTGATGTCCGCCCGCAGCGTCCAGCTGGCGTTGAGATAGCCGAACACCACCGCGAGGTTGGGCAGGTTCGAGAACATGCAGCCCTTGTAGTAGAACCGCTTGCTGAAATCGACGGGTTCGCCATCCACCGAAACGGCGATCTTGCCGGCGACCGCCAGCTTGAGGCCTGTTGCCGTGACGATGATGTCGGCTTCCAGCGCCTCGCCATTGTCGAGTTCGATGCCGTTTTCGAGGAACCGGGCGATCTTGCCCGTCTTCACCGAAGCCTTGCCGGCCTTCATCGCTTCGAACAGATCATTGTCCGGCACCAGGCACAGGCGCTGGTCCCATGGGTTGTAGGGCGGGGTGAAGGCAGCCTTGTCGAAATCCTTGCCCAGCGCCTTCTCGATCCGCTTGTAGAGGCCCTTCTTGACCTTTTCGGGCTTGTTGCGGGCGGACTTGAAGCCGATGTCCTGCAGCTTGATGTTCTTCCACCGGGTGATCTTGTAGGCCGTCTCTTCGGGCAGGACCTTGCGCAGGAAATTGGCGAGGCCATCCTTGGCCGGGCGGCTGAACATCCAGGTCGGCGTGCGCTGGAGCATGGTCACATGGGCGGCCTTGTCGGCCATCGACGGGACGATGGTGACCGCCGTGGCACCCGAGCCGATGACGACGACCTTCTTGCCGGAATAGTCGAGATCCTCGGGCCAGAACTGCGGATGGATCACCTGACCCCTGAAACCGCCGGTCTGGAAGCCCGCATCGTAGGGTTCGTCGTAATCGTAGTAGCCGGAGCCGAGGTAGAGGAAATTCGCCGTCAACCGCTTCTTCTCGCCATCCTTGAGTTGGACCGTGACGGTCCACCGTGCGGTCGTCCGGTCGAAGTCGGCGCTAAGGACGCGGTGCCCCGTGCGGATATGCTGGCGGATGCCGCGCTCGTCGACGATGCGGTTGAGATACTCGAGGATCGAGGGCGCATCGGCGATCGACTTCTCATGCTTCCACGGCTCGAACACGAAGCCGAGCGTGTGCATGTCGCTGTCCGACCGGATGCCGGGATATCGGAACAGGTCCCACGTGCCGCCGAGGTTGTCGCGCATTTCGACGATGGCATAGCTGTGATCGGGGCACATCATTTCCATGTGCGCCGCCATGCCGATCCCGCTGATTCCGGCACCGACGATCAGGACGTCGAAATCGGTTTCGATGTCGCTCATGAATTAGGTCCTCTCCTGCAACGGATGTGAGATAAGCATACTTGCCCGCCGATAGCGAGTCCCGCGAAACGCAGGCTGACGGCACGGCATTCTCCCGCTAGGGCGCGGATCATGACCAGCCTTCGTTCGCTTCCCCTGATTGCCCTCGTCTGCGCTGTTCCCGCGATGGCGCAGGAAGTTGAGGGGAACGAGCCGATCGTCGTCGTCGGACAGGGCCTGCCCGATACGCCGGCGGAACCGGCCTATGCCTCGCGCGAAATCGCGCGTGCGACCGTGATTACCGCACCGTCCGGTCGCATTGAGGAGGCGCTTGGCTCGGTTGCCGGGTTCCAGCAGTTCCGCCGCTCCGACAGCCGTTCATCCAACCCGTCGGCTCAAGGCGTTACCTTGCGGGCGCTTGGGGGCAATGCTTCGAGCCGCGCGCTGGTAACGCTCGACGGGGTGCCGATGGGTGATCCCTTCTTCGGCTACATTCCCTTTGCGGCCCTCGTGCCCGAGCAGGTCGGTAGCATCCGCGTGACGCGTGGTGGCGGATCCGGCCCCTTCGGCACCGGCGCGCTGGCAGGTACGATCGCCCTGACCAGCGCAGGCGCGGATACGCTCGGCCCGCTCACCGCCTCGGCTTTGGTCAATGATCGCGGCGAAACGGAGGTTAGCAGCGGTGTGGCGGCTCGGCTCGGGGGCGGCTTCGTGAGCGCATCGGGTCGCTGGGATCGCGGCGAGGGCTTCGAGACGACGCCGCCGGATCAGCGCGTCGCGGCGTCCGTACCTGCCGCATTCGAGAGCCTTGCCGGGCAAATCCGCGCCGTCGGCCCGTTGACTGCCGGTCTCGAATTGCAAGCGAAGCTGCTCGCCTTCGATGACCGCCGCACCCTGCGCTTCGACGGCGCCGACAGCAGCGCCAGCGGACAGGATGCCAGCATCAGGCTGGTGGGCGGCAGCGACTGGCAGGTCGACGCTTTGGCCTATCTTCAGGCGCGCAACTTCACCAACGTCGTCGTCAGCGCCACGAGCTTCCGCCCCGTGCTCGATCAAAGCGACACCCCTGCGACCGGCATCGGCGGCAAGCTCGAACTCCGGCCGCCGGTCGGCAACGACCATGTGCTGCGCTTCGGCATCGACTATCGCCGCGCCGCCGGCGCATTGCAGGAGCAGGCTCTCAGCGCTGCCACCGGCCGGGTGACGACCCGCCGCCGCGCCGGGGGCGCGACGAGCGATCTGGGCTTCTATGTCGAAGACGACTGGACGCTGGGCCGGCTGATCCTGACCGGAGGTCTCCGGGCAGACCGGACAGCGATTACCGGCGGGTTCCTGCGCGAAACCACGCCTGCGGGTGCGGTCACGGCCGACAATCGTTTTGCCGACCGGGCCGACTGGACCGTCACCTGGCGCGGCGGCGCATTTTTTCGCGCGGACGAGACGCTGGCCTTGCGGGCGGCGGCTTACAGCGGGCTGCGCTTGCCCACGCTCAACGAATTGTACCGGCCGTTCGTGGTCTTTCCGATCACGACGAGAGCCAATGCCGACTTGCGGGTGGAACGCCTCGAAGGTTTCGAAGCGGGAGTGGACTGGACGCCTGCCGAGGGAGTCGAGATTGCCCTCACCGCATTCGACAACCGCGTGAAGGATGCCATCGCGAATGTGACGCTGACCCCGACCTTGCGGGAGCGGCAGAATCTGCCGGCGATCGCGGCACGGGGTATCGAGCTGGAAGCGCGCGTCGAGCGCGGCGCGATCAGCGTCGATGGCTCGCTCAGCTACACGGACGCGCAGATCGAAGGGACCGGCGCGTCCGCAGGGCTGGACGGCAATCGTCCGGCCCAGTCGCCGCAGCTGGCCATGTCTGCAACCATCGGCTGGAGATCCGCTGGCGGTGTGCTGGTCGCCGCGACGCTTCGGCACATAGCCGCGCAGTTCGAGGACGACCTCGAGAGCGATGTGCTACCTGCTGCGACGACCCTTGGCGCGTTTGCGCAGGTTCCCATCTCGTCGAAGCTGCTCTTGGTTCTACGCGGGGAGAATCTCTCCGGCGAGACGATCGTAACCCGCAACGCTGGCGGCAGCGTCGATCTGGGCGTGCCGCGGACGGGATGGATCGGACTTCGGTTCGGCTTCTGACTCTCGGGCATGTTTCGCCCGATCCTTCGCAAAGCGCGTTAGCAAGAATGCATCTTCAAGGGCGCCGCCGCGCCTGATCGCGCCGCGCCAGTTCGTAAGTGGCGAGGCACCGGTCGCCGAGCGGATTTTCGCCTGAAAAGCACTCACGCGCCATCATTTTGGTCACCGGATGATCGGGGCCGCAAAACCGCTCCGCCTTGGCGATGCTGTAGGGCGTGTCCCCGTATATGTTGCGCACCTCGACCCGCGCGCCGGCGTCATACAGCATGCGCACCATCAGCAGCAGTTTCTGCGGGTCATGATCGCGGTCCCACTCGCAGATCTCGACTGTCACGCCGAGAGGGACATTGCCGAACTTGTCGAGCGGCCGGTTCGGGTCCCAGCCACGCTTGCTCATCTCCAGCACGGCCTGGGTGTCGAGCCGCCGCAGGGCGGCAATCGTGTCGCGGTGCTCCGCGCTCCAGCCGCTTGCAGCGCTCTCCGGGGTGGTCGGGGCGATCGGCGATGTCGTCGCTACCAGGGCAAGCGCAAGGAAACCCAATGCACCCGCCCCGAGCAATGCAGGCTTCGCGCGAACGCCGTTCTGAGCCCCGATTTTCCGCGTTTCTTGCGATATCATCGAAGGCGAGTCTGGCACCCTGAATCCCGAAGCCCGCAGTGGCTCGCCCGGCGGCGTCTCCGGCAATGCTTCGACTTCCACCGGGATCGTCAGGCGATAACCGAGACCCGACACGGTTTCGATGATCCGGCTGTCGCGGCTTGCATCGCCCAAGGCATGTCGCAGCTTTCTCATCGCAGTCGTCAGCGATGCTTCGGCCACGAAGACGCCGGGCCAGACCCGCTCCATCAGCTCGTCTTTCGAGACGGTTTCGCCGGCATGGAGGAGTAGTTCGTGCAGCAGCGCGAGCGGCCGCCCTTCGACCGCGACAGGACGCCCACCCACATGCAGCGTCCAGCTCGGTTCGTCGAATATGGCAGAGCCGAACAGCCAACGCCGCCGTTCCCTGCGGGTCCCTCCCTTCACCGGTCGCCCTCCCCGACAGTGGTGATCAGAAAAACGTCAGAATTCCGTCATGACATCGGTGGGTCGAGTCGTCCATCCATTAGGCGGAGATAGGGGAGGGCGTCTGATTTCAGGACGGGTTTCCAGTTTTGACCGATCGGTGCATGCACTCCACCATTGCATGGCGCCCAGCAGCGCCACGCGCGGCGGACACTCCTCCCCACTCCGACATCTCCGGGTCGCTCCGTTTCCATACCGCGCACACGCATGCCGCGCCGGCCAGCCCGCCGACGCGCATGGACCTGGAGTAGCCCTATGTCCTCGCACCTGATCCCGCCCGAAGCCATCGCCGGCACCCCCGGCGACGATCTGCTGCCCGGTACGCCCAGCAACGATCAGATCTATCCCGAAGGCGGGGTGGATACGGTTTCCGCCGGCGACGGCGACGATACGATCGTTATCCGCAAGGAACCGGCCCCCGGCACCCAAATCGACGGCGGTGCCGGATTTGATACGCTGGTGCTGACGCAGCAGCCGGGGTTCGTCTCGGATGCAGGCGGCGATACCTGGGGCTACATTTTTGGGTGGCCGACCTGGATCAGCAACATGGAGGCGATCCGCTTCGATTCGGAAGCCGGCAAGCAACTCTATGCGGTGGTCCTGCGGCCGGAAATCGACGGCGGTCTCGATACGGTGATCGGCGGCGCGGGGCGCGACGTTCTGATCGATATCGTTTTCATGCCCGGTACCTACACCATGGCCGACTTCACCCTGGTCGACTGGAACGCCGATCCTGCCGACCCGAACTCGGACTGGGTCGCGCTGTGGGTCGATCCCAGCAACACCGGCGATTTCACCCTCAACGCCCGCGAAGGCCTGCCAAGCATTCAGGGACTGCGCGGGGCGCAGGGCAACGATATCCTGAACGGGTCGAGCGGTACCGACATCCTCGTGGCCACCGCAGGCCTCGACCAGCTATACGGCAACGGCGGCGACGATGCCCTCGTCGCTGACAATCTGACCGAATACGGGCAGGCTCACAACTGGGTGTCTTTCGCCACCAGCTTCAACGGCGGCGACGGGATCGACACGCTGGAAGCGGGCGGCATGGTCTGGCTCCTGGGATCGACCTTGTCGGGCATCGAGCGCATCCGGCTGCTACCGGCGTTCGACGCGACCCAGCCAAATACCGCGTCGCGTGCATCGACCAATCTGGTGATTTCAGCCGATGCTGCAGCGAACCTGCCCGCAGGCACGGTGGTGGAAGGTCAAGGCTTGCTAAGCATCCTGCTGAACCCTGGCCAGACGTACGACGCCTCGGGATTCGTCTATGCGCCCGGGGCATCGGTGGCCATCAACCTTGCCGGCAGCAAGGGCGATGAGATCATTTCCGGCACCGCAGGGGACAACAACCTGTTCGGCGATTCCGGCAACGACATCCTGCGCGGGATGGACGGCAACGACTGGCTCAACGGGTGGAGCGGCGACGACACGCTCGACGGCGGCACCGGCAACGACTACGCCGCCTTCGGCCTTCCCGAAGGCACCGAAGGCACCTTCCGGTCGGTTGCATCGGAGCCGGACGGCTTTATCGTCCAGCTGGTCCATGCCGACACCTCGGTCGAGGATGTCTTCATCGTGACCCGCAACGGCGACGGGACGTTCACCGTCAGCGGGGTGAATTCCGGCGCGGCGATGGGCACGGACACGCTCACTTCGATCGAGACGGTGCACTTCTACATACACAACGGGCCCGGATTCGATTTGAAGATCGGCGTAACGACCACCCCGCTACAGCCCTCCCCCTTTCCGGGGCCCTCGACCTCGTGGGCCTATGTCGACGGTTCCCCGTTCGACGACCTGATCGATGTCACAGCGATCTACCCGGGAATCGGCGAAGAGACGCGCGTCGATGCCAATGGCAACGACGGCAACGACACCATCCTCGGCCATGACGGTGAAAACTACTTTGGCGGCAACAACGGCGACGACACCATCTACGGCTATGGCGGCAACGACGGGATAGCGGGGCTAGACGGCGACGATTTCATCGATGGCGGTACCGACAACGACTACATCACCGGGGGCGAGGGCAACGATACGCTGATCGGCGGCGACGGCTTCGACACGCTGATCGGCGAGGCGGGCGACGATACATTGTCGGGCGGCAGCGGCGACGACGGGATGCTGGGCGACGGCGGCAACGACACGATCGACGGCGGAACCGGCTACGACTGGGTCAGCCTCGGCCTGCCGGACGGCACCACCGGAACCATGTGGATCGAAGCGGAAGCCGGCGGCACCTACCTCGTGCGGCTCGATCGCGGGGGCGGCCTCGTCGAGGATGTGTTCCGCATCGCCAGCAGCGGTGGCGGCTCGGCAACCGTAACCGGATTGAACAGCGCGGCTTATCATGGCACCGACACGCTGACCGGGGTCGAGAACCTCGTCTTCTTCATCCCGGGCGGACAGTATCTCGGCTTCAAGATTGCGGTGACAGGCAGCCCGATCCAGCCCTCGACCATCCCCGGGCCCTATTCGTTCTGGGCCTATGTCGACGGTTCGCCTTTCGACGACACAATCGATATTCCGGCGATCTATCCCGGGGTCGATGCGACGGTTCGCGTGGACAGCCAGGGTCATGAAGGCGATGACACCATTACCGGGCATGTCGGGGTCAACTACCTCTCCGGTCAGGCCGGCGACGACACGATCTACGGCCTTGCCGGCGACGACGGGATCAGCGGCGAGGATGGCAACGATATCATCGATGGCGGTCCCGACAACGATTACCTGACCGGCGGCAACGGGGCCGACACGCTGATCGGCGGTGACGGCAACGACGGCTTGCTGGGCGAAGCGGATGACGACACGCTCTTTGGCGGCACGGGCAACGACAACCTGCAGGGCGGCGAGGGCAACGACTGGCTGGACGGCGGCGAGGACAATGATTTCCTGCGCGGCAATGCCGGCGCGGACACGCTTATCGGCGGCGCAGGAAACGATACGCTTTATGGCGCTACTTTCGCTTCCAGCGGAGACCAGCCAGGCGATCTTGCCGACTACCTCGACGGAGGCGATGGCGACGATTTACTCCGGGGCAATGCCGGAAACGATACGCTTCTGGGCGGGGACGGCCGCGACAATCTGCGCGGCGATTCGGGCAACGACGTCCTCGACGGCGGGGCTGGCGAGGAGGACTTCGTCAGCTTCGTCCTGTTCGACCTCACCGCACCGGCCTTCATGGATATTCGCCACTTGACCGCGAGCGCCGTGTCGCAGGCGGTCGACGATGGCCGGGGATATGTCGATCAGATCAGCAACGTGGAAATCGTCGGCATTTCCGGCACCCAGTTCGACGATACACTGTTCGGTTCGAGCACCCTCAGGAACCAGATTACGGGCAATGGGGGCAACGACTTCATCCAGGGCGGTGATGCGAACGACAATCTTCGCGGCGACGACGGATTTGGAGGCGCAGATGGCGATGATCGCATCTTCGGTATGGGCGGTGTGGACTTCATTGCGGGCGGCAAAGGCAATGACACCCTGATCGGGGGCTTCAACAGCGGCCCCGGCCCACAACCCGGAGATGCCAATGACATCATCCTTGGCGGCGACGGGGACGACCTGATCCGCGGGGGCGATGGCGACGACCTGCTTTTCGGCGAAGCCGGCAACGACAACCTGCGCGGCGATGCCGGCAACGATACCATGGACGGCGGGGACGGCGACGATTTCGTCTCCTATCGCTGGGACGATCTTGCCGGACCGGTCAATGTCGATTTCAGCACGATTGTTTCGAGCTCCTCGCCGCAGACAGTCTCGGACTATCGCGGCGGCACCGACACCCTATCGAACTTCGAGAGGATCGGCATGTTCGGCTCGCAGGGCGACGATGTGCTGGTGGGTGCGCTGGGTATCGCCAACCAGATGGGCGGGTACTTCGGCAATGACGTGCTGGTCGGCGGCAACCTGGCCGATCTCATCAATGGGGATGCCGGCAACGATACGCTGACCGGAGGCGGAGACGCGGACACCTTCGTGGCGAGCGAGGGTCAGGACCGGATCACCGACTTCACCGTCGGAACGGACAAGTTCGATGTCAGCACCTTTGGCTTCAGCAGCCTTGCGCAGCTCCAGCCGTACCTGTCGGAAGTCGGCAGCAGCACGGTGTGGACCTTCCTCTACAACGGCGTCGTCAACACGGTGACCCTCGAAGGCGTGGCGCTCGGCTCGCTGACGGCAGCGGATTTCGTCTTCGCTTCGCCAACCGAACCGCAGATCGACTTCGGGACGCCCAATGCCGACACCATGCTGGGGACCGACCTCAACGATACGCTGGACGGAGCAGGCGGCAACGACGTCATCTTCGGCTTCGCCGGCAACGACACGCTGGTGGGCGGCATCGGCGACGACGTGATCTGGCCCGGAAGCGGCCTCAATTCCGTGCAGGGCGGCGACGGCAACGACGAGATCGTGCTCGACAAGGCCATCACCAGCGCGCCGGGCAGCGTCATCAACGGCGGGACCGGGTTCGATACGCTGGTGCTGAAGCCGCAGGAGGGATTGCCCTATTTCAACGGCGGCACCTTCACAGAGTATTTCGTGTTCCACCCCACCAACGGCATCACTGCCCTGTCCAGCGTGGAAGCCGTGCGCTTCGACTCTCGGCCCGGTGATTTCCTCGATCTGGTCATCCTTGAGTTCCAGCGCGCAGGCTCCGGGCTTACCACCGTCATCGGCGGCGGCGGGCGCGACATTCTCTACACCATCCAGTTCACGGCCGGCGATTACACCATGCCGTTGCTGTCGTTCCAGAACTGGAACACCGACCTGTCGGACCCCAACAACGACTTCGTCGTGCTGCTGGGTACGGGATCGGCCAACTACACCCTGCGCGCCCGCGAGGGTCTTGAGACGATCCAGGGCCTGCGCAGCGGCAGCGGCAACGACCTGCTGATCGGGTCAAACGGCAAGGACAGCCTGGACGGCGGCACCGGCATCAACGAACTGCGCGCCGGGGGCGGCGACGACTGGCTGTTCGCCGAAAACCAGACCCCGTTCGGCGGTGCGGCGGGCACCAACACCTTCGCCTTCAACATCTTTGACGGCGGGCCGGGCTACGATACGTTGCTGGTCGGCGGTGCAGTCGATTTCCAGGGAACGCTCACCGGGATCGAGAACATCTATCTCCAGCCTGCGCGGGCCGCTCCGGCGCTGGGCACCAGCGGGCTCGGGGCTGCCCACCTTCATCTCTCGGGCGCCAATGTGGCAGCCCTGCCGGCGACGCTCAACCTTTCGGGGGCCGGCATGGTGGAGTTCGATCTCGACGCCGGGCAAAGTTTCGACGCTTCCGGCTTCACCTATTCCACCACCGCCAATGTGACGCTGGTGGTCAACGGCAACCTCGGCAACGAACTGCTCGTCGGCACCGCGCGCGGCGACCGCATCAACGGCGGCGACGGCGACGATACGCTGAAAGGCGGCGCGGGCGACGATATCATCGACGGCGGGGCGGGCACCGATGTGGCGGTGTTCGACGGCGCCATGCTCGACTACCTCAGCGCCTTCCAGGATCCGACGGGGGCGCTGCATATTGGCGGCGACACCCTAAGCAATGTCGAGCTGTTCCGCTTTTCCGACGGGCTCTACCGCTGGGCCGGCAACAAACTCGTCTCCGCCCAAACCAGGGGCAAGGCCGCCGACGGCTACCTTGCCGGTGCCACGGTCTATATCGATGCCAATGGCAACGAGACCTTCGACTTCGGCATCGACCCCTTTGCCATCACCGACGAGGACGGCGATTTCGATCTCGTCAGCCTCGTCGACGGCCCGCTGCGGGCGTTCGGCGGCACCAATATCGATACCGGCCTTGCCAACACCCTCGTCTTCACCGCGCCTGCGGGTTCGAGCATGGTCAACCCGCTGACCACCCTCATCCAGACGCTGGTGGATACGCAGGGCCTCGATGCTGCGGCGGCCGAAGCGGCGGTGGAAGCGGCTTTCGGCCTCGATCCTTCGCTCGACCTGACCTCGCTCGATCTCATCGCGGCAGCGTCGGCCGGCAATGCCGCCGCGCTCGATGCCCAGAAAGCCGCGGCCTCGATCGCCGAAGTGCTGAACACCGTGCAGGAAAACGGCGGCGACGTGGATGCCTCACTCGGGGATATCGCCGCCAAGGCCGAGGCCGGACCGGTGGACCTGACCGACGCCGCGACGCTGGCGGGCATCATCGGCGAAGGCCTGGGCACGGCGACGCCCGAGGAAATCGCTGCGCTGGTCGAGGAAACGCAGGCCGTCACGGAGGCAATCGACGCGGCCGAGGATCTTGGCGACATTTCCGACGTCCAGGGCAACAACCCGCCGCTTGCCGCCGGTGACCGTGCCAGCGTGCTTGAAGATCAGGCGACTACCGGGAACCTCCTTGCCAACGACCGTACCGGCGAGACCGATCCCGATGCGACCGACGTTCTGTCGGTGACCTCGGTCGGCGGGGTCAGGGTGGTGGCAGGGGCGGCAACGGTGCTGAAGGGGCTCTACGGCACCCTCACCGTCAACCAGGATGGCAGCTACAGCTATGCCGCCGACGCCGATGTGGTCGACGCCTATGCCTCGGGCAAGGTCCTGGCCGAGAGCTTCGCCTATTCGATCAGCGACGGCAACGGCGGCATCGCCTCGTCCGACCTGACCGTCTCCGTCACCACGGTGAACGACCTCGTCACCATCACCGCCGCCCGGGGCAAGAGCGCGACGCTCAACGGCAGCGGCGCGGACAATGTCCTCAACGGCGGCAACGGCAACGACTCGCTCGTCGGCAATGGCGGCGCCGACCGCCTGTTCGGCAACGGGGGCGACGACAAGCTGCAGGGCGGCGACGGAATGGACTATCTGTCCGGCGGCGACGGCAAGGACACTCTGCAAGGCGGCAACGGCGACGATGTGCTGTTCGGCGGCGCGGGGAACGACGTGCTGTTCGGCGATGCCGGGGCGGATACCTTCGTCTTCAACTGGGGTTCCGGCCACGACGTCATTCGCGACTTCGTGTTCGGCGAGGACGAGATCGTGCTCGGCGCAGGGCTCGACATCACCGGCATCGATTACGACAAGGGCGACACCATCCTGCGGCTTTCGGACGGTGGTTCGATCACCCTGAAGGGCGCCGGCGCGGTCGGTCTCGGCGAGATCGAGCATCACGTGGTCGACATGCTGCCGGACTGGGCGGCCACGCAGCCGTTCATCTGAGGCCCGATCCCTCCTCCGCCCGCCGGCCTGCGGAGCGGCGCCGGTCGTCATCGGCCGCAAGACAAGGCGGGCGACACGCGATATGGCGCCGCCATGGCGCGCCTGATCCTGTTCAACAAGCCCTTCGGCGTTCTCTCGCAGTTCACCGATCGCGGCTCGCCGACGGTCCGCGCGACGCTGTCGGACTTCATCGCCGTGAAGGGCGTCTATCCCGCCGGGCGGCTCGACCGCGACAGCGAAGGCCTGTTGCTGCTGTGCGATGACGGCAGGCTGCAGGCGCGCATTGCCGACCCGCGCTTCAAGCTGCCCAAGACCTATCTCGTGCAGGTCGAGGGCGAACCGCAGCATGACCAGCTCGACGCCTTGCGGCAGGGCGTGGTGCTGAAGGACGGTGTGACCCTGCCGGCCGAGGCGGACCGGATCGATCCGCCCGCGCTCTGGCCGCGCGATCCGCCGATCCGCGTGCGCAAGTCTGTGCCGGACAGCTGGCTAGAGATCACCTTGCGCGAAGGCCGCAACCGGCAGGTGCGGCGGATGACGGCGGCGGTCGGCCTGCCGACCCTGCGGCTCGTGCGCCGATCGATCGGCGAATGGACCGTCGACGGCATCGCCCCGGGCGAGTACCGGCAGATTTCCGTCTAGGCGCAGCCGCCCGCTCGGCTAAAGGCGGGACGCCAGACCAGCGAACATCGATGAACTATCGCCATTCCTTCCACGCCGGCAACAGCGCCGATGTCGTCAAGCACAGCCTGCTGATCGCGCTGGTGCGCGCGCTGCAGCTCAAGCCCTCGGCGCTGACAATGATCGATACGCATGCCGGCTGCGGTCTTTACGATCTGCAGGGCGAGGACGCGGCGAGGACCGGCGAGGCGGCAGGCGGCGTATTGCGGGCCTTCGCCGATGCGAATCCCTTGCTCGACGAGTATCGCGCCTGCGTCACCGCGGTGAACGAGGTACCTGGCGATGTGGCTGCCCAGCGCCTCTATCCGGGCTCGCCGCGGATCCTCGCGCAGCTGCAGCGCCCCCAGGACGTGCTCGTTTTGAACGAGAAGCACCCGCAGGATGCCGCGGCCCTGCGCCGGGCGATGCGGGGAACGCCCGCGGCGGTGCACGAGCGCGATGCCTACGAGCTTTGGCTGGCACTGCTGCCGACACGGACGCCGCGCGGCGTCGTGGTCGTCGACCCACCCTACGAGCAGACCGACGAGCGCGCGCGGATCACCGCGACCCTCGCCGCCGCCCATCGCAAATGGGCGCACGGGGTGACGGTCATCTGGTATCCGCTGAAGGATCGCGCGGCGCACGACAGGTGGAAGGACAAGCTGCGCCGCCTCGACATCCCGAAGTTCATGGGCATCGAGCACTGGCTTCACGACGCCGACCAGACGGGCGCCTACAACGGCTCGGGCCTGTTCATCGTCAATCCGCCCTACGCCTTCACGCAAGAATTGCCGCCTTTGCTGGAGGCGCTGCGCGCCGCCCTGGCACCGGAGGGGCACAGCGGAAAAATCACCGCCTACTGGCTGGCCGACTGACTGCCGACCGGGGTCGCACGGCGCGCCGAGCGACGGGTCCTGCCACAACCGAAGCACTCTTGCCCGGCGACCGGCCGTGTCACACCAACTCGGCGATAGAAAGTTGTGACCTTCCGGAAAATATCAAATAAATCAGAGTTTTGGTACGCACGGGGGCGTTGCGGGTGTGGACTTCCGCAAGCGAGCGAACTGGTCGGGCCGACACCCGCCGCCACATCGCGGATGCGTGGTCAGCGGCATGCGCTTAAACCCGCCGAACGCTTTCGAGGATGGACAAGGAAAAGAGCCGCGGGATCGCTACCAAAGCGGGCGGGCTGTAGGACAGCGACGAATGCTGGCAGCAGCTCTCGCCGTACCCTCAAGCCTGCGCGCCCGTGCGAATGTCTCAAATGAGTCTAAGTGGCGGAGACGGAGGGATTCGAACCCTCGGTACCCAGTTCGAGTACGGTTCCTTAGCAGGGAACTGGTTTCAGCCACTCACCCACGTCTCCGCAAACGCGCCTGCCCTTGCGAGCGGCGGCTGCGAGGGGCGCGCTATAGCTAGGGGGCTGGCGCTGGGCAAGGGGGTCGTTGCGCGTTGTGCTGCTTGCGTACAGGGCGCTAGCCAAGTCGTCGGACAGGCCGGGATCGGACTCGGTTCATCGCATTTTCGATTCGATTGGTCGTTCGTTCATTGCCGCGAAAGCGCCGAAGGATTCTTCTGTCGCGCGAGGGGCATCTGGCTCCGAACCGGGATCGAAAATGACACGCCTTCTGCGCCCTTTCCGCTCGACGCTCGCCGCCTTTGCGACTTGCTTCGCCCTCGCCGCCGCGCCCCTCGCCGCGCAAGCGGTCGAGACGATCGACCCCAACAGCGCCATCGACGGCGACCTGGCCGAGAAGCCGGGCGAGCAGCCGGTCTACACCCAGCAGAGTGCCGGCGCGCAGGCGGATGTCGAATTCCGCTCGACCCCTCCCTCCGACAGCGCCCCGCCGGCGCCGAGCTGGTCGAACCCGGGCGAGGTGCAGGGATGGCAGTCGCCGAGCGGCCCGACGTCGACAGATGCCGGAGCACAGGCAGCCGCACAAGCCGCCCCCGCGGCGCAGGGGAGTGCCACGACATACGGTGAAGACGACCTCATCGGCGCGGCGGAAGGCGTGTTCGGCAAGGGTGCCGAAGGCCTCGCCAAGATGATCCAGAAGCTGCTCGCCGATCAGGGCGAGCCCAACGGCTACATCGTCGGCCGCGAAGCGGGCGGCGCCTTCATCGTCGGGGCCCGCTACGGCTCCGGCACGCTTTATCACAAGGTCGAAGGCCAGAAGCCGGTCTACTGGACCGGTCCTTCGATCGGCTTCGATGCTGGGGCCAATGCCGGGAACACCTTCGTCCTCGTCTACAATCTCTACGACACCGAAGAACTTTACGAACGCTATCCTTCGGGCGAGGGGCAGGCCTACCTGCTCGGTGGGATGACCGCGAGCTACCTGCGCAAGGGCGATGTCGTCCTCATTCCGATCCGCGTCGGGGCCGGGCTCAGGCTCGGGGTCAATGCGGGCTACATGAAGTTTTCCAAAAAGCAGCGCTGGCTGCCTTTCTAGTCGATGCCTCACCGGGCCTTCTAGTCGCACAAGCAGGGCCGCGCCCGACACGGGCGGGTCGATACGAATTCATGTTGCGGGCCCGCCACCGCGCGGGCAATAGCGCGCCCATGCTCGACGCTCTCAAACCTCAAGCCCCGGATGCGCTGCTGGCGCTGATCAAGCTCTATGCCGCCGATGACCGGTCGGACAAGATCGACCTCGGTGTCGGGGTCTACCGCACCGACGACGGCGGCACGCCGGTGTTCCGGGCGATCAAACAGGCCGAACAGAGGCTCGTCGACGAACAGGAATCGAAGGGATACCTCGGGCCGGAGGGCGACATGGGTTTCGTCCACGGGCTGATGCCCTACATCTTCGGCGCCGATGCCACGATGGGCGGCCGCATCGAAGGCATGCAGACCCCGGGCGGAACCGGAGCCTGTCGTCTCGCCTTCGCCCTTGCCAAAAAGGCCGGGGTGCGGCGCGTGCTGATGGGCGTGCCGAGCTGGCCCAATCACGCGCAGATCCTCGCCGACCTCGATCTAGAACTGTTGGCCTTCGATCATGCCGCAGCGGACGGGACCGCGAATCTCGATGCGCTGCTGGGTGCGCTGCGGAGCGCGGGCGAGGGCGATGCGGTGCTGATCCACGGGTGCTGCCACAATCCGACCGGGGTGGATTACACCGCCCAGGACTGGGCGGCGATCGCCGAGGCGCTGGCGACAAGCCCGGTGTTGCCTATCGTCGACTTCGCCTATCACGGGCTCGGCTACGGACTGGACGAGGATGCGGCCGGGATGCGCCAGCTGCTGGCACGCGTGCCCGAAGCGCTGGTCGCCTACAGCTGCGACAAGAACTTCGGCGTCTACCGCGACCGCGTCGGCGCCTTCTACGTCAGGGCCGACGACAAGGACCGTCTGCCGGTTGCCATGTCCAACGCGGCTGCGCTGGCACGGGCGAACTGGTCGATGCCGCCCGATCACGGCGGCGCTGCGATCCGTCTGATCCTGCGCGACGAAGACATGACCAAGGACTGGCTCGACGAGCTGGACAGCATGCGCAGCCGGCTGCGCTGGGTTCGCGAACGGCTGGCGCAGGCCGACAACGAAGTGCCCGGCCTCGATCTCACCGCACTCGGCCGGCAGAGCGGGATGTTCGCCATGCTCCCTCTGGACAAGGATCAGATCCAGCGCCTGCGCGACGACCATGCGGTCTACATGGCAGGGTCGGGCCGCATCAATGTGGCGGGGCTGACTGCTGGCAATATCGACAAGTTCATCGCCGCGCTGGCGGCTGTGACTGCCTGAATGGACCGCCAGCCGGTCCTCGAAAGCGAGCGGCTGCTGCTCAGGCCCCTGCGCGAGGACGACTGGGAGGCGCTTTTCGCCGTCGCTTCGGATCCTGAGATATGGGCGCTGCATCCGGCCCACGACCGCTGGCAGGAGCCCGTGTTCCGCGCCTTCTTCGACGATGCCATGGCACATGGCGGCGCCTTGGCGGTGGTCGAGAAAGCCAGCGGCGAAATCGTCGGCTCTTCGCGCTTCCAGGGTCACGATCCGGCGGACGGCGGCTCGGTCGAAATCGGCTGGACCTTCCTCGCCCGGCGGCTGTGGGGCGAGGGCTACAATGCCGAGATGAAGCGGCTCATGCTCGCTCATGCGCTCCGCTCTGTCCGCCGCGTCGATTTTCGTGTCGGCGAGAACAACGTGATCTCGCGCGGGGCCATGGCCAATATCGGCGGCGTGCTGAGCGACCGCGAGGATATCACGATCATGGGCGGCGAGGCGCACCGTCACGTCATTTATGAAATAACCCGCGAAAGTTTTGCTGCCGGCCCCTTGGCCAAGGGCTAGACCGCGGTCAGAGCCAGCCGGCGGCCTCTGCAATCACCCATAGGCCGATGGCGAGGAACAGCGCCGCGGCGATCGTCCGCACCACCTGCAGCGGAACGATGTCGACGATCTTCTGGCCGAACCACACGGCCGGCACATTGGCGAGCATCATTCCTGCGGTGGTGCCGAGCGTGACCAGCACCACATCCTGGAATTGCGCGCCCAGCGCGATGGTGGCGACCTGCGTCTTGTCGCCGATCTCGACGATGAAGAAGGCGATTGTCGTGGTCAGGAACGGGCCGAAGCGCGACGGCTTCGGCGCGTCGTCGTCGTCGAGTTTGTCGGGCACCAGCGTCCATGCGGCCATGGCGACAAAGCCGGCGCCCACGGCGAAACGAAACCAGGCTCCGTCGAGCAGCCCCGCGATCGTCTGGCCGAGGAAGGCAGCGATGCCGTGATTCGCGAGGGTCGCGATCAGGATGCCGAGGACGATCGGCAGCGGCTTGCGAAACCGCGTCGCCAGCACGATGGCCAGCAGCATGGTCTTGTCGCCGATTTCGGCGAAGGCCACGACGGCGGCCGAGGTGAAGATGGCTTCCATGACTGTTGCGGTGATCGAAGATCCGCTGCGCTCAACTGCGCAGGCTCTCCATCCGCTTGAGATAGCGTGCCAGTACGTCGATCTCGAGATTGACCGCATCGCCCTCGGTCAGCGCGCCGAGCGTCGTCACCTCGCCGGTATGGGGAATGATGTTGAGGCCGAAGACGACATCGCCGTCCGGCTGGTCGGCTACGCTGTTCACGGTCAGCGATACGCCGTCGACGGTGACCGAGCCTTTCTCTGCCACATAGGGTGCAATGGCATGCGAGGCGCGGATGTCGATGCGGATCGAGCCGCCCTCGTCCTGCATCTTGGCCACGCGGCCCACCGCATCGACATGGCCCGTGACGAGGTGGCCGCCGAGTTCGTCGCCGAGCCTCAGCGCCTGTTCGAGATTGAGCTTGCGGCCTTCGCGCCACTGGTCCTGCGCCGTACGACTGACCGTCTCGTTCGAGACATCGACCGCGAACCAGCTGTCGCCGCTTTGCCCGCCACGCTCGACGACGGTCAGGCAGACCCCCGAACAGGCGATCGACGCGCCGATGGCCATGGCGTCCGGGTCGTAGGGACAAGCGATGCGGATATGCAGGTCGCCCCGGTCCTCGACGCGGACGATGGTGCCGATGGCGGTGACGATACCGGTAAACATGGAGGACTCCTCAGCTGCGCGTCCGCGCATAGGCCTCGAAGCAATCGCTGCCAAGCTGGCGCCGTTCGGCCAGTGCCCAGCGCCCGTGCGCGTCGCCGAGGTCGGCAATGCCAAGCGCATCGATGGCGCGCAGGCCGTCGCCGATGAGGATCGGTGCGCGGTAGAGTTCGATCCGGTCGACGAGGTCTTGGGCTAGGAAGCTGGCTGCGACGCCGGCGCCGCCTTCGACGTAGAGATACTGGACGCCCTCGAGCGAGCCGATTTCATGCGGGCTCCGGATGGTCCGTGCGCCATCGACCGGCGAGCCGCGGGTGAGGACGCATTTTTCCGGGCTGCGCCGCTCCAGTCCGGGCAGGCGGACGGTGAGCTGCGGCCGGTCGCTACGCCAGGTTTCCCCGCCGACGAGGATCGCGTCGGCCATCGCCCGGCGCGAGTGGACGTGGGCGCGCGCTTCTTCGCCGGTGATCCACCGGCTGCTCCCGTCGGCGAGTGCGATGCACCCGTCGAGCGACATGGCGAGCTTGAGGGTCACATGGGGACGGCCATGGGCCTGCCGTGCAAAAAAGCCCGCAAGGCTGGCGCGCGCTTCGGGACACGGCCGATGATCGACCGCGATGCCCGCGCTGCGCAGCCGCTCCACCCCGGCCCCGGCGGTGCGGCGGTCGGGATCGATCTCGGCAACCACGACGCGCGCGGGCGCGGCGGCGACGAGCAGGTCGGCGCAGGATGGCCCACGGTCGGACCGGTGGGCACAAGGCTCCAGCGTGACATAGACGGTCGAACCGCGTGCTTTGTCGCCGGCCTGGTCCAGCGCGACCGCTTCGGCATGGGGGCGGCCGCCCGGCTGCGTCCAACCGCGGCCGACGACGCGCCCGTCCTTCACGATGACGCAGCCGACGCCGGGATTGGGCCGGCTGAGTGGACGGGCGCGGGCGGCGAGGCGCGCGGCACCTGCGAGCCAGTCAGCATCGGCCGGCGCGGCGTGGGTCATTCCGCGGAGTCGAGCCCCGCAGCTTCGAGCATTCGCCGGCGGCGCGCCTCTGCGGCCGCTTCCTCGCGCTGTTGCTCCGCCCGCGCTTCGCGCTCCATGGCGTCGACGTCGAGGCCGGTAGCCCGCCCCAGCGCGCGGTAGCCCTCGCGCGCCTGTTCCTCCAGCTGCGCGCGGTAGGCGGCCTCCGCCTCCTTGCGTTCCTGGTTGACGATATTGGATGCGACGATCTCCGCATCGCTCCGCCCGGGCGCGTAGCTCGTGATGTAGGTCACATCGGGGCGTTCGAGCGGGATCATGTAGCGCTCGCCCGTCAGCAAATAGACCCCGAACAGCGGAATGGCGATCGAGACCATCAGGATCGGGATGCGATAGGGCTGCGGCTTGCGGAATTCGTTCCAGAAATCCGACACGCCGCCGACGGGATTGAAGCGGGTAAGCATGCTCATTGACGCCAACATAGGGTGCGCCGCGCCCGGGCGCCAGTGGAGTCAGCCGAGCGGTGCATAGAGCGAGCGGCCGTGATCCCTGAGCCAGCGATCGGCCGCCTTGATGTCGCCTTCGTAGAGCGCGCCGAGCGCGGCGTGGAAGGCCGGCGAGTGGTCGAAATGCAGCCGGTGGGCGGTTTCGTGCGCGGCGACCGAGCGGCGGACGCCGTCTGGCGCCATGATCAGCCGCCAGTTGATCCGCATGTGGCCATCGGCCGAGCAACTGCCCCACCGCCGGCGGGCATTGCTGAGCGAAAGCGGCGGCGGAGGGAGCCCGGCGCGTTCGGCATAGAACGCAAGGTCTGCGGCCAGCGCCTCGCGCGCTTCGGCCTGCAGCCAGCGCCGCAGCCGCGGGGCCAGCGTTTCTTCCGGTCCACCGAGCACGATCTGCCCGCCTTGGACGCGGGGCTTGCGCGGGTATTCGCGCTGCCAGCACAGCGTCAGTTCCTCGCCGCGAAACGGCAGTGTCCCGCCAGGGCGCGGTGCTTGCGGCGGCACGCGCTTTGCCAGTTGCGCTGCCAGCCACTCGGTCCGGTCGCGCGCGAAGGCCAGCGCATCGGCCGTGCGGCCCCAGCGCGGCACCGTGACCCGAATGCTCGATCCGTCATCGGACAGCCGCATCACCATGCGCCGCGCAGTGGGATGGCGGCGAATATCGAGCGGCAGCCGCCGCCCGCCGACGTCGACCGCGAGGTCTGCAGGGTCGCGGCGCAGCCAGTCGATCATTCCTCCTCGTCCCACAGTCGGTCGTCCCATTCGACGATATGGTGCTCCAGCGGCCCGGCCCGCGTTTCGCAGATGGCGCGCCCGGCGATGCCGGCACCGCGCGTGTGGACCGCTTGGGGATCGCCGCTGAGCAGATAGTGCCAATCCGGCAGCAGATCGCCGTCGGCACGCAGACGATAGGCGCAGGTGCGGGGCAGCCATTGCACGTCCTCGACGATCTTCAGCGTCAGCCGCAGACAATCGGGGACGAAGCTCTTGCGATTGGGGTAGTCGCTGCAGCGCGCGGTCGAAATGTCCAGCAGTTTGCAGGCCACATTGGTGTCGGCGATCTCGCCCGTATCCTCGTCCTCGATCTTGTGCAGGCAGCAGCGTCCGCAGCCGTCGCACAGCGCCTCCCACTCGGGATCGCTGAGCGCGGCCAGCGGCAGTTCCCAAAATCGCTCCCGCAGCTGGGGATTGGGCGGCGGACTGGGCGGCGGATCTAGCGGACCCATGCCTCGAGTTCCCTGGCGATGCCCTCCGGTCCCTTGTCGGTCGGCAGGATGCCGAGCGGCTTGCCTGCCGGATCGAACAGCGTGACGAAGGTCGAATGCGCGACGTTATAGAACCCGGTCTCGTCGGGCTCTTCCTTCTGCGCGCTGGTGCCGAAGGTCTTGGCGACGGCGGCGATTTCCTCGGGCGTCCCCGTCAGCCCGACGAGGCGAGGGTGGAAATTGCCGATAAAGGTGCGGATTTTCTCCGGCGTGTCGCGCTCCGGGTCGACGGTGATGAAGATCGGCTGCACCTTGGCAGCGAGGGCAGGGTGGTCCTTTTCGAACAGCTCGAGCCCCTGCGACATCCGCAGCACGTCCGCCGGGCAGATCGCCGGACAGCTCGCGAAGCCGAAATAGACCATGCGGTACCTGCCGTCGAAGTCGGCCCAGGAAACCTTCTTGCCGTCGGCCCCGGTCAGCGTGAAATCGCCGCCGACAGTCCCGCCGCGCATGTCGACACCGTCGGTGGTCGGCCCGGGCGCGGGGGCTTCGGCGGAGCAGGCGACCAGCGCAAGCGATGCGATGAGCGCGATACATGCTGCGGCAATACGGGACACGGCGGCCATGGCGGAACTGTTCAGCCTCTGCTAACGGGATGGAACCAAGGGGCGTAGCATAGCCCAGATAGAAGTTTAGTGGAGCCTGCAAAGGTGCGTCAGCCTCTTATTCGCAAGTCCCTCGCCGCCGCCGCATTGGCCCTGGCGGCCTTGGCAGCGCCGCTCGCGGCGCAGATGTTCTCGGAAAGCCACGAGT
>FWWL01000610.1_pt1 | contig 96482 bp, 95 predicted proteins | sample 2228331 | NCBI WGS metagenome assembly FWWL01 (sample SAMEA103939775, study PRJEB20133) | metagenome | reverse complement strand
TGAGCCGCCTGCGGGGCAGCAGATCGTGGCAGCATGGCGCGCATCGGGCGTGATTGGCGCCTGGGCTCACCGTAAGCCGAAAAGCACCAGTGCGCGCTGGGCACGCCAGCTGCGTCGCAAAGCCAGTCAGCGCGCGCGATGAAGTATGTGCTGGATACCGATATTCTGATCGATAGATGTCGGTTGAGTATTATTGACGCAGTTATTGGGAGTGTCTGTGCTGCACGTCAGGGGGTTCTTTGTACTTTTAATGTGCGCCACTATCGGTGTGTGAGCAGTTTGCAGACCCTTCAGCCGTATCCAAAGAATCTTTGAATGCCGTCGTGTCAGGAGTGTGCCTGGAGACAAGCGACATCTTGATTGCCGAGCGTGTGAACGGCGAATGGGTATACTACGGGTACGGTGCAGCGATGTACGCTCAGACATCCAGCACAGGGACTGAGTTCAATCACTGGTCTTGGCGGGGGGATTTAGCCGCGAAGTCCACAGCCAGCGGTGCCTACGCGCCTGCGCCGATAACCGATGCGTTTGGCGACCTGGTAAGCGGCACACGGGAGACTTACGACTGGAACGGGGCGTGGGGTTATCGGAACGAGCCGTTCAGTGGCGGGTTGCAGAAGGTGGGGGTTCGGTGGTATGACCCTGCGGTGGGTCGGTTTTTGCAGGTGGATCCGTGGTTGGGGGATATTTATCAGCCCAGAACGCTGAATGCATATGGGTATTGCTTGAATGACCCTATAGGTATGGTGGATGTCCTTGGGAAGCAGCCTGCAAAGGTGAAGTGCCCCAAATGCGCGCACGAATTCACCCCGCCCCCGCACCCAGGAGGGGTGGAGGGAGGTGTCGTAATCCGTGACCCCAGTGGAACTGTATGGGTGGAGGTTCCCGCCGATTACGGTAATCGCGGTCCTGCCGTGGGCGTGACGATTCCTCCTGGATCTCCGATTGCAGTTAGGTGTGGCTATCGCTTGCCTGCTTATCCAGGTAGTGGCTGGGGTGGTCTCGGCAAGAGTTGGCGGGAATTTGACAGGTGGCGCGATGACTACATTCGAGGGTTAGACGACGCAGCAAATAGCCCCGATTATCGGTGGTGGGAATGAACATGGGCTTGGGACGCTTTGGTGTCAAAAAGAGTTACAAACGAGCGGGTATTGCATTTCTTATCGCAATGGTTTTACTTGGATTGTGGGGCTTCAGGGCGTGCGTTCCGTTTCTCGAGGCTGTAAAAGTAAGCGATGAGGTACTGCAGGCACTTGCAAGTAACGACACTGATCTTTTGAGTAAATCCATCCCTTGCGAGGAATGTAGGCAGCGTATATGGAGTTCATGGCAAAAAACTGTTATTAGTGGTGGCGAACTTCTGGAGTGGAGATTCAGGAGGGTAGTGTTTGTTCTGGAGTTCGGTATAGAAAACCAAGACAATGCGTTCAGAAAGTACGAAGTCGAATATACCGTCTTTCTAAAGAACTCGTCGTACCTCGCAGTTCTCGAGGTCTTAAGCGGGAAAGGCACTATGCAAGTAGTAGACTTGAAATTATATGAGGACACTCGTTCTGATCAGGGGACACCCTGATTGCCGAGCGTGTGAATGGGGAATGGGTATACTATAGCTACGGTGCGGCGATGTATGCCCAGACATCCAGCACGGGGACTGAGTTCAAGCAGTGGTCTTGGCGTGGGGACTTAGCCGCGAAGTCCACAGCCAGTGGTGCGTACACGCCTGCGCCGATAACCGATGCGTTTGGCGACCTGGTGAGTGGTGTGCGGGAGACCTGCGACTGGAACGGGGCGTGGGGTTATCGGAACGAGCCGTTCAGTGGCGGGTTGCAGAAGGTGGGGGTTCGCTGGTATGACCCTGCGGTGGGTCGGTTTTTGCAGATGGATCCGTGGCTGGGGTCTGTTTATCAGCCGCTGACGCTGAATGGGTATGGGTATTGCGTGAATGACCCCATGCACCTGGTGGATCCGAGTGGAGAGGCAGCCGCTCTCCTTGCATTTGCTCTCGTACTCATCTTGACATTTGGGTTGATAACTCCCCTAGGAGATCCAAATCCGCCAAAACAACCTCAACCTCCGACACGCCCCGTTGAGTGCGCTGTGCTCAAAGTCACTCCGCCCCCTGGAATGGCATTACCGCCAGGCTTTCCTCAGGGACCTATTGTCGGCAGTCCGCCAAACAGACCCCCAGATGAGATATTGACTATTCCCCCAGGCACGCCTCTCAATCTACCAGGCGTTCCAATGCGAGTAGTTCCGCCGATGACCGATGTGCGCATCGAGGTATGGTATCGGTGAATGGGGTGATAGGCGATGCACCGACGATACCTCTGGATGTTTGTTGTAGCGGTGGTGGTCGTGAGTGTGGTCGGCCTGGTGATGGTGTATTGGGTGATGAACTACCCACCTTCAGAGGCTGTTATTCGAATCACCTTCGCCGACGGCTCTGTCAGCGTATCTGGCGGGAGCGTCCCGAAGCGACCACCTGACGCCACAATAGGCGGGTCACCGACTGAGAAGCCTATTGTATTCTTCCAGAGGGACGAGCAGGGGAACTACCACCGCCGGGAAGCGATCAAGGTGGAGATGTGGTTTCAGAGCCAAGACGCAAGAGAACGCCTGAAGAAAGCGTTCACTGCGCTTTCTGAACTCCGAAGCCCAAACGGCACTGCGGAATCGAGAGATGTGAGCCATCCCACGCCAGCCAAAAGGTAAGGGATGCGTTCGCACATAAGAATGGTTTATGCGCTCTATTGCGAGGATAGAGGCGCAACTGTCCGAGACCCCTTTTGTGAGGTTGCCCCTCTCAGAGCATAAGCAGAGGTATCCTGTCTCCGATGGAAACCAGCGAGCTGTTGCGCTGCATCACAGTAAATAGTGGCAGGATGGCGTGCGTTGGGCGTGATTGGTGCCTGGACGCACCGCAAGCCGCAAACCGCCAGCACGCGCGATGAAGTATGTGCTGGGTACTGATATTCTGATCGATGTGCTGCGGGGCTATGAACCTGCTGTAGAATGGCTTGCGACCCTCGCAGAACAGCCTGTGGTGGTCTCGCTGTCCGTGATGGAGCTGGTTCAGGGCTGTCGCAACCGTCAGGAACTCGGCGTTGTTGGGCAGTTAGGAGCGCTGTTGGAAATCTGGTATCCGGGTGAGGCAGAGATGCAGGCGGCTCTGAGGCTTTTTCAAGCGAACTGTCTGAGATGTCGGTTGAGTATGATTGACGCTGTTATTGGGAGCGCCTGTGTGGCGCGTTAGGGGGTTCTTTGTACTTTTAATGTGCGCCACTATCGGGGTGTGAGCGATTTGCAGCCCCTTCAGCCGTATCCAAAGAATCTTTGAATGCCGTCGTGTCGGGAGTGTGTCCGGAGACAAGCGACACCCTGATTGCCGAGCGTGTGAATGGGGAACGGGTATACTACGGATACGGTGCGGCGATGTATGCCCAGACATCCAGCACGGGGACTGAGTTCAAGCACTGGAGCTGGCGCGGCGACTTAGCCGCGAGGTCCCGCGACAGTGGTGCCTATGTGCCTGCGCCTCTCAGGGACGCCTTCGGCGATTTGGTGAGCGGTGTGCGGAAGACCTACGACTGGAACGGTTTGTGGAGTTATCGGAACGAGCCGTTCAGTGGTGGGTTGGAGAAGGTGGGGGTGTTGTCGTTTGAGTCGGTGCTATAACAGGTTATGTGAGGTAGAGGCGTGCTGGAAGTGATGGCGTGTGGGCGATGGCTGGTGCGTCGGATTGTGAGAGAGAATTCCTGAGATCGTTGCTTCGAAGCAGTCCAGAAAAGTGAACGGGCAGGGAATAAAGCAGGAACTCCCACCTCCCTCCCCGAATCAAGCATTACTATGACGCCCTTCCTGCGAAAAGTAACCGAGTTCCTGCGCCAGTATCCTGAGGGGGTCAAGCTGGTGCGACGGGTCAGCACCGAAGACGAGCTGGAACCACCCGACGAAGAGGGTGGCTTCGAAGGCGCGATGCTGGTGGCAGAACCGAACCGAAAAGAGTTCGGAACCTTCCCCATCCCGTCCGCCGATAGCGCCACGCAGTTCACGCACTTTATCGACGGCATTCAGCACTCGCACCTGATGTATTACCAGCAAACCGAGCAGGGGTTTATGCCCGTGGTGTATGGCTATGTGTCGGTGGGGCTGCTGGAGCGGCGCGAACGCCAGCTCCACCCTGTGCGAATCGAGTCAGAAGAGGCGCTCTACTTACCCCTGAAGGCGTTCGACGCGGCGCGGTTCAAACGGCACGGCATCACGGTTCACGACACCCTTGAGGAGCGCGAGATTGCCGATACGCCCTTCTCTACGATGCTGGTGCGTGCGGCGGCGACCGTCGCCCGCGTGCGCGACCAGCTGGAACATCGCGTCGCGCTGGAATGGATTGAATCGCAATCCCCCGACGGTAGCGACTGGCTGGTGGTGGACGGCTCCATCGCCGACCTGATGAGCAGTCTTAAACAGCGTCGGCTCACACGCGTGATTGGGGTCTCCAAGTCGCACCGCACGGGCTATTTGCCGCTGAACTGGATGGCGCAGGTGTTGAGCATGCCCGCGGGCTATCGCAGCAGCGTGTTCCGTCCCCAGCGCGGAAAGGTAGCGGATGTGTATAGCTGGTATCTACGGCTTCGCTGGGGGGAGGGCGCCTCGCCCACCTACGGGCTGGTGCGCGTGGAGATGCCTGTGATGACTGAACCTGAAGAGACTCAGGAGTGGGCGGACCGCCTCTCGGCGTGGCTGCTGCAGGAGACGAGCCCGCTGGGCCTGCCCGACCCGCGCTACGACCGCCTGCTCTATCCGTTCCGCATGTGCGAGCAGCACCTGCGCAGCCGCGCTCCCAGCGAAGCGGTGATGCGCACGGCAATCGAGCGCGTCGGCATCGCGGTATAATGCTTCCATGCCCTTCGAAGCGCGACTCCGTCAGGCGCGAAGCCTGCTGGAAAAGAAACTGCTTGTGGTCAGCGAGCTGACACGCCGACTGCAGCCAAAAGGGATTGCCCCGATTGTGGTGGGGGGGAGCGCGGTGGAGATTTATTCGGCGGGCGACTACCTGTCGGCGGATATCGATCTGGTGGTTGCCTCGCGCCAGCAGGCAATTGCGGAGCTGCAACAGATGGGGTTTCGCGTGGAGGGGCGTGTGTTCTACCATCCCGAATGGGACATCACGCTGGAAATCCCCGACGAAACCCTCGCGGGCGATGCCGAACGCATCACCGAAATCCAGATAGACGGGGGAACCGTCTACTGTATCGGGCTGGAAGATTTGATTCTGGACCGCCTGAACGCTTTCGTCCGCCGGCGCTCGGAAGAGGAGGGGCGCTGGGCGCGGATGCTGTTGCAGGCGTATGCGACAGAGATTGATACCGACTATCTGAAGGCGCGCGCGGAGCAGGAGTCGACTCGCGCCGCGCTGGAAGCGATGCTCCAGGAGATTGCCGATGCGACGCCGATGGACTTGGGCAACTCAGAGCCAGCGGAGTGAAGCGGTTCGGCAGGCGATGCGCCAACTGGGCTTGACGGGACGGCGTGCGCGCACGCGCCCGCGCGACCCTGATGAACTGCGCCTGCTGATTCAACGCTCCGTCGCGCACATCCAGCGCGCCCGCGCCGAAGGACGCTGGTAGAAACTCGGCACGCGCCGCTGGCGAATCGAATTCCGAGAATGATGGAACGCATTCTGGCTCTGGTCTGCTCCTGGCTCAGTGCGCCCGCCCCCGACAGGGATGTGGTCATCTCAGGGCGGGTGCGACTGGCACGCAACCTGCTGGAGTACCCTTTTCCCCATCGCGCCAGCGAAGCCGACTTACACGCCGTCGCCCAGACCCTGCGCGAGGCGCTCACTCCCTACGGGCTGGGCGAAGGCGGCGCGCTGGAAATTGATCGCCTGAGCATGGACGAGCGGGCGTTGCTGGTGGGCGCGCGCGTGCTGAGTCCTGCCCTGCTCAACGAGCTGCCCCATCGCTGGGCGCTGTTGAACGCCGACGGAAGCGCGGTCGCGATTTTGAACGAGGAAGACCACCTGCGCCTGCAGATGACCTGCGCGGGCTGGCAGCCCGACAGGCTTATTGAGCAGATGCGCTATTGGGAATCGGTGCTACAGGGGTTGCCCCTGCGCTGGGGCTACACCCCACACCTGGGGTTTTTGACCGCCTCGCCGATTAATCTTGGTTCTGGCATTCGGCTGGGGCTGCTGGTGCATCTGATGGGGTTGCAACGCGCGCGTCAAATTACGCGCTGGCTGGAGGCGCTCCAGGCGCTGGGGTGCCACACGCGCGGTCTCTACGGCGAGGGGAGCCTCGCGTTCGAAGGCTATGTGCAGATTTCGCTGCTGGGCAAGCGCGAGCCACTGCCCGACCTGCTGGCTCGCCTGCGCGGCACGCTCCGCACGCTGATTGAAGCGGAGCGCGAAGCTCGCGCCCGAATCGACGCCGACGCGCTCGAAACCGAATGGCAGGAGCTGACCACCACACTCCAGCACACCGCCAGCCTCTCGCTGGGCACAACACTCCGAGCGCTCGCCGTCTACCGCATGCGCGCCATGCAACGCTACGACGAACCCGCACGCGACTACGCCGACCAGCTCCTGTTCCGAGTCGCCGTCTATCCGCCCCCGGAACCCGACCATGTGGGGCGCGCCCGCGCCGAATGGATGCGGATGGTGCTGTTGGGTGGGTAGAGTCCCAGCGGCAGTCATAGGTAGGGGCGCCGACACGAAGGAGAACTACGGCAGTTCAGGGCGAGTCAGAAGATGCTCCAGCGCCTCGGCGAAGGTTCCAAATGTGGCACACGGCTCAGGATACTCCTGATGCAGATAGTAAACGCGACCCTCCTGCTCCCCTTCGCGGACACCCAGAAAGCCACCCCCGCGCTCCGCCAGAAGGTAATACCCGCCTGAAGAGAGCGACACCTCCCGAACCTCCGAAAGCCCCAGCACCACCGCATCGCCAATCCGAAAGCCCTCACACACACGAACCAGTTCCAGATAGTCCTTCGGCAAAGCAGCCTCTATCGCCTGCAGGCGCTGCTGTTGCTCCTCGTGAGAAAGCGGGGGCAGAACCTGTTCGATCGCCCATCGGCGCCCCAGCGCAATACACCACGCAGGCAACGACCCCAGCAAATCTGCGTCTCCGCCTTCAAGGGAGGGAAGCGGCTCGTAGATAGGCTCCATCACATCAGTGTGGAACACCACACGCTCGATGTGGACTTCGTTCTCACGCGCAATCTGCCTGTAAACCTTCCCAAAGGCAAGTGTAAATATCTCGCCTCTTACTAAATAAATGCGCATTTTCAATCGTTCAGGCAGATGGGGCACGCGATAGTGAACCGTACACCACAGTGCTTCTAACCGTTGATTGGGGAAGCACGGGGGTGGCTTGTGTTTAGGCGTGTAGAGGTTCACCTCGCCGCTTTCTTTATCGCGGTAGATGTGGTTGACCGCTTCTATCTGTTGTGCGAGAATGACGCGGGGTTCCTCAGGCAGGTGCTCCTGCAACGCCTGAAGCAAGGCGCGCTCTACAGGCGCAAACGGCGAACGACGGCGCAGGATACTGAACAGACGCCACATCATCTTGAACTGGATAGAAAGAATGGAACCATCCCCCTCTAATCGCGCACGGGAATGTTCACATAGCGTGTCTCTTCGGAGAAGTTGTTCGGAAATCCGCTATTCTCCACGCGACGACGCACGAGCATCCCCTTCGAAAACACGAGATACGCTCGATAGGAGTCGGCGGCGTCGCCCCCTTCGATTTTCAGCACCATCTCCCCGCGTTGATTTTTGTAGAAACTGATTGCGTTGACCTCTGCCAGATCGCTGTATGCGCCGCGAATCAGGGGCACTGCCTTCCCACGATAGCGTATCTCGCAGTGGTGAACGACCTGCTTCGGGGTTGACTCACTGCCACCGTGCCAGAGCCCCTCGTCAAGACGCAGGTCATAGGGACGCAGAAGCACCTTAGCGGTGTAGTCCCCTAACTTCGCTTGCAGTGTTCGTTGTATCGCAATCCACCCTATCTGGATTTTACCTAAATTGCCAGCGCCTAAAGCGAAAAGATTGAGCTTACCATACCAAACGGTGCATCACAGTTCGTAAATTGCCCCCCAATGCAGGTTCCCCCCGCAAGCGAGGGAAACCACAACTCGGTTCCCCTGCCCGCAGGGGGAACCCTAATTCGGGTCCTCTCCGCGACGCAGCCTGTATTTACGAAGGCAGTTCAAAAGCTAAGGCTTCGCGCGGTTCACAAAACCATATTATCTGCCGAAATGCCGCATCCACGCCAGCCAGCCCTGTTGCAACTGCCGAAAGACCGACATCACTTCCAGAAAAACCCAGTGGAGCGACCACGCGTCATAGGGCACCGACACAAACTTCGCAAGCCAGCTGAATGCCCTTTCTATCGCCTGCAGCCGTGTCCACTCGCTTTCCCGAAGGCGCGGCAAAGAGCCACTGAACGGCCACTTCCCCTCTACGCGCAGGGCTAACCACCATTCGGGCACTTCGTAATCATGCAAATACGCTTGCGCTATCCGCTCTAACTCCCGTTGATGACGCAGGCTCCACCCCACTGCCACCGCAGGATAAAACGAGTCGCCGTAGCCACTCAGCACAACTTCCATATCGTACCAGATATGCCACATCGGACGCAAAAAGGGAGCGATCTCCAACAAAGAATCCGGCTCGTGTACCACTCCCTTCACCAGCCGATACCACTCCAACGGCAGCTGATAAAAAAACAAACCGACCCACCAGCTCTCGCGAATCCCCTCGCCTCCTATCGCTTCCAGATTCCATACGGTTTCGCTCGCGGGCAATCCTTCAGGGCGAACCCTCAGCCACGCCACAGGATCGAAGCGCCCTTCCGATTCCAGCGGCAGCTCGCCCCGCTCCAGCGCCTTCAAGAAATCTTCGTGATTGAACCCGTGCAGATAAAGAAGGCGTGACAGAAGTTCATAGGGTTGCATCTCCTGCCATGGCACGCCCTGCCAATCGCCGTGCCGATACGACCAGTGAATCACCTCGCGCGCCATCTCGCTTGTGCCTCCCTAAAACTCTTCCATCTCGTGACGGCATCGGACTTCAATCAACTCCACCAGGGCGCCCATGTAGTCCACCAGCTCTGCCGCCTTTGGCATCAACGCTGAGAGCCGATAGGGCGTCGCGTTCCAGTCCGCCAGAGAGCGGAAAATACGCTCGCACAACTCCCGAAACTGTCCCACAGGATGTTCTACGAGGCTTTCATCCAGTTCCTCTTGCTCCGCATGCCAGACAAACCACGGCTCTCGCCGAAAACAGAACGCATGTCCCGAAAGATCCTCCGAGGCCCATCCCTCCAGCTGTTGTTGAAACAGTCTGCTGGGTTCGGCATCCAGAAGGGGAATGACCCCTCCTCTGCGCCGACACATCTCCCACGCCTCAAAAATGGTCTCCCAGAACTCACTGAGCATCCCGAATAAGGTCTTTTCAGGCTTCCATTCGGAATACCGAAAGGCGATAGAGAGTTCCAGATATTGGCGTGAAGGGGAGGAGCCCCACACTTCTTTGGGGTATAACGGCAGGCGCTCGTAAGTATTCAGCAAACGGGCAAAGCAAAGTTCTGCCAGAAGGACGGCGCGTTCGAGTGCGTAATCCAGATGCTCGATGGGGTCTGCATCAGACGGCGGGGGGACCTCCGTATGCACCAGCTTGGGGCGCTCGTCGGGCAGGGGGAACTCAACTATTGCCTGTGGGCAGCGGAGTCGCCAGAGCAGGTACGCCCACCTGCCCACGAAGGGCACTGCATCGATGTGAACCAACGGCAACGGCACTCTCGGATGCTCCCCAAAAGCTCCCATTTTCAAGCAGCCCTCTTTTGCTTCTTTGGCGCCTCTTCTTGTGCTGGCGCTGGTTGGGGTGATGGAGCTGAAAACAAGTTTTCCAGCCACTCAATTATACCCTGCACCAGCCCGCCTAAGCCGATGCCGCATCGCGCCGCAGCAACCGCAGGAACCATAAGAGAGGTCAGATCATTTAGCCCAGGCTCATAAGTGTAAACTGGACTTTCCCTATAGACTTCTCTGAGGTGTTTTACTTTATCCGATGGAGCATAAGACCAAACAGGATTTTTCTTAGAGTCCGGATTGCAGTGTTGATACAGGAAGGGGAACGCTTCCTGTATGAGATCGCGCCACGAGGCGTTTTTCGATATTTCACGCTCCGTGCACTGGGCAAGAGCTGTTGATAAGAGTTTGAGTGCGTCCACGCACCGTCCTGCCATTTCATTGGCATGACCGCGTTTTTTCTTCTCTGGGAGAGTACCCCCACTGTTTTACATCCTTCTTGAGGTTATCAATAGCGCGTTTGAGCTCGTCCATTGCTTTAGCACAATCGCGTCTAAAACCATCACTTGCAATAGTGGGCGTATTGTCATGCGGGCGGTTTTTGGGTCTGTCAGAAGCGCCTTGAATATCTTTTCGGCTTATCGGGTCGTTCCCGCAATACCGATACAGGTTCGGGGCGCCCGAGGCGGCATCTATCGGGTCTCTCTGCAACCACCGCGCGGTGCGGGGATTATACGCATGGGCACCCACATGATACAACCCTACCTCAGGGATCCATTCATACCCATACGCCCCCTTGCGAGAAGAAGGCTCCCAGCAGCCCTACGGCAGTTCAGCACGGGTCAGTAAGTGTTCCAAAGCCGCGGCAAAGGCGTCAAACACCGCACACGGCTCAGAATATTCGTGATGCAAGTAAACCACACGCCCCGCCCGCTCGCCTTCGGCAGCACCCAAAAAGCCACCACCCCGCTCCGCCAGAAGGTAGTACGCCCCTGAAGACAGCCACACCTCCCGAACCTCCGAAAGCCCCAGCACCACCGCGTCGCCAATCTGAAAGCCTTCACAGACGCGAACCAGCTCTAAGTAGTCCGTGGGCAACGCAGCCTCTGTCGCTTGCAGACGCCGCTGTTGCTCTTTATCAGAAAGCGGCGGCAACACCCTCTCAATCGCCCACTGACGCCCCAGCGCGGTACACCACGCAGGCAACGACTCCCGTAAATCTGTCCCTGCGCTCTCCAGCGAAGGCAGAGGCTCATAAATCGGTTCCATCACATCGGCATGGAAAACGACACGCTCGATGTGGACTTCGGTTTCACGCGCAATCTGCCTGTAGACTCTGCCGAAGGCGAGGGTGAACACTGTGCCTCTCACTAAATAGATGCGCATTTTCAGCCGTTCAGGTAGATGGGGCACGCGATAGTGAACGGTACACCACAGGGCTTCCAACCGTTGATTGGGGAAGCGCGGGGGCGGCTTGTGCTTGAGCGTGTAGAGGTTCACCTCGCCGCTCTCTTTATCGCGGGAGATGCGATGGACCGCTTCTATCTGTTGTGCGAGAATGGCGCGAGGTTCTTCAGGCAGACGGCTTTGGAGCGCCTCAAACAGCGCACGCTCGACAGGAGCAAACGGAGAACGACGGCGCAGAACCTTGAATAAAGACCATACTCCTCTAACCTCTTCACTCGTAGTGGGGCGAGCGTCAAACCACCCTTAACCCTTCAAACACGCAGCCTCGAACCTCCGCTTTCTCAAGGGCTTGCTTGAGACGCTTGCTAACAACTATCAGCCTGGGGTCTTCCGCCGCCACAAACAGGTCGTGCCCTATAACGCGGCTCCATAGTAGAACGGGGCGGTGCAAATCTAAGACCCTCTCAAAGTTCGGATCCCAGATCCCTATTGTCCGCTCACGGCTCAGGCAAACCAGACGTACCTGATACACCGCTAAGTCGTAGTTGCCTATCTTCGCATTCGTTTCTGCGTCTCTCAGTTCTACCGGGATGTACCGTACCGTATCCGATAATCCCATCTGTTCCAGCAAATTGCGTACTTTGGGGGAGAGAAGATTCGCTCCCCATGGGGTCCAAAAACAATCCGCCTCCGAATCACCTCGATAGACCCATGCGTAAAGCGACGGGAGCGCAGCAAGCTGTTCCATAGACATAGTGGATAGATCCCGCGTAAACTCTGTACGCTGTTGAGAGGAGGCGCTGGGCGTCAGCGCAAATTCGCTTACATAGTTCACCTCTTCGGGACCTCTCCAAGCAAAAAAGACCCAATCTTCTGCTTTCCGTTGCTCAAGCCAAACTCGGAGAGGCGCCCAGGGGGAATCGGACAGCTCCGAAGATTCGGCTATCTCTGCCCAGTGCTTTCCCAGCAGCCTTCTGGCTTCGTTTTGGGACCAACCAGCAGCAGCGTGTCTCCAGTAAAGGAGAGCCATAGACAGCTCCAGGCGTTCTATCCAGCCAAGGTACGCTCCGTATTGCGCCTCGAAATATTGCAAGGCTTCGGCAATAGCAACTCGCTGGAGACGGCTTAGAGACGAGAAGAGCTCCAGACGTCCCCCTTGTAATACTGGGAGCCTTTCGAGTCGCCTCATCAAATGGGTAATCTCCATTTCAGGGATTTTCTCTCCCTCCAGGTATCGTTCGGCTATCCAGGTAGCCCTGTCCAAAACTTCCGAATTCTGGTAATCATTGAAGGGGTTAAGCCATTCCAGAAAGGCGTCAACTCCTCGCGAGTCCCAGATAGAGGTATCAATCAGATTCTCAAGCACAAATGGAAGGTTTTCCCTCTGTTCCTTCGAAGACAAAACACTAAACCGCGACCTCAAAAAAACGGCATACTCGTGTAAATCTTCTAAATCGGACAGTGAACCCGTACCTCGATAGCCGCCCCCCTCTGCTTCTGACGGAGGACGAAACTGATTCGGAAATGCGTGGTAGAGTAGCAATCGCCAGTTCACTTTGAGATTCTACTCCTTTTTTACCACCCTGAAATACGACCGAATACCGAGGAGTCCTGCGAACGGCTTCAGCGGCTCTGCTGCAGAGATGCGCATTCCACCTCGTGGCACGGCAGATTTCGCCGCGAGGGGGCGCGGCGACCGCGCCCCTGCTGATGCCCGTACGGACGCGGGAACCGCGTCCTGCCCCGTTCTTCGCAACAGAGCACCAGCGTGGGACAAGCTTGCGCTTTCTATCCACTCGTATCCATCTGCTCCTCGCGGCTGAATACTAAGTTCGCCTTATATCCTTAGCTAACAACTTGAACTGTTTCACATCTATTACCCATCCTTCTGCATCCGATTTATACGCGACCCAGAAAGAGTGCCTATCAATATCGAACTGCCCTCCTAAAACAGGGCCACCCAAGGAAAGACACCGACTCCTTTGAGACTCCAGATCCCACAAACACAACTCACCTTCTTCATCAATGTTTATCAGTTGTGTATCCGTTGCAAAGTATACACCGCGGCTCCACCCTGCCGATGGAAACTCGTGTGTCTGCTGCAGGCGCTCTATATCCCAAACATAGACCTTCTTATAGCACCCACAGCTAAGCCTACGACCCGCTAAATCAAAGCCAAGTGCATCCACGCACAAGTCTGACATTTCAAGGCACGCCACCAGCCGGTTTGAAGCCACATCCAGAATTCCAACTTCGGCATTCTCACGGCTGCCTTCGCCGCCGCCTGCTGCCAACAAAGAACCGTTTGGAGAGAACGCGACCGAGTTCGGATTAGGTATGCCTGCAGTCCCGGTAAAGCGCACCACCTGACTTTTCATATCCCACACTTCTACAAAAGAGGCACCTCCTGCCAGAGCCAAGAGCGAGCCATCCTGAGAAAAGCTCAGAGCCGTCACGCTGGTCAGTCGGGTCGGAATGGTGTAGATTTGGAACCCCTGAAAATCCATCATGTAGGCAAAGCCTTCCAATGCCCCCACCGCAACCAATTTTGCGTCTGGGCTAAAAGCTACAGTGCTAATCCACAAGTCACGGAATGTCTGTCGCCAAAATGTAGGATTGTTGGCGCTCAAATCGCCTAAAACCAGATTTCCTTCTGCATCGCCTATCGCCATGCGCAAGTGGTGAGGCGCAAACGCGACTACCCAGGGTTCACCTGATAGCCCAATTCCTTCACTCCTCCAGCGCCATCGGCGCACTGTTCGAAAGTGGTGCTCTGTCTTCATTTTACTATTACGGTAACCACAGTGCCATCGGGTTCAACGATTACCTCAACATTCCCACGCTTATATTTATACCTGCCGTTCGGCTGTTTTCTGGGACTTTTATCATGGCGCATAATATCTTCAACATCCTGCTCGGAAATACCTCGCTCTCTCATTCGCTCACGCGCATGAGGCGTATAGCGCGTTGGTTTCTTGGGAGGTTGACATACTTTAGGCTTCTCCCGCTTAGCTTCCTTCTTCCCCTGTTCCTGCAAGGCGTTCTTGGCTTCTCGTTTCGCAACCTGCTCCGCGCCCTCCTCCACCACCTCCTGAACCACTTTCTTGGCAAGACGACCCGCCTTCAACACATCCCCACCTAATGCACTCGCCGCCGAGATGGCAGCGTTCACATAATCTCCCTCCAGCGCGTAGCCAATCGCATTCGCTGCATCCGCAAGGTCGCCAACGACAGGGATGAAGCCTGCAGCGTCTAACAGGTCGTGATAGTTCCAATCGGTGCCTGTAGGGTCAACGAAGTTGATCGGATCATTCCCGCAATACCGATACAGGTTCGGGTCGCCCGAGGCGGCGTCTATCGGGTCTCGCTGCAGCCAGCGGGCGGTGCGGGGGTCATAGGCACGAGCGCCCACATGGTACAACCCCACCTCAGGAATCCACTCATACCCATACGCCCCCTTACAGGAAGAATGCTCCCAGCAGTAGCCCTACGGCAGTTCGGGACGAGTCAGAAGATGTTCCAGCGCCTCGGCGAAGGTTCGGAATGTCGCACACGGCTCAGAATACTCGTGATGTAGGTAGACGACACGCCCTTCCCGCTCGCCTTCGGCAACACCCAAAAAGCCACCCCCCCGCTCCGCCAGAAGGTAATACGCGCCTGAAGACAGCCACACCTCCCGAACCTCCGAAAGCCCCAGCACCACCGCATCGCCAATCTGGAAGCCCTCACACAGGCGAACCAGTTCCAAGTAGTCCTTCGGCAAAGCAGCCTCTATCGCCTGCAGACGCTGCTGTCGCTCTTCATCAGAAAGCGGCGGCAGCACCCCTGCAATCGCCCACCGACGCCCCAGCGCGATACACCACGCAGGCAACAACTCCTGCAAATCCGTGTCTGCCCCCTCCAGCGAAGGCAGCGGTCCCTCAATCGGTTCCATCACATCAGTGTGGAATACCACACGCTCGATGTGAACTTCGTTTTCACGCGCAATCTGCCTGTAAACCCTCCCAAAGGCGAGAGTAAATATCTTGCCTCTCACTAAATAGATGCGCATTTTCAACCGTTCGGGCAGACGGGGCACGCGATAGTGAACCGTACACCACAGTGCTTCTAACCGTTGATTAGGGAAGCGCGGGGGTGGCTTGTGTTTAGGCGTGTAGAGGTTCACCTCGCCGCTTTCTTTATCGCGGTAGATGGAGTTGACCGCTTCTATCTGTTGTGTTAGAATGGTGCGAGTTTCCTCAGGCAGGTGGTCTTGCAGCGCCTGTAGCAGGGCACGCTCTACAGGAGTGAACGGCGAACGACGGCGCCATGCGTTGAGGAGAGACCACATCGATCGTACCTCCTATCACGGAGAGCGCTACACCCAGTTATCCACGAAAAGCAATCTTGCCAATTATTTCATCCAATTTTCTACCATATTCATTAGGTTCATAATCCTCTTCCAATCCTTTCTCAACGAGCTCATCACATAAAATTAGTGAGAGCTCCTGCGCTTCTTCATCCGAGAGCACCTGCGATGGGACGGGGTACCCAGCAAGCCGTTCCACCACAGGAAGCAAATCTGGCGCCCGGCGTGAAATCACCTCCCGAATGACCTCTCTATCAGATGGAGAAAGCTGCCAACGCCCCATGCCACTTCTCCTTATGGACGGATGCGGTGCGCAGTGCTACCCCGAGGCCAGGTCGTCACAACCTCCCCTCGGAGGTTAGTGACGACGACTGCATCAACCCCTTCGTACCTGATAGTACCCCTATCGCGCTGGAAAATAACCGCTTTTGGGGTCCTCACAGTATCCAGAATCGTCTGTGGATGCACCCCTACGCCATCCCGACACATTGCTTGCTCCAACCCGTGACGAGTATACCCGGTAATCCTTCCACCTGCCACAACAGGACGAGTAGTGCTGGCTGTGGCTGAAGCAACCGCGCCTGCACGCCACTTAACCGAAGGGAGTTTCTTGAGCGCAGGCGTGGCTACCAGCAACAAGCCACAGAGTGAGTTCCCGAACTCTCTTGGATCCGTTCCTGTCAGCCCTTGCCACCACGAGGAAATACTTTGCTTTAGCAAATTCCATGTGCTGTTTAACGATAGACCGTGCTGCCGAAAGTAGTTATAAAGATTCACAGGTGCAGTCAAGGCGCCCCAGAGGCAGTCCCCATAGCCTGCGAACACCTGTCCTACATCGCCCAAATAGGAGCCTGTCGCCCACAGCCCCGACGGGTCGGCGTGATTGAGGGGGTCGTTTCCACAATACCGATACAGGTTCGGGTCGCCGGAGGCGGCGTCTATCGGGTCTCTCTGCAGCCAGCGTGCCGTGCGGGGGTCATAGGCGCGAGCGCCCACATGGTACAGACCTGTGCCCCCAAAGCAGTCCCACTCGTACCCATACGCCCCGTTCCAGAGAAACGGCTGATTACCCTAACGCAATCTCCACAGGTACCTCCGTGCGATACCACGACGACTGGCGGGGAGATAGCATCCGCGCCTCACCACGCAAGCGCGATATGAACCATCCCCGCTCCAACCAGTATGCCCAATCACTCCCAAAACTAAACCACCATAACTGAACCCCAGGCTCCGCAGGCAACTCCAACCGACTTTCCAGACGCGACACCCACCGCTTAACACCCCAGTCATTCTGATTCGCCACCTCGTACAGAACCCGAACCTCCATGCTATATTCGCGCACCTTGGTACTACCCGAAGATGGAACGACCTGCATCACCACACGCACAATGCCCGGCACCTCTGCCTGAATCTTCGCCAGAAGCCGCCACTCAGTGGGCGGTTTCTGCTGCACCCACTGCGCATAGGGCAACGACTGTTGCGTGCGAGGTACTAACCCCACCTCAAACCGAACTTTGAGCATCGCTAATCCCCCACGGCAGGTAAAGGTATTTCACCTCATACCGAACCCAGCGTGACGACCTCGGTGCCCGCAACCGTGCTTGAAAGGTGACAAACTTCGGCGCCAAATCGGGATAGCGCTCTGCCAGCCAGGTGGCATCTGCCGAGACGCTCAGGGGTATCTCTATCGTGCGCCACTCTGGGACAATCTCCCACTGGGTGGTCTGCAGGCGTTTGATCACTCTGGCAAGACCGCTCATCGTGCGTTCGGACATCAGCCCGTACTCCCGGAGGGTTTCTAACTGGACACGCTCAGGGCGACGGCTGTGCAGCGTGACGGCTCCTATCAGGGCGTTGGGGTAGACTTCCGTGTCGATATGGCGGATGGGAAAACGCTCAGGAAGCGTTGATGTGCGTCCCAGCTGGTCTAAGTCGAGGTATTGCTGGGCTTGCCCATCCCGATAGGCAACCACTTCCACACGCACAATTTGTGCCATCCGCTATTTCACCCGAAACGCTCTACCTGACGACCGTCGTCAATCGAATCGGGGTGAACTGCCACTTTTCTGCCGCTTCGGCTCTGAGCAAGGCGTTCCGCACCCGTTGCTCAACAATAACCCACTTCCAACCGCGTTCGTTAAGCAGCACAAATACAGGAGATGATTCGATAGAACAATCAATCCGAAACTCTCGCCCATATTTTGTATCTATAACTGATTTAACACATTTATGTTGAATTAAATGATTTGCAGCATAGTAAGTCGTTATGAGTTGTCCTGAGCAGATATCCAAAAGCGGCGTCGGCAAATACTGGATAGCGTTCGTGTACTTCTTCAACAGTTCTCGTACCTGTTGAGAATAAAAGTGGACACCCCTGTCGTCTGTGAAGGTTGGAGGAATATCCTCGGGACGCAGCGGCACACGCGGATGAATCCGGTGCATCCAAGCCACAACACCTTCCCATTTGTCTGGAGGTATCAAGGCACCTCCATCAAAATAACTCTGTAAGGTGCCCTCAAGGATAAAGAGATCCTGGTCATCACCAGATATATTAGGGTTATCCAAGGTCACACGCTCAAAGCTTAGATACCACTCGTATAGCTTCATTGGGGTTCACCATGCCTCATTATACCCAGCGTACAACACCACAACTCCTACCGTGTCTAAGGAACCGGGATCAAATTCCGTGGTGGGAAAAGAATCCGCAACCCCTCAGAGATAATCCAGTACAAAACGACACCTGCGCCAACTGCAGCCGCACCCGCTTTGGCTCCCTCTATGGCGGGCGAGCGATTGCAAGCAGGTTGCAGTGCAGGAGCAGCTTGAGGCACTGGTTGTGCAATTGGAACAGAACTGTACGGCGTTAGGGCCTTGGTTGCTCTCTCCAAGACTTCCTGAGCTTGTTCTATTTCCTTCTCAACGCGCTGTCTCCACTTGTCATCAATACGTCTACATCGCTGAAGCTTTTTAATCAGATTATTGATGCGATTACAAAGATCCTGAATCTTTTTTCGGTGACCACCCGGCACAGTATAACCTTGTTTCCTGTGGCTCCAGAAGCCACCTCGATTGTCCTTGTCGGGATTATAGTGATCCAGAGTTTGCCTTAGCTCTCCGATAGCCTTGCTCAGATCGTCCAGCCACTTCACACACAGCTGCTCTAGTGTTTGTTTGCGAGCTTTTTCGCTGGCTGATTGATTATCGCTATCTTTGGCTTGTCTTTCTGCTCCATCATCAAAGAAATTCACAGGATCATTCCCTGCATACCGATACAGGTTCGGGTCGCCCGAAGCGGCGTCTATCGGGTCTCGCTGCAGCCAGCGGGCGGTGCGAGGGTCATACGCACGGGCGCCCACATGGTACAAGCCTACCTCTGGTATCCACTCATACCCATACGCCCCGTTCCAGGTGAACGGCTGGCGCGTGCTCCCTTCACGAGCAATCAGGTTCCCCCACGCGTCATAAGCATACCGATCCGTCACCTGACCCGTGCTGGCATCAATCAGCATGCGCACATGCCCCAGCGCGTCGCACACATACAGCAACACCCGATAACCGTACAGACCCGAACGCTCCATCTGCGCCACAGGTCCCAACTGCCCCCACACATACTCCGCCAGCCCATTCCCCCACGGGTCAATCTCCGCCACCAGCGCGTCGCCATCGTACAGGCAGATTCCCGCATTTTTGGCGCGCGAAGGGGGCAGATTGGGCAAAATCGGGGGTGAATTGCCTTTCTCCCCGCTTCCTACCTGCGGATATAGCGCTAATCTACCCTCTACATCTCAGACACCCAGCGCGCCGCAAGCGAACCTGTACCCGCGACGGTATAAAGCTCCAGCCGAACAGGCTTCGGCGCAACTCCGTAATCCACCACCGTACTAAAGTCAAAACTAATAGCGTTAGACAAATCATCAAAGATACATTCAAAGTACCCCGACAGCCCTGGAACATTCAGAAACTGGGTTGCTTTCAGCACTACCCTGTCAAGACAGTCTATTTGCACCAGAGGAACCTCACAGCGCTCGTACCCATGATAAGGCACAAAATTTGCGAGATATTCTGGGAAATAGAGGTATCCAGAGCGTTCACCCACACTACTTGCCAACGACGCCAGTGCGCTTTCGAGAGCCGCCCGCTCTGCTTCCTGCCACTCGCGCCTGACTTGCGGACAGTGCCCCGCTTCTGCCAGCGCGTAAAGCTGACTTCGTTGTGAAAGGAGCTGGTCATGCTCTTCCCAATCCACAAAAGCAATCATGTCAGGCGGGCACTCCAGCAAAGCCGCCAGTTCCTGACGGATTTGCGGTTCCCACTGCCGAAAATGAAACGCGCGTAAGGCTTTTTGTAACCGCTCACTCACTTGCACAGTGACTCACCTTGGTCTATAAGGCACTCGAATTTTACCTCGTCCACCCCCGTATAGTGGTCCACGCCATTTAGGATGTTCGTCAGACTTTTTGGGTCCTACCTCCCAGTGAGGATAGGGATGATTCTCATCTGCGGGATGATGTTGAACGATTTTATCCTCTACCCCACCTCCCTTTTTGGGGACTCGATATTCATACCATCGATAATCCCCACTACCCCCTTGACGCACTGGCTGCTGACTGGTCGGTATGCCTGCCTGCCTCTGCGCTTCCCTCCGTGCGGCTCGGCTGGAACTCATTATACCTTCTTCCACCGTTTGCGAGGCTTTTGCTCTACCCCGCTGCCGTTTCGCAAACCCCACTCCCCCACCAGCCCCGCGTGTGAGCAACCGATCGTGAACCGCCCCACCCACATGACCCGCCAGATACCATTCATCACACGGATCGCGCGGCTCCCAGCGCGGCAGGTCTAACAGGTCGCACAGCCAATCCCGAATGTCTTTCGTCAGCCCGCCTGGGGGTCAATCGCCCACGCCAGCTCAACCACAGAATGCTTTACGCTACAACGCCAAAACCCCCAGCAACTCACCCCTCCCCAAACTCCTCCTCCACCTCACGCAGAACACGGTCAACCCAATATTCACTCAATATCCAGTGGTACACACTCGCATACTCGCGAACTTCTGCTGCGTCTAAGTACAACTCATATACCCCTTTTTCTCCAGGGCGGATGCACACCTCTGTATACACATCCATGTCCGGCGCCAGCCGCCCGATTCGTAAAAACCCCTCCCGCAACTCCGCAGGGGTAATCTGGGAAAAATCCAACCCATCCGCTCCACGCCACTCGTCCTCTGTCCCCACCAGTTCAATTCGGTCGTACTGAACCGCCAGCTCCTGCACATCTGCAGGGAGTTGCGCTAAAATCTGCGCATCCCGTACCCCTGAAGCCGGCACCAGCCGAAACACGCGCTCATCCTGCAACACCTGCAGTGCTTCTTCCCGCGCCTGCTCTACACTCAAACGCGCAATCCGTTGATCCTGCGCTTCCCACCGCTGCAACTTCACTTTCTCCATCTGGAACTGTTTCCATAGCCACTTGATCCAGCCGAACATCTCGCTCACTCCTCGCACGGCTGTTCTAGGTCTCTGCGCAGGTTGTTCAAAAAGCGCGCAGTGATAGTATACCGATTGGTGTTGGTTCGGAGCGCGTTTTCCATACGCCTCAGGCGACGATGGGCACGCTTGTGGGCTTCGTTGTCCAGCACCTGCAGGTTCCAGCGGCCGCTGTGAATCTTTGGGGGTAAGCCTGCGGTCGGAAACAGAGTCCGCCCTCCACCAGGATGTCCCAAGAGGGGATTAATATGATGTACAAAATGTCCAGAGCGGCGTATGCCTAAAGTTTCGACTATTGCATTTGCTTCCTTACGATACCTGTCGATTTTGCGCACAGCCATCCGTGTCAGCACTTTGGACCCGCCTGTCAAGGCAATCTCCGCAGCCACTTCGGTATATTCTCCTGCCCGATATGCCAGACTTTGTTTATCTACAACATCATTTACCCCTAACTGTTCTCGAAGCCAGTCCGTAACGCCGAAGGTCAGCGAGTCTCCTACACCTGCCCAGAAGTTTGCCATTGTGTCCAACCAGTCCAGCCCCGAAGGGTCGGCGTGATTGAGGGGGTCGTTCCCGCAATACCGATAGAGGTTCGGGTCGCCCGAAGCGGCGTCTATCGGGTCTCGCTGCAGCCAGCGGGCGGTGCGGGGGTCATAGGCGCGGGCACCGACATGGTACAGACCTGTGCCACCAAAGCAGTCCCACTCGTACCCATACGCCCCGTTCCAGAGAAACGGCTGCGGGATGGGGTTTTCGGGCGGCGATAGCGGCACACCCCAGCTGTCGTACCGCCACACCTCCAGCACCTCGCCCCCACTGCTCAACAACACCCGCACATGCCCCAGCGCATCCAGCACATAATAACAACTCACACCCGAACCGCTGTAGTCTAACCGCGCAATCGGTCCCAGCGGTCCCCATACATACTCGGCGACCACCCGACCCTGACCATCCACCTCCGCCAGCAGCGTGTCGCCCTCGTACAGACGCCACACCTCAAACGGCACACCACTCCGAACGCCCTGCAAACCCACTCGACGCCCCAGACTGTCGTAAATAGCATTCAGCACCACGCCCGCCTGAGAACTGCTCGCCACCACCAGGTTGCCCCACACATCGTACCGATAGCCCCAGCTCACCTCGCCTGCGCTCTGCCCAAAGTTGAACAACACAATCATCAAGTCTTCATCATCGACTTGCCCATCCCTGTTCAGGTCTTCAGGGCAGCCCTGGGGGCATTGCTGACCAAACGCGAACTGCACAGCCACTAGGTCCGCATCGTCCACCACCCCATCCCCGTTCACATCCCCCTTAATCGGTTGAGGGGCGTTCCACAAACGGGCGCGCTCGCCGTTGGGGGTGTAGGTCATATACCAGTTGTAGCTGCCTCCGTGCGGGTGGCTCCCCCCAATCCACCAGAGTCGATTGTAGTCGTAGCGCCAGTCAGAGGCATTGTCGCCCCAGCGCGTGAGGTTTCCATTCACATCGTAGGCAAACTGAACTTCTTTGGGAGTACCCCCATCCAGTCGCGACGTTTCTGATTGCAGGCTACCATCGGGGTAGTACTCCCAGCGCCACTCGGCGGTGCGGTTGTCTGGTAGCCATTCACGAGCAGAGCGCAGCGTGCCGTCGGGATAGTAGCCTGGCTCATCCGCGGTACCCCAATAGTCAAATTGTGCGATCAGTTGCCCGTTGAGGCGGTAAGTCAGCAGTCCAACCGCGTTTGGCGCCTGGGTATCTGCGTACTCTATCGTGGCACTGAGAGTACCTGCGGGGAGATAGACGGTCTGGTTCTGCAGGCGCCCTGCATTATCGTAGCTCCACTCGGCAAAGAGAGTGCTGCCTGCGAACAGGGCAATAGGGCGCCCTGCCCCATCGTACTGATAGCGCCACACGCTTCCCCACGAGGTGGTAAAGGTTTGCAGGTCCGCTGTGAGCGCGCCCTCAGGCGTGCGATAGTCGTAGAGCCAGTAATAGCTGCCCACAGGCAGATTTACCTGCTCGCCCAGCAGCCAGCCTGTGCGTGCCGAGAGAAAGTTGTTGGTCGGGTCGCTGTCCTGATTGCGCGGGTCAGCACTGACGCCGTAGTTGGGGTCATCCGTATCGTACCACCAGCGCAGCGCCACCTGATCCTGCCAGCCTTGAGAGGTGAGCAGTTGCTTGGTAGCAACCCCCAAACGCCCTGCAGGGTCATAGCTGAATTCGTGTCGCGTGTGGGCTCCTCCGGAGGCAGAATGTTCATGTATAGTCTGCACCCGACCGTTCAGTGTGTATTCAAAGGTCGCGAAACGCCCATCTTGGCGCGTCCACTGGCTGACTCGTCCGCAACAACTATAGTCAAAGGTTTCGGGGCGAGTATCACCATCGTGATGGATAGAGCGCAGTTCGTCGTGGATACCATAACCGTAGGTCAATCCCACCTTAGTGTTTGGCGGAGCACCCCCATTTTCCACACGCACGAGGCGCCCTGCGCTGTCATACTGCATTTCGGCGTACAGTGCACTCTGCAGATTGCCTTGATCATCCTGCCACTCCAGCCAGATCTGGCGCAGCAGCCCTGCCCGTGAGCCACTGCCATCAAAGTCATAAACAAAGCGCACCCAGCGCCCACGCGGATCGATATAGCGGCGCAAAAACAATCCATCCCACTCCCACAGGGATTGCCCGCCTGGGGCAGTGCCAAAGCCCCAACGCATCCTGCGTGGCTGCCCCAGCAGAGTCCACTCGGTTTCACTCCAGAGCGGGGTTTCTGGGTCGTTCGGATATAACTCGACACGCACAGGGCGTCCAAACAGGTCATAGGCGCTAATGCGGAGCAAGCGCCCTGTTGGATCTTCTACCTCGTGCAGTTTGTTGGGGTACGCGCTATTTTCGCCCCAGTAGCGCAGTTGCCACCAGCCTGAGCGACCTGGCTCTGTGAACGCTGTCAGTAAGCTGTTAGCAGACACTTCCGAATACGGTTGACCTCGGTAAGTGTAATCGAACCGCCAAGAAAGCGCTGGATCACTACCTATCTGCAGGTGAGTGAGTGCAGTAGGGGGATTGGGATGGCTCCCCCCAGGTGCATCAGGATGCGCCTCTCCATAGCGTAGATGTGCTTCACCCAAAGCACCTCCGTTAACCCGAAAATCTTGCAGTAAAGTATTCGGATTATTCGGTACATATGTAAACTCCCACTGTGTTCCCTCCCTGTCGGTGTGGAGGGTCAGGGCAAACGGATGCTCCGGGCTGTAGCTGTACGATTCCTGCCAGCGCGGCGTCTGAGAGAACACAGGCTCGCCATTTGGTCCAACTCCCACCTGATCGTAAACGGCGCTTTGAACGACTTGTCCATTCTGCGCTTCAAAAAGCAGTACTTCTTTCTCCCAAGCGCGATTCGGGTTCTGTACATACGAAGGACGGAGATTCTCCAGCTGGGTAAACATCCCAGAACCGCGATCCCAGCTATACACCAAGCTCGCCCGATAGTTACCACTGGGGCGTTGACGCTGAATCCCTGTCCAGAATGAAGTGCTTCCTGCATACATGTGCTGGTACTGTTCTGGAAGTAGTTGTTCCAGTTTTATTTCCTTGAGGCGCCCCAACAGGTTCTCGGGTAGGGTTCCGTAAGCACGAAGATACATCTCTCGTTCACGCTCTGGCACTGGCTCCCATGTCAGGTTCAACTTCTCTTGTAGTCGGTTGCTCCCATATATCTGATAACTCCGATCCAAACCTAACCTAGCTGTAATTTGCTGTTCAGCATTGTCCCACTGGACATCCCAGTGGTCGTTGGGTTGATCTGGTTCATTGGGAACGCTTTCAGGAGGTACCCTCCCAATACGAACCCCATGCAGCTCGTTATTCAGAGCAAAGTAGAAAACCTCACCTGTCAGGCGGTCCCAACGCAAACCGCGCTTCGTCTGAAAATCGCGTAATACAAGCCACCGACCGTTCCAGTTCTGTCGCCACTGCGCCTCAACATACTCACCCACCTGCAAACTCCAGCGATTGCCACTGGGAGAGACAATCGCAGGTTGCGGACTAAAAGACATAAAGTCGTGCAAGCGCGACTTGTAGCCATTTCCCCAGCCTATCCGCTGGGGCGGCGCAAAGTGGTAGGTCCACTCTCCTCCCTCACGAATGCGCCCTGGAGGCCCACCTCGCAACACGAAACCGCGAACCGATCCTGTTTCATCAACAACCGCCTCTAAGCTTGCTTGCACTCCTTTTGTTGGGACGATGCTCCATCGCTCTGTAAATGGACTTACATCGTCAGGCTCACTCATGATAAACGCCAGAAAGCGCATCGCACTACCGTCTGCGTCGTAGACGGTCAACTCACGGACTCGTTTGGCAGATTCAGGAATATCGCCTCCACCAGTAGGCTGCAGAATCACCTCTGTGGGAGTGCCACGCCACGCTGTGCTTCCTGGGGAGGTGCCAGGCAGGCGCTGGTTACCCGAAGATAGCACCACACACATCCGCTCCAGCCCGAAAAACCAGTATGGTCCCAGAGTGCCCCCAGGCGTAGGCGATGAGACATAGACATACCCTGAGTGGAACACATCTATTGCAGGAAAGGGCAATCCAAGGGTTGTCTGTCCTGTTGCAGGCAGCAGCAGCAACCCATCGCAGAGCCAGCCGTTGCCATCTACTGCCCCCGTACCAGAGCCAAGGTAGATGGCGTCGTTATCAAAGCAAATTTGATCCGGGACTGCAAACAATACAGGTATACATACAGGTTCAGGTTGGGGCTCCTGAGAAGAAGCAGATACAGCCACTAAACATGAAAGCAAGACAAACAAACGTAGGGACAGTAAAACGGTTCTACCCCCCCCCGCTAAAATTGCGAGGGCGAAGCGCCAGAAGGGTTCCCTCTCTGTTGCCTTGACTGAAACCACTCCCATCGCGAACCTCCGATGTCCTGATTATACAACAACCAATCGCAGCAACCTTCCTTCCCCATACCCCCTACGAACGCCACAGCATTTTGAGTTCAAATCAGGTTCAGACTGTTGACGACACGACAAACCCTGCTGCAGGAGCCACTCCTTTTTTGACACCCCTGACCCAAACGGCACAGACCCCAACCTCGCAGCAGCACCGCTTCAGCCCCACAGCAAACTCATCACAAAGCGCCACCCGCGCAAGAAATCACCCTGTGCAGGCATCAGCAGCTTTCCGACTCAGCCATGGTCTACGCACAAAACGGCTCAGTCTCACCTCCAATTCCTGCATTCGTCGTCAAGGTGCAGACTCCTGCAGGTTTCCTTTTGTTGCTGATACTGCCTCCGCCCCCGCAAACGGAACAGATACCAGCCGACGCCCATCACCAGCAACGCCACCAGATGCCCGTAGGTAAAAACGCCCACGCCCAGCACCGTGAGCGAGGTCGCGCCCGCACGGAAGAACTCGTTGATGAACCGATACGCCCCGTGCAGAATCAAAAAGCTCGCGAACAGCTGCCCCCTCGCCCAGCCTCGCTTCTCAAGGCGCGTCAGAATCACGAAAATCGCCAGATTCATCACCGTCGAGTAGAGCTGGGTGGGATGCACAGGATGCGAATGCCCCGGAAACAGCACGCCCCATGGCAAATCGGTCGGCGCGCCATAGCAGCAGCCCGCGCCGAAACAGCCAATTCGGGCAATCGCATAGCCGAGCGCGATGGAAGGCGCGGCTAAGTCGGCAATCCGCCACGCATCCAGCCTGCGCCGGCGTACAAACCACCACGCCGCCAGAATCGCCAGCCCGAAGCCCCCAAAGTAGGACATTCCCCCCTCCCACACGCGCAGAATTGCAAGCGGGTCTTCCGCGTAGGAACGCCAGAAAATCAGCACATAACCCAGCCGCCCCCCAATCACGCCCACCAGAATCGCCCAGAACGCCAGGTCAAACACATCGTCGGGGTCAACGCCATAACGCCGCGCGACTCGCAACGCTCGCCACACCGCCAGCCAGATGCCCACCATCCACATCAGCCCGTAGGTGTGAACGGGAATGGGACCGATACGAAACAGTTCGGGCATCATGAGCGCGGTTCCTCCGCCGACTCGCTCTGAGCCGGCTCTTCACGGGCAAACAACTGCACCGCCATCAAGCCCACCAGACTCACCGTAATCGCGACATCCGCCACATTAAACACGGGCCAGATGACAAAATCGAACATATCCACCACAAACCCCAGCCGCAGGCGATCCACAAAATTGCCCAGCGCGCCGCCCAGCAACATCCCTGTCAACAGGCTGATGCCCCGCGGTGGGCGCGCCCGCAGCTGATAAATAATCAGAAACCCCGCCACCACCAGCGTGAGCGGAATCGTCAGCCACCCCTTGCCTGATAGCATTCCAAACGCAATCCCCGTGTTGGGGGTCAGGGTCAGATAAAAATAGCCGGGTATCACCGGGAGCGGTCTATCCCATTCCAGCGCGGCGAGCGCCCAGAGCTTGGTCAGCTGGTCAATCAGCAACACAACAAAAGCCGTCCACCAGAACATCGTCAACATGAGGATACCCGACGCCGTGCCATGCGCTATAATTGGGAGCTATGTGGTTGGGCACGCAGTCGGTGAACGAGTTGGGGCATCTCACGATTGGCGGGTGCGACGCGGTGCAACTGGCAGAGCAGTTCGGCACGCCCCTCTATGTGCTGGACGAGGCGGCGTTTCGGGAACGCTGCCGCGCCTATCGGGAAGCGTTTCAGAGCCGCAAGCCTGATACCCAGATTGCTTACGCCGGCAAGGCGCTGTTGAACCTCGCCGTGTGCCAGATTATCGCCGAAGAGGGGCTGGCGCTGGATGTCGCCTCAGGCGGCGAGCTCTATACCGCCCTGCGTGCGGGCTACCCCCCTGAACAGATTCACATGCACGGCGTCTACAAAACCGAAGCCGAGCTGCGTCAGGCGCTGGACGCCCGTATCGGCACGATTGTGCTGGATAACTTCGACGAAATCGCGCGCCTTCAGAGCCTGCTCGCGCCCCACGAGACGGTTCGCGTGATGATTCGGGTTGCCCCCGAAGTGGAGGCGTCCACCCATCCGCTGATACGCACGGGTCAGCGCGACAGTAAGTTCGGGTTTCACCTGATGAACGGCGACGCGGAGCGGGCGACGGCGCAGGTGCTAACGGAGCCGCGCTTTCAGCTGAAGGGGTTCCACTGCCATATCGGCTCCCAGATTAGCGAGCTGGACGCCTTCGCCGAAGCCACGCGCGCGATGGTGGCGTTCGCCGAAACGATTCGCCAGCGGTATGGCTATGCGGCGCCTGTGCTGAATCTCGGCGGCGGGCTGGCAGTGCGCTACACGCCCGACGACGCGCCCCCTTCGGTAGGCGCGCTCGCGGAAGTGATGGTGCAAACGCTCCGCGCGGAATGCGCCCGTTATGGCTACCCCGAACCCGCGCTGGTGGTGGAGCCAGGGCGCTCACTGATTGCCGAAGCAGGCATCACGCTCTACCGTGTGGGCGCAGTCAAGCATGTGCCCCACGAGCGCAGGGATATTCCCCAGACCTATCTAATTGTGGATGGCGGCGTCTCCGATAACCCCCGACCGCAGATGTACGGCGCCTGCTACACGGCGCTCAACGCCAGCCGCGCCCATCCCCACCTGCCGCGCCAGCCCTATCGCATCCTCGGCAAGCACTGCGAGACCGACCCTATTATCGAGTGGGCGGAGCTGCCCGAAACCCGTGTGGGCGATGTGATTGCCGTGCTAACGACAGGCGCGTATGCCTATTCCATGAGTAGCAACTACAACCGCTATCCCCGCCCTGCGATGGTGCTGGTTCGCGAAGGTCAGGCGCGCCTGATGGTGCAACGCGAAACGCTTGAATCGGTGATTCAGAACGATTTGCCAATTTCGGGTATACTTTGATACTGATGGACAGCTCGCATGGAGCGCCGCGCTGGCGGCGGGTGCTGCTCAAACTCAGCGGGGAGGCGTTTGCAGGCGAACAGGGTGTTGGCTTATGCCCCGAAGCGATTGATTACCTCGCCAGAGAGGTCATCTCCATCCACCAGCTCGGCGTACAGACCGCTGTGGTGGTGGGCGGGGGCAACATCGTGCGCGGGAGCGCGATTGCACCCACAGGAATCGAACACGCCACCGCCGACTATATGGGCATGCTGGCAACGGTGATTAACGCGCTCGCGCTTCAAGCCTCCATCGAGCGGCACGGCGTGGATACCCGCGTGCAATCGGCTATCACCATGCAGGCAGTGGCGGAGCCGTTCATCCGCCGCCGCGCCATCCGCCACCTCGAGAAAGGGCGCATCGTCATTCTCGCAGCAGGCACAGGCAACCCCTTTTTCACGACGGATACCGCCGCCGCCCTGCGCGCCGTGGAATTGAACGCCGACGCCCTGCTGAAAGCCACCAATGTGGACGGCATCTACGATCGCGACCCCCGCACGCACCCCGACGCGAAGCGTTTCGAGACGCTCACCTTCGAAGACGCGCTTCGCCTGCAACTGCGGATTATGGACCTCACCGCCTTCACCCTCTGCATGGAACGCCAGATGGAGGTGGTGGTCTTCAACATCTGGGAAGCGGGCAACGCCCGACGCATCGTGCTGGGCGAACCACTCGGAACCGTTGTACGCCAACCCTGAAGGAGGTGAAACCCTATGTCGCGCAAACATGAAGAAGACCCGACACCCAAAATCAATGAACTCTTCAAAGACGCCGAAAACCGCATGAAGCACGCGATAGACCATCTCAAGCAAGACCTCGCGGGCTACCGCACAGGACGCGCCAACCCCGCGATGGTGGAACGCATCATGGTGGACTATCACGGCACGCCGATGCAGCTCCAGCATATCGCCTCCATTACCGTACCTGAACCCCGACAGCTGCTCATTCAGCCCTGGGACCAGTCGGCAATCCCGGCGATTGAAAAGGCGATTCAGAAATCCGACCTGGGGGTGAACCCCGTCAGTGATGGGCGGAGCCTGCGCATCACTCTGCCTCCGCTGACCGAAGAGCGGCGCAAGGAGCTCTCCAAGCAGGTCCATAAACGCGCCGAAGAGGGGCGCGTCGCCATCCGCAACATCCGCCGCGACCTGCTGGAACACCTGCGCCAGATGCAGAAAAACAAACTCATGTCCGAAGACGACCTCAAGCGCTACGAACAGCAAGCGGAGAAACTGACCCATAAGTATATTGAGGAAGTGGACAGGCTCCAGCAGGCGAAAGATGCGGAGCTGATGGAGGTCTGATGCAAACGCACGATTGGCGCGCGGAAGCCCTTGCGCGTGGTGTGGACCTGAACCGCCTGCCCCGCCATATCGCGATTATCATGGACGGCAACGGGCGTTGGGCGCGCAATCGGGGGCTTCCGCGTCTCGTCGGGCACGCCAACGGGCACAGCACCGTGCGCCGCATGGTGCATGGCTGCGCCGAACTGGGGATTGAAGTGCTGACGCTCTACACCTTCAGCACGGAGAACTGGCGTCGCCCACAAGAGGAAGTGAACGGGTTGATGCGCCTGCTGGAGCGCTCCGCCCGTGAAGAGTTGCCCGTGATGGCGCGAAACGGCGTGCGGCTTCGTTTCAGTGGGCGCCTGCACGAGCTGAGTCCTGAGCTGCAAGCCATCCTCCATCGCGCTGAGCAGCTCACCGCCCACAATCAGCGCATCACCCTGCATCTTGCCATCAACTACGGCGGTCGCGCCGAGCTGGTGGACGCCATGCGCGCGATTGCCCGGAAGGTGCAGGAGGGTGTTCTGCAACCCGACGAGATTGACGAAGCCACGATTCAGGCGCACCTCTACCAGCCCGACCTGCCCGAACCTGATTTGCTCATCCGCACGGCAGGCGAACTACGCACCAGCAACTTCCTGCTGTGGCAAACCGCTTACACCGAGCTTTATATCACCCCTGTCCTCTGGCCCGACTTTACCATGCACGACCTGCTGGACGCGCTGTGGGACTATCAGCGTCGCCAGCGCAAGTTTGGGGGCGTGCTGGAGCCTGCCCGATAGCCGATGGCGCGCCTGCGTCTGCCCAAGCCCGTCGTCGCTTTCGGGAGCGTCAGCCTGCTTAATGACCTCAGTTCCGAGATGATTTATCCCCTGCTGCCTCTGTTTCTGAAGGGGCTGGGGGCGTCGGTGGCGTTTATTGGCGTGATTGAGGGCATCGCTGAGACGGCTGCCAGCCTGTTGAAACTCTTTTCGGGTTGGCTGGCGGATCGGTTTGGGCGTCATCGGGCGCTGGCGTTGGCGGGGTACGTGCTGGCGAGCTTGACGCGCCCCCTGCTGGCGTTCGCCAGTGCGCCGTGGCAGGTGCTGGTGTTGCGCTTCGTGGATCGGGTCGGGAAAGGCATTCGCACAGCACCGCGCGACGCGCTGATTGCCCATGTCAGCGACGCCGAAGCGCGGGCGACCGCCTTCGGCTTCCACCGCATGATGGACAATCTGGGGGCGAGCCTCGGACCCCTGCTGGCGAGCGCCATTCTGCTCCTTGCGCCAGAAAACTACCGACTGGTGTTTCTGCTGGCGAGCATGCCCGCGCTGATTTCGCTCTGGGTGTTTCATATTGGCGTGCCGCGGGTGGCGGTTCCCGTTCAGAGCCAGCGTCAGCATCCGCTAACGGGCGCACGGGCGCTGTTGAAAGGGCGTTTCGGCTGGTTTCTGGTCTGCGTGCTGTTGTTCACGCTGGGCAACTCCAGCGATGCGTTTTTGCTGCTGCGTGCGGAGCAGGCGGGCATGCCCCATGCATGGGTTCCCATCCTCTGGGCGGGGCTGAACACGGGGCGCACTTTGCTGGCGACCCCGTGCGGGATGCTGGCAGACCTGCTGGGACGCGAGCGCGTGCTGCTGATGGGGTGGTTGCTCTATGCGGGGGTCTACGCGGGCTTTGCGTTTGCGGGTTCACTCTGGCAGATTGTGGCGTTGTTTGGCGGCTATGCGTGTTATTATGGGCTGGTGGAGGGGACCGAGCGTGCGCTGGTCGCTGACTTCGCGCCTGAATCTGTGCGCGGGCAAGCTTACGGATTGTTCCATTTCGTGGTGGGCGCAGGGATGCTCCCTGCCAGCGTGCTGTTCGGCGCGCTCTGGGAGTGGGCGGGTGTGGAGGTCGCCTTTCTCACGGGCGCGGGGCTGGCGCTGATGGCAAGCGCCCTGTTCTGGCTGAGCGTGCGTCGCGCCTAAAGCGCCACCGTCTCCCCATGTTCGGGGAGCGCGGCATCCCAGCCCAGTTCGCTTTGAATTTTCTCGCGGAGCGCGAGGCGGGCGTTCGGCTCGCCGTGAACGAGATAGAGGCTCTGGGGCGGCTTCCGAAACGCTTTGAGCCAGCGAAGCAGGTCTGCCTGATCCGCATGCGCCGAGAGCGCGGTGGTCATCGCGATTCGGGCACGCACAGGCACGGTCTCGCCGTGAATCGTAATCTCTGTCGCGCCGCCCACCAGCATGCGCCCGCGCGTGCCCTCCGCCTGATACCCCACAAATAACACCGCGTTTTCAGGATGGGGCAGGCGCCATTTGAGATGATGCAGAATCCGACCGCCCGTACACATGCCGCTGGCGGAAATGATAATCATCGGTCCGGGGCGGGTGTTCAGCGCCCGCGACTGCGACACATCCTGCACGAAGTGGGTGTGATAGCAATAGAGGGGCAACCTGCCCTCGCAGTCGCCGCCTGGGCTGGTCTCCAGATTCAGGTCCTGCCCGTAGGTGCAGTAGAGGTGGGTCGCATCGGACGCCATCGGGCTGTCCACATAGACGGGCAAAGGGGGCACTTCGCCCGCTTCCTGCATCTTGCGGATGTGGTGAAGCACCTGTTGAGTGCGCCCGACGGCGAAGGCGGGGATTAACATCACGCCCCGATTCTGCAGAATATGGTTCAACACTTCTCTGAGCGTCTCCTCAACAGGGGTGGTTTCGTGCAGGCGGTCGCCGTAGGTCGATTCCATCAGCACGACATCGGCTTCGGGGAACTCGGTGGGCGGGCGCATGATGGGGTCTTCGTAGCGCCCGATGTCGCCTGAGAAGAGAACGCGACGCGGGGGATTATCGAGGTGAATCTCAATCGCGGCAGAACCCAGAATATGCCCCATCGGGTACCAGAAAACACGCATCCCCGTGAGGGTCAGCATTGCATGGAACTCCACAGGCTGGAGCAGACGCAGGGTGGCTTCCGCATCGCGTACCGTGTAGAGTGGGAGCGCAGGCTGATGGCGACTGTACCCCTTACGGTTGGCGTAATCGGCGTCCTGCTCCTGCAAATGCGCCGAATCGGGGAGCAAAATCTTGAGCAGCGCACAGGTCGCCGCCGTCGCATAAATGGGACCCCGATAGCCCTGCTGGACCAGTCGGGGCAGGTAGCCTGTGTGGTCAATATGCCCGTGCGTGAGCAGGATCGCGTCAATCGTCTCAGGGGGGATGGGGAACGGCTCCCAGTTGCGCTCTTTCCATTCGCGGGCGCCCTGAAACAGACCTGCGTCAATCAGATAGCGTTTGCCTGCGGTTTCCAGAAGGTATTTGGAGCCTGTAACGACCCCTGCCGCGCCCAGAAAGGTGAGTTGCGCCATGCCTGAAGGATACCCGCTTTAAACCCCAACGGGTACACTTGAGTCTATGCGAATCTACACCCGAACGGGCGATATGGGGGAAACGGGCTTGATTGGGGGTCAGCGCGTGCCCAAAGACGACCCCCGTGTCTGCGCCTATGGCACCGTGGATGAGCTGAACGCCGTGCTGGGCGTCGCGCGTTGCTATGTGGAGGATGCGGAGCTGGCTGCCCTGATTGAGCAAATCCAGAACGAACTGTTCGATATCGGCGCAGAGCTGGCGTCGCCTCCCGAACGGGCGGGACAGTTTGCCGCGATTGAGGATACCCACATCACCGCGATGGAGCAGGCGATAGACCGCTTTGAGGAGGAGTTGCCCCCCCTGCGCCAGTTTATTCTGCCCGGGGGCACAAAAGCCGCCGCGTATTTCCATCTGGCACGCACGGTGTGCCGCCGCGCCGAGCGCGAGGTCGTGCGCCTGAGCCATGTCAGCACGGTGAACGCCGTCCTCATCCGCTATCTGAACCGCCTGAGCGACCTGCTGTTTGTGATGGCGCGGGTGGCGAACCATCGAGCGGGCGTGCCCGATACCGTTTGGGGCGAACCGGGCTGGCGGCGCAAGCGACAGGCAGGTGAAACCCAGCCATGACCGCAACCTATACGCAGGTAGCCGAGTACGCAGGCTGGTTGAACCTGACCGACTGGGGCGTCCTGCAGGTGCGTGGAGCCGATAACCTGCGGTTTCTGCAGGCGCAAATCACCAACGACCTGCGCCCGCTCCAGCCAGGCGAAGGCGTGTTCACCTTCTTTTGCACGCCCACAGGGCATGCGCTTTCCGATGGGGTGGTGTTGCGAACCCCCCATGAGGCGCTGCTGATTCTACCGCCTGAAACCCATGCGAGCATCCTTGCGCGACTGAACGAGGCGATTATCCTTGATGAGGTGGAAATTCTGCCCCAGCACGAGGCGCTCGGGTTAATCAGCCTGCAGGGAAGCCATGTGGACGCCGTGCTGGAAGAACTGGAGCTGGAACCGCCCCCCACAGAGCCGCTTCGCCACCACATGGACTCCTGGCAGGGCGCCGAAATCCGCCTGATTCGCCACGACAGAACGGGCTTCGGGGGCGTAGACCTGCTGGTGCCCTACGCCGTAATGGAACAGTTTCAGACCGCGCTGGTGGCGACCGCCTGCCTCCAAATCGAAGAGCCGTTAGCCGAGGTGTTGCGCTACGAGGCGGGCATCCCGCGCTGGGGGGTGGACATGGACTCCCGCACGCTCGCGGCGGAAATGGGCGAACCTATCGTGCGGAGCCATATCTCCTACACCAAAGGGTGCTATGTGGGGCAGGAGGTGCTGATGCGTATTCATGCGCGAGGGCACACCAACCGCACATGGGTGCCGCTGCGTGTGGAGGGCGACACGCTTCCCCCGCGAGGTGCAACGCTTGGGGCTGAAGACCGCCCCGATGCAGGCGTTCTGACGGGGGCGGTGCGCTCGCCTGCGCTCGGCGACGCGATTCTGGCGTGGGGGTTCGTGCGCAACGCCTACACGCAACCGGGCACAACCCTGACTCTGCAGACCGAGCCGCCTGCGCATGCCACGGTGCTACCCCACGCGCCCCGCCCCGCCGCACGCTGAGGTATACTCGCACTATGCAGGCGCCACACGCCAGCGCATTTCGGATTGAGGGCAGCCCGAACCCGCTTCCCACGCCCATCACCGACCCGATCCACAAGGCGGTCTTCCCCTATCGGGTTCAGGGCTACTGGGAAGGGGGTGAGCCGGTACTGCTCTTTGAGGTGCATGCGCAGCGTCAGCCGTTGTATGCTTACGCGGAGCGCGCGTGTCGGCTGCTGTTTGCGTGCTATCGGCTGGCGCACACGCGGCTGGGACTGGAGCATTCCCTGCGCTACGGGCGTACCCTGCGCGTTTTTTTGATGACCGAGGGCAAACCGGGCGCCGAACAGCAGCGGAACCTGCTCTATCTGTACGACCTTCACGAGCGCGTGCCCCCGCGTGAGTGGGTGCGCGAACTGACCCACGAGTACGGGCACTGGATCATCCCGCCCATCAACTCTTTTGTGGAGCCAGAGGCGTGGGCGAACGGCGACCTGGGCGAGCGCTGGTTTATCCTCCATATATTCGAAGCCATCCGTCGGGGTGAGCTGGAGCCAGCCATCCTGATGGGCGCCTCTGTGGAAGAGATGGAAGCCTACCTGAAGCGTGCTTACACGCCTCTGGTGGAGCGGATAGCGCGCGAGGGGCTGAACCCCGCCCGATGGCGTTCGCGCCAGCGCGCGGGCTACGAAGAGTATCTCGCGCTCGCCCTTTATGCCGACCGCCTCTACGGCAGCGAGCGACTGGGACGCGCCATGCGAATCGCAGGCGGTGTGGAACCCGACGACTTTCTGAACGGACTCCGCGAGAGCCTGCTGGAGCGCGAGACGCTCACGCTCAACCTGCCTGCCAACCCGTGCTGGGTGCTGCTCCCAAAAGGGCTGAAGGCGTGGCGGCTCGTGGCGCCCTCTGGTGCCCGACTGACACCCGACCCCAAACGCCCCGACTGGGTGCGCGTGCAAACCCCCGCCCGAACGCTCACCGTGCGCCAGAGGAATGGGTTGTGAGGCGAGCGGCGATGCCTCCCTCCGTGCCCCAGATTGCAGGGATTATGGCTTCACCACCACTTTGAGCGCCTCTGCCTGACGCAACAGCGCGTAGCCCTGTGGCGCTTCCGAGAGGGGCAACTGATGCGTAATCAGCTGTGCCACAGGCAAGCCCGCCAGAATCGCCCCCAGCGCATGGCGCATCTCCACAGGACCCGCTGAATAAGAGGGGATGAGGCGTACCTCTTTGAAGTAAAGGGTGTACCAGTCCAGCGCGTAGCGTACCTCAGGGGGCGCGGGGGTAAAGAGAATCAGGGCGCCATCAGGGGCGACCAGCCGCCAGCCCAGCTCCAGAGCCTCCAGCGTGCCCGGTCCTACAATCACCACCTCGGCGCCGTACCCCTGCGTGCGGGACTGTACCTGAGCGACAGCATGCTCTGGGTCCTGTGCCTCTATGGGAATCGCGCCCAGCGATTCCGCCTGCTGAAGGCGATGGGGGAGTCGGTCTATTGCCAGCACCTGCGCCGCGCCCCACCACTGCGCCAGCAACAGGTGAAGCATCCCCATGACCCCCATCCCGATAATCGCCACGGTAGCGCGATGCAGGTTGCCCGCCCGACGCAACGACTTCACCACGCACGCCAGCGGCTCCACGAATACCCCCACCTCGTCGGGAACCGAATCGGGCAGGGGAATCAAGTCTGTCCGCACGATTTCAGACGGCACAAGGAACCGCTCGCTCAAGCCGCCCGGCTCCAGCCGCGTGGCGCGCCATGTGGGGCAATGCACGAACGCTCCACGCCGACACAGCGCACACTGACCGCACGGCGCATGGTGATGCACCACCACCCGCTGTCCCACATGAAACCCCTGCACCCCCTCGCCGAGCGCCTCAATCTCGCCCACCAGCTCGTGCCCCGGCACCAGAGGTGCTTTCTGGCGGATGTACCAGTCCATCACCTCGCCCGTGCAAAGCCCGCAGGCGCGCAGTTTAACCAGCACCTCGCCTGCCGCAGGCGGGCGCAAACTCAGCTCCGTCCACTCAAAACGCCCATCGGGCAGGAATCGCCACGCACGGGTTGGGAACATCCTACGCCTCCAGCCACTGGACGGTCGCAGGGGGCACAATCCCCGCTTCGGCACCGCGGCGCAGGAACACTTCTATAGCGCGGCGCCCGCGCGCGCCCATATCCAGCGTCAAATCGTTTACATACATGCGCACGAAGCGGTCGGCAGTGGCGGGGTCAATCCCACGCCCGAACCGCATCGCATACGCCATCGCCCGTTCGCGGTTTTCCAGCCCCAATCGGATGCTCTCCCGAAACACACGGGCAATCTCGTGCTGAATCGCGTCGGGCAGGTCGCTCCGTACCGCGTTAATCCCCAGCGGCAGGGGTAAGCCCCCTTCCCACAGATTGCGGGTCTCCTCGCGCCACCACGCGCCCAGATCCAGCAGCGTGTGCAACCCCACTGCCCGATGGGTCAGTTGCCCTTCGTGAATCAGCAAGCCGATGGGCACTTCACCCTTCAGCACGGCGGGCATAATCGTGTCAAAAGGCATTTCTATTGTTTGCGCCTCAGGCAGGAAGAGCTTGAGCGCCAGATACGCGCTCGTGAGCCGCCCCGGAACGGCAATTGGGTAGCGCCGAAGGTCTTCAAGGGGAATGGGCTCACGAGCCACCAGCATCGGACCGTAGCCATCGCCGAAACTTCCGCCCTGCATCAGCACCTTGTAGCGGTCGGCGACATAAGCGAGATTATGCACCGACATGGCGGTGAACTCCAGTCGCCCCTCGCGCGACCATTCGTTGAGCGTCTGGATGTCGCGTAGCACATGCTCGAACTGCAGGGGGGTCTCCACCCGCCCCTCGGCGAGCGCCCAGAACATGAAAGCGTCGTCCGCGTCGGGGCTATGACCGAGCCGAATCAACATCAGCGGGTTTCCTCCGTGTGATGTGCTATTCTTCTGGTTTTGGCTTCTTCCAAGCCTTTGACGATGGTTTCGGCGATGCTGGGGTCAAAGATGGGCTGGATTTGCACATCGGAGCGCTGGAGTGCGGAGAGCCGGCTCACCAGCCACCAGCTGCTGGCAACTTCCGAGCGAATGATGGGCGCCGCCCAGAACTGATCGCCGATTTTAATAAGCAGGCGCTCATCGCGGGGTTTCTCGCCCAGCGCCCGGAACCGCGCGACGCGCTCGCGTGCATAGCGCCACAGCCGCGCCCGTCCCTCAGGGGTCAGTTTCAGGTGAACGACCGAAAAACCGGGGCGCGCCCGCAGGGTCTCCGCCTCACGCTCTTCGACCCACGCTTTCTCAATGTGTGCCTCGGTCAGCACCACGGGGCACACTCTCGCCACCTCTTCGGGGTCTACGCGCTTCGCGTCCTGAGGGTTATCCCCTTCGCCTGTTTCGGGGTAGTAGTCAGGGCGTGAGAAACTCACCTCGCGCAACTGCTCCACCACTTTGGGCACCTCATGCGTAATCCGGATACGCCAGCGACGCTGTTCCATCTCCTCCGCAGGGAACCCCAGCACCGTGAACGCCGAAGGTTTCAGCGGGGGGAGATCCATGCGGCTCGCCTGATAGTAGCCGAACCCCAGGTTCGCCAGATAGACCAGCACCAGCACCCCAATCACAATACCAATCAGGCGCGTCGTGCGACGATGACTCATCATAGCAAGGGAAATTGTACCTCACGAAGCCAGATCAGAGGTCCTGTCAGCGCGACGGGGAACATCCCTCGTACAATTGCGGTACACTAATTCAGGAGGTGCGCGATGCGGATTGAATTGCTCTACTATCCGGAGTGTCCTTCGCATGAGCGGGCGCTGGAGCTGATTCAGCAAGCGCTCCGCGAGGAAGGACAGCAGGCTGAGATTGACATCGTCCGCATCGACACACAGGAGCAGGCGGACGCCTACCGATTCATTGGCTCACCCACGATCCGGATCAATGGGCGCGAACTCCAGCCGCAGCCGAACCTACCGTATCGCCTGACCTGCCGCACCTTCATTCACGAAGATGGGCGCCTCTCCCCACTGCCCTCGCTCACCATGCTCCGAGAGGCAATCCGTCAAGCGGCTTCAGGAGGTGATGACGCATGAATATTGGTCAATCCGCCATCGATTTTGCGCTGAAGGGTGTAGACGGCAAGACCTACTCGCTCAAAGACTTCGCCGATAAGCCTGTGCTGGTGCTCTTCTTCTGGTGCAACCACTGCCCCTATGTGAAGGCGTATGAGGAGCGGGTCATTAAGCTGGCAAAGGAGTTTGGCGATAAGGTGGCGTTCGTTGCCATCAACTCCAACGACCCGGCTCAGTACCCCGAAGATAGCTTCGAGAACATGCAACGGGTGGCTCAGGAGAAGGGGTACCCGTTCCCCTATCTTTTCGACGAGACGCAGCAGGTGGCGCATGCCTATGGCGCCTCACGCACGCCTGAGTTCTTCGTGTTTGATGAGGAACGCGACCTGAAGTATCACGGACGCTTCGACGATAACTGGGAACACCCCGAACAGGTGCGCACTGAATATGTGCGCGATGCAATTGTCGCCCTTCTTAACAACGATCTCCCCCATCACTCCCAGACACCCCCGATTGGGTGTACCATCAAGTGGAAGCATTAATGTGGGGCGGGGGCGTTATGCCCCCGCTTTTTTTCTCAGCACCCGACACCGAAGTTGAAAAGCACCAGCAGCAGGTCGGCATCATCGACAACGCCATCCTGATTTAAGTCTTCAGGGCGGTTGCCCGTTTGCCCGAAAGCGAACAGGATTGCCAGCAGGTCGGCATCGTCGATGCAGTCGTCGCTGTTCACATCGCCCAGAATCAGCGGCATACGGAGGTAGGGATCCAGGGTATCGCCTCCCGGTATCAACACTTCCATGAAGGTTTGCGAGACGGCACCCCGCGGTTTGATCCGCACCTGCCAGAGAGGCTGATAAACGGCGGGGTCGCTGTAAAGCGCCACCCATGCGGCAAGGTCGGGGGTTACTTGCCACACGCTCCGGGCGTCCGTGCGTGCGGTGAATCCTATCTGAAGCCCTGTTTGCGAGCTGGTGAGTCGGATTTGCACGGGGTGGTTTGGGGGCGCGCCTTCGATCAATCCCACCAGCAGGGGGCGCTCCACCTCCTGATGGGCGAAATAAAACTCGGTGGGGGCGCCATCGGGCATATTTGCCAGAAACGCGCCGTAGAAATAGCGCAGCGGGGGCGTGTCGGCGGGAATTGTCAGCAACCATTCACGGCTTGCGTTCGGCGCAAGCGTCGCTTCCGTCTGAAAATCAGGCGGGAAGTTGCGCCGCCAGCCTGCCAGCTCGCTACCGCACGCGAGCAAGCGCCCCCCACGCAGATGCACCGCCAGCTGCCCGTTGAGAGGCAAGACGCCACAGTTGATCAAACGCAGCTGCACCAGTCGGGAGCCGTCGGGCAGCCGGACCGAAGGGGAAAACTGCCAGCAGAGCGATGGGCGCGGGAAGACCGTATTCTCGCGCTCCCAGCGCAGATTCGCAAAACCGAACGCGCTCCCGTTCCACTCCTTGCCGCTGGCACAAAGGGTCCAGGCTCCATCGATGCCTGCCCCGGTGGCGTCTATCTGGCGAGACACGACCCCCAGAAAGTAATGCTCCAGATGGGGCGGTTGACGAATGGGCGCTTCCGGGTAGACAAGCGGGTCGCGCTCTTCGCCATTGGGGTCAAACGCTGTTAACTGAAACTCAGTCGCTGGCACCCGGTAAGGCGCTTCATAGCGCAACTGGAGCGCGCCCTGCAACCCCCCACCCGGAGAAGGCGTAATCGCCATCCCCGTCTTCGGCGCGTCTGCAGGAACGCTCAGCACAGAAAGAATCTTAACCCGGTCGGCATACTCTTTGGTATCCGAACCGTTGACCACGCGGAACTGGATGTAAAAATCTTCTACGGGCGTTTTGGTGGTCATTTTGAAGCGGAAAGTGCGTGCGCCGCCGGGCGCAATGCGGTCCGCAGGCGTGTTTGCCTCGAAGCGGAGGTTATGGGGGATCGCATCCCAGGGCACATCCCACATCGCCGTCCATCCCGACGGCACGGAAGTCGACTGCAGGACGCCGGCAGTGCCGTAAAGCACATGCAGCTGGTCTACGCTCCACCCTGACCCGCCGGCGTTCTGGTTCACGACCTGCATTTCGTACTCAGGCAGAGCGGGATTAATCAGGGTCAGCGTAATCTGCACATTCTGCTGGGCAGAAGCCAGACTCAATCCCGTCCCCAACAAAAACCCCAGGAGTCCTTTCAGATTTTTCATGACATGAAACCGTCCGAAAGTATTATAGCACAAAAGCTCCCCCTCTCCGGGTGGAAAGGGGGAGCCAGGCAGGCACGGCAGGATGTAGGAGGGTAAGACGACTCCGCGTACCCTCGTGAGTGTGCTATCGATTCCATGCACCTGCGGTGCCAAATGTACCCGTCTCATAGCGCAAATCCCGTTTTGAGCGTTTTGCGCAGGCGTTCGCAGGCGTGCTGGCGCGCCCGGATCACGGCGCGTGGGGTCAGACGAAGTATCGCGGCGATTTCACGGTCGGAGCGTCGGCGGGTGCAGGGCAACCCCAAATTGCTGTCGGCTTGCAGAAACTGCCGAAGCGCCTGTCCCCCCGCTTCCAGAATCTCAATCTGCAGGTCAGGCTCCAGATGGAGCAGGAACGCCAGCGCATGGTGGCGCGGCATTGTCTGCAAAGCGCATGCCACGGCATGCACCATCTCGTCGCCTTCCAGCGCCGCGCAGGTATTCTCAGGGGAGACAAGCGGGTAGTCAGGAGCAAGCGACTCCAGCGAGACTTCCCGAAGCACGCGCTTGCGAGCGCGCATAAATAGCCGATAGGTTACCTGCTTGAGATATCCCGTCAGACATGGTTCCCAGTTCGTGGCGTCTTCAGGCACTTTGAACCGTAGCACGGCGATCATCGCTTCGCTAAGCAGGTCCTCCAGATCCTGCTCGTTGAGTGGGGTGCTACAGCAATTGTTCCAGTGGCGGAGCCACCCCCATGCATGCTGTCTGGCAAACGCCAGCATCGATTCCGTCAGGGGATCGGAATCCGCATGTTCCCAATAAGTCTCGAATGTGTTCATCGTTATGCCTCCTTCTGCCGTGTTGCTGAAGGAGTCTATACTGGGGCACTGAAAATCCACTGAAAAAGGGCTAAGAATGCAGGAGCGACTCGTAAAGCTGGCGTGTGGGTTCAGCAGGGGGTGTTTCGAGGATTTCGGCGAGCGCTTTCTGGCATCGGGTGTAGACATACTGCACATCGGCGCGGCGTCCCAGCGCGTGATAGGCACGCATCAGCAGGCGCACAGACGCCTCGTCGCAGGGATCCAGCTGCAGGGCGCGCTCGCAATACTCAATCACCTCATGGTGTTGCTCTTTCACGGAAGCAATCTGCCCTAACATCAGCAGGCACTCCAGATAGAGCGTGCGCAGGCGCTGCGCGTCGGGCTGACACCAGTCCTCTTCGCTGAATTCGGGGCAGAGGTCGCCCTGATAGAGGCGCAGGGCATCGTGCAATCGTGCTTCGCGGGCATCTAATTCGTTCAGCGCCAGCGCCTCCTGCGCGATCCGCTCAAATTCAAAAGCATCAGCGACCCAGCCATGGGGAGGCGCCCAGCGATACAGCCCTGATTCGTGGTGAATCCAGTCGCCGACAGGGTTGCCGAAGGCGGCGCGGAGCGAGCGGCGCACGGCAGAGACGGTGGTCTGCAGGTTGACCCGCGCCCGCTCCAGAGGGAGATGGGGGAAGTGGCTCTCGCAGAGGGTGTCGGCATGCACGGGGCGTCCGCGCGCCAGCACGAGGTGCGCAAAGAGTGCGCGCGTGCGTGGGCTGACCCACTGCGCAGGTGCCATCTGGCGATGGTGGAACCGCACGCTGATCTGTCCCAGCAGGCGCACTTCCAGCTCCCAGCCGGCGGTACTGAAGGCGGGCGCGTCGGGCACAGGCTTCTTCACACGGCGCAACCACAGCGGCTTGCCGTACTCGGTCAGCAAACTTTCTGCGCGTTCCTCATCGTGAAGGGCGGAATCGCCTGCTCCCATCGCGCGTTCCACCTGCGCCCTTTGCAGCAGGCTCAGCCCCAGAAAAAGCGCATGTCCCCAGCGCTCCGCAAGACGAACCGCTTGCTCGGCGGCTTCGAGGGCGTCCTGCCAGTTTGTCTGCGTCGCTTCGTCCATGGAACGCAGTCGTGCGTATTCCACCTGTAATTCGGGAATGGCGTTCACCTCCGCCAGCGGGCGCGCCTGCTCGAGAATCGGTCCAGCGCTCTCTGACTGATGCAGGAGCAGAGCCATCTGGGCTTGCGTCAGCAGGCATCGGGCGAGCAGAAAACCGTTGCCCATCTTCTGTGCCAGTCGGCGCGATTCGGTGAGCGCCGCCTCCGCCTCCTGAAAACGCTCCATCTCTATCAGCGCCAGGGCGCGATAGTAGAGCCACTCCCCTTCGCGCTCAAACCCGACCGCCTGGCGCGTTAAGCGCAGTGCCTGATCGGCGAAATGGAGCGCTTCCGCGGCGTCGCGATACAGCAGACTGAAGAAAGCCAGCTCGTACACGGCGGAACCTGCCTCGACGGAAGCCTCCAGGGCACGCAGGGCGCGCACATGATAAAGCACCTCCGCGCCGCGCCCCTCATGAAGCGCTTTCTCGCCCTGCATCAGATGCCAGAGCTCTTTCCATGCGGGCAGGTTTTGAGCCGACCCAGCGAGCTGTTCCATCTGCTCCAGCACGGCGTCCGCCAGCTCGGCGTCGCCGCAGGCGAGCGCCAGGCGCAGGGTATAGCGCAGGGTTCCGATCCAGCGCAGTTGCCATTCTCGCTCTGGGCGCATGCGCGTCCACACCGCTCGATGGAGCGCCAGCGCCGCGTGCAGCTTGCCCTGACACGCCAGCACATAAGCTAAACTCAACTCCAGCATCGACTGCTGGGCAGCGCTCCAGCCGCCCGCCTGAAGCAGGCTCTGAAGCTCGCTTTCGGCTTCCTGCGCGCGCCCCAGCTGCGCCAGTTGCCCCGCGCGAGCGCAATGCACCTGCACCCACAGGTTGCGCTGAGGGTCATATTCAGGGTGGGCGGCAATCGCTGCCAGCGCCTCCTGCGACGCCTCCAGCGCGCGCAGGAGCCCATCGGGCAAGCAAAAAAGCAGATGCGGGCGCTCGGCAAGCAAGGCGAGGCGTTTCTCCATCGCGCCTTGCTGGGTTGCCGCCTGCAGGCATGCGTCCAGCAGCTGGAGCCGAAAGCGTGCGGGCGAGCGATAGCGCGCCTGATGATGCGCCGCCCAGAGCCGCTCCAGCACCAGCGCGTCTGGCTCCGCACGCATCCAGTGGAACCATTTCTGCTCTTCGGGGAGGTCGGCATAAGCAGGCGATTCCAGCAACTCCGCAATCTGCCGATGCATCTGTGCCCGCTGGCGACCCGGAATCGCCTCGTAAAGCACCTCCCGGACCAGTGGATGACGCCACCACAGAAACCCTGTCCGCTCCTCCAGCCAGCCTGTCCGCGTCAGGTTCTCCGCCGAACGCGCCGCCTGACGCGCCTTCACGCCCGTCAGCTCTGTGAGCAAGCCAGGTTCGGATTCCAGTTCCCTGAAAGGGACACCCCCCTCAAAACAGCTGAGCCACTGGAGCAGGGTGCGGTCGCGGGTGGAAAGCTCCTGCGCGGAGCGTTGCACCAGCACGCGCAAACCCGCCGGAATCCAGCCTTCCCAATCCGCTGTGCCCGCACGCAGGTTTTTATCGATGGCAATCGCCCGTAGAATTTCCACCGTGAACAATAAGTTGCCCCCTGTGCGCTTCCAGAGTGTGTGGACGAATTCGCTCGCCTCGCGCAAAGCAGGACACCAATCGCGCACCAGCGCCGCTGTTTCCGATTCCGAGAGCGGTGGAATGACCACCTCCTGCCCCACGCTCTGCTCCTGGCTGCGGCGCATCAGCGCATAGAGGGCGGGATTCTCCACAGGGGTCGCCAGCGTGAGCAGGATGCCTATCGGCTCATAGCGCACCCCGAAAAGCCAGCTTTCCAGCATGCGTATCAATGGCTCGGAGGCGCGGTGAAAATCGTCCAGACAGAGCAGAAGCGGTTGCTTGCGTGCGATGGTTCGGAGCGTGCGCACCATCTGCACCGGCAAGAAGCGCGAGTGGGGGGTTCGTAGCCACTGCTCCACCTGCTCGTTCAGGGGTTGCACCGCAGGGTCGTCGGGGAATGCCTGCGCGATCTGTTCCAGAAGATGGGCGACAGGCATCCAGACGGGTTCTACCTGCTCGCCACGACACCATCCTTCAGCGGGCAGGAGCCCCATCTGCGGCGCCAGCGCCGTCATCTCGCGCATCAGCGCGGTGCGTCCTGCCCCCCGTTCGCCTGACAAAAACAGCAACCCGCCGTTGCCCTGCGCCACCTGCTGAAGCCACGCCTGAAGCGCCTGACGCACAGGAGCGCGTACCTCAGAAAGCGGAGTCGTCTGCATCCGCTTCAAGTATACCTGCCTCTTCGGGTATAATCACAGCGAGGTCGCAACGGATGGCGCACTTGCAACACCCATGGCTGACACGGATTCGTCCGAGCGCGGTGTTTTCTGTAGGGAACACGCGCGTGGAGCTGTACACGCTGGCGCCCACGAACCTGCATCGCCTCTCAGCCGATGTGTTGATTCTGCCAGCGGACCCCACCCTGCGCATGGTGCGCGGGATTCGCAAGCAGGTTCGCGATTATGGCGGCTACCGCCTGATTGAAGACGAAGCCGCGACGCTGGCGCCGCTGCCACCGGGCGGAATCGCCCTCACTTCGGGTGGACGAACCCGGTTCCGTAAAATCCTGCATCCCAACCTGTATGATGCGCAATACACGACCCACTCCCAGCTCCAGCGTGAGGCGCTCCATAACGCCTTTGAACTCGCCCTCAAGGAAGGCGCCCGAACGATTGCCGTTGCGGATTACACGCTCGATTTGCGCCGCGCCCTTGCCGAAGAGACCGCCTGTACCCTGATGGAAGCATGGCAGCCGTTCAGCCAGCAGAGCCTGACCCTCAAAATCGTCACCACGCGCCCCATCAACGGCTGGGCGTTCCAGCAGGTGCTGGGCTGGGTCGCACAACGCGGACTCCAGCCATATCCTGCCGCCCTGCGCGTGCGCCACACCATCCTTCACACCGTTCAAACTCCCGATTACCTGAGTATTCCTGCTGAAGGCGTGTGGCATTTCACCGACCCGAATCTGGGCGGCACGCAGAGCCTACTGGCAAAGCGGGGGGGTGTCATCCTCCAGCAGAAGATCAGGGAACTGGCGCCAATCGCGCTGGGAACCAGCACCATCTGCCCCGCAGGCGCACTGCCACAAGAGTTCGTGGTTCACCTCGCTGTCATGCCCGCGGCTGGGACGGTTTCGCAAGACGCCTTAGCCAGCGCGCTCTCCCATGCGCTGGAGCTGAGCCATAATCAGAACCTCTATAGCATTCTCGTGCCCCTGCCTGAAGGGCAGGGCGAGCCGTTCGTGCAGGCAGTGCTTGACGCGATAGACGCCTACCTGCATCGGGTGCTTTTCACGCGCATTGAGCGCATTATTCTCACCGCGCCCCAGAATGCACTCTGGCAGGCAGGGCTGGAGCGGCTCCGCCCGTGGGTGCAACTGCCCCCACCCGAGACGCTTGAAACGGCGGTCGGATAGGGTATCCTTTATAGGGCAACCCTACAGGAGATTTCCCCAACGCCCCGAAACTGAAACACGGAGGTGCCAGACGCTTGACCAAATATATCTTCGTAACCGGCGGAGTCGTGAGTTCCATCGGGAAAGGCATCGCCACCGCAAGCATCGGACGCCTGCTTCGCAGTCGCGGCTTTCGAGTCGTGCCCCTCAAAATGGACCCCTACATCAATGTGGACGCAGGCACGATGAACCCCTACCAGCATGGCGAAGTGTTCGTAACGGATGATGGCGCCGAGACCGATTTAGACCTGGGGCACTACGAGCGTTTTATGGATGTGAACTGTACCCGCCATTCCAACCTGACGACGGGGCGCGTGTATAAATCGGTGATTGACAAGGAGCGTCGTGGCGAATATCTGGGTGCAACGGTTCAGGTCATCCCGCACATCACGAACGAGATTAAGGAGCATATCCGCCTCGTGGGGCGCGAAGGCAACGCCGATGTGGTGATCGCCGAAGTGGGCGGCACGGTGGGCGATATCGAGGGCTTGCCCTTTCTGGAAGCCATCCGCCAGTTCCGCAAAGACGAAGGTCCAGAAAATGTGATGTATGTGCATGTAACCCTCGTGCCGACGGTGGGTCCCTGGGGCGAGCTGAAGACCAAACCGACCCAGCACAGCGTGATGAAGCTGCGCGAGGTGGGGATTACACCCGATGTGCTGATTTGCCGCACGCGCGTGCCCCTTTCGGACGAGGTGCGTGATAAGATTGCGCTCTTCACCGATGTGGATCGGGCGGCGGTGATCGAGTCGCTCGATGTGGACACCATCTACGAAATCCCGCTGATTTTTGAGGAGGCGGGTCTGGCGGAGCTGATAGTGCGCCGGCTGGGGCTGCCTGTCCGCGAGCCAGACCTCGCCGAGTGGCAGTCCATCGTGCATCGCATCAAACACCCCCAGCACGCCTGCACGATTGCAATCGTGGGCAAATACACCGACAATCGCGATTCGTACCTCAGCATAGCGGAGGGGCTGCAGCATGCAGGCGCGGCGTGCGACGCGCGCGTGCATATCCGCTGGGTGGAATCGACCGACCTCGAACCGCTCTCCAGGGAAGAGGTAGCGGACTACTTCGCTGGGGTGGACGGCATTCTGGTGGCGCACGGTTTCGGCGAGCGCGGTGTGGAAGGCAAACTGCGCGCCATTCAATATGCACGGGAAGGGCGCGTGCCCTTCTACGGCATCTGCTACGGCATGCAGATGGCGGTGATTGAGTTCGCGCGGAATGTCTGCGGCTTGAAAGACGCCCACACCGAAGAAGTGAACCCTGCGACACCGCACCCCGTGATTCACCTGCTGCCCGAACAGCGCGGGGTGGACGCTAAAGGCGGCACGATGCGGCTGGGAGCCTACCCGTGTCGGCTGATGCGCGGCACGCTCGCCGAGCGCCTGTACGGCGATCAGGTCATCTACGAGCGCCATCGCCATCGTTATGAGGTCAACAACGAGTATCGGGGTCTGCTGGAACAGCACGGGATGGTCTTCAGCGGTGTCTCGCCCGACTATCGGCTGGTGGAGATGATTGAACTGCCCGACCACCCCTACTTTATCGCCGGGCAGTTCCACCCGGAGTTCAAATCGCGTCCCAATCGCCCGCATCCGGTGTTTGTGGGGCTGGTACGCGCCGCGCTGGAACGACGCAACGCCATGCCCTATGCGCCCGCCCTCATCGAAACGCTCAACGAACCCCGATAGGTATACTATCCCCCGCACCCCGCGTGGGCGGGCAAAGAGAAAAGCGAAAACGGAGGCACATGATGAAACCTAAAGTTGGAGTGCAGCTCTACTCGGTAAGGGACGATTGCAAACGCGACCTGCCCTGGACACTCGCTGAAGTCGCCAAAATCGGCTATCAGGGCGTGGAATTCGCGGGCTACTACGACTACGACGCCAAAACGCTCCGCAGAATGCTGGACGAAAACGGGCTGGAATGCTGCGGCACCCATATCGGAATCGACCACCTGCTGGGCGACAATCTGATGCGCACGCTGGAGTTTCATCAGATTCTGGGCTGTAAGTATCTGATTGTGCCCGGGTTGCCCGAAGAGCGCCGCGCCTCGCTAACGGCATGGCGTGAGACCGCCCAGCTGTTCAACGAGATTGCCGAGCGTCTCAAGCCCTACGGCTTCCGCACAGGCTATCACAACCACTGGGTGGAGTTCCAACCGATGGAGGGCGAAATCCCCTGGGATGTGTTTTTCAGCAACACCTCGCCTGAGGTGATTATGCAGATTGACACAGGGAATGCCCTGCATGGGGGCGCGCATGCGGAGCCATTCGTGCGCAAATACCCCGGTCGCGCGATTACGGTGCATTGCAAGGAGTTCTCCAGCACGAACCCCAACGCCGTGATTGGCGAGGGTGAAGTTCACTGGCAGGAGTTCTTTGAAGCGTGCGAGGCGGTCGGCGGCACCGAGTGGTACATCGTGGAGCAGGAGACCTACGCCCACTCGCCTCTGGAGACGATTCGCCTCTGCTTTGAGGCGATGCGGCGGATGGGCAAGGTTCACCCGTAAAGGCACGGGTTTTGGCGCGACGCTGAAACCTTCGAGCGCCCGAATCAGGTATCATAAGAGGAAGGCGAGCGACTGACCGTGCAGTCAGGGGCGCGACACGGAGGTGCAGGCGAGCGATGCGTGCCGAACCGGGCGACCTCGCGCAGGCAGTCGCACTGGCTCTACGCTGGCTCCGCGTGCGTGACTACTCAAGCGCCGAGATGGCGCAGCGACTGCGCACACGAGGCTTTTCGGAAACGGTTGTTGACGAAGCGCTGAACTGGCTCATCGAAGAGCGATGGCTCTCCGATGAGCGCCTGACTCAGCGGCTGATTGCGCGATTCTGTGAGGAGGAACCGTCGGGCGACGCGCGCATCCGGCAGGAGTTTGAACGGCGCGGGCTGCCGCCGCCCGCCGAACTCCCGCTGGAAGAAACCGAGCGCGCGCTCGAAGCGCTCAAACAACGGTTTGGTACGCCTCCTGAACGCTCCGACGCCCGTACCCGCGCCCGCTGGTTCCGCTTCCTGCTCCAGCGCGGATTCGAAGCGGAAACCGCTCGCCACGCCTTGCAACAGTGGAACCCTGAACTGAGCGACGACCCGTTCCTGTCAGGAGGCTAACTATGGAAACAATCGTCGGAATCGTGGGTGTTATTCTGGTGGCTCTGCTTGCTGCAGGGGCAGGCTACATGCTCGCCACGCGCCAGGTGCGGGCGAAGCACGCCCAGCTTCTGCAGGAAGCCGAGCAGAAGCGCAAAGAGGCAGAATACCAGCTGCAGTGCGCTCAGCAGGAGCGCGCCCAGATAGAACGCGAACGCGAGAACCTCACCCGTGAGGCACTGCTTCAGGCACGCGAGGAAGCGCATCGCATTCTGGAGGCGGCGGAGCAGGAGGCACGGGAAAAACGCGCCGAGGTGCTTCGCCTCGAACAACGACTGCTCCAGCGCGAGGAACTGCTGGAGCATCGCTTCGAGATGATGGAACAGCGCGAGCACGCGCTGATGGAACGCGAGGCGCTCCTCACCAAAAAACAGGGCGAACTGCGCGAGCTGATGGCGCAACGCCGTATCGAACTGGAGCGTCTCAGCGGCATGACCACCGAACAGGCGCGCGAGCTGCTGCTCAAAGAGATTCGAGACGAAATTGAACACGAGGCTGCCATTCTCGCCCGCCAGATCGAAGAAGAGGCGCGACGCGACGCCGAACGCCGCGCCCGCGAAATCATCCTCGACACGGTACAGCGCTGTGTGGTGGACCATGTGGCGCAAAACACCATCACGGTGCTTCACCTGCCCAGCGAGGAGATGAAGGGGCGAATCATCGGGCGCGAGGGACGCAATATCCGCCACTTCGAGCATATCACGGGTGTGGATGTGATTATCGACGATACCCCCGAAGCGGTGGTGCTATCCTCGTTTGACCCCATCCGCCGCGAAATTGCCCGCATCACGATGCTCAATCTGATTCATGACGGGCGTATTCAGCCTGCCCGCATCGAGGAAGAGTATGAACGCGCCAAAAACGAGGTAGAGCGCCGTATCTGGCAGGCAGGCGAAGAAGCGGTGCTACAGGTGGGGCTAACGGGCATGCACCCCGAAATCGTGCGCACGCTGGGCAAACTGCGCTACCGCACCAGCTACGCCCAGAATGTGCTGGACCACTCCATCGAGGTGGCGATGCTGGCGGGCTTGCTCGCAGCCGAGCTGAAGCTGGATACGCGCCTTGTCAAGCGCGCCGCCCTGCTTCATGACATCGGCAAGGCGCTCGAAAACGCCACTGAAGGTCCGCACGCGATTGTGGGCATGGAGTTCCTGCGCCGCTTCGGGGAGAACGAGCTGGTGTGCAACGCTGTCGGGGCACACCACTACGATATTGAGCCTGCCAGCCTCGAGGCGCATGTGGTGATTATTGCCGACTCCATCTCGGCGGCGCGCCCCGGCGCCCGACGCGAATCGCTCCAGCAGTACCTGCGCCGGATGCAGGACCTGGAGCGCATCGCCATGAGCTTCGAGGGCGTCGAGAAAGTTTACGCCATTCAGGCGGGGCGCGAGGTGCGTGTGCTGGTCAAACCCAACGAGGTGGACGACTGGCGTGCGCATCAGCTTGCCCGCGAAATCGCCCACAAAATTCAGGCAGAACTGGAGTATCCGGGGCAGGTCAAAGTCACGGTCATCCGCGAAGTGCGCGCCCACCATATCGCCCACTGAGAAAAACCCTCTCCCCCTCGTGAAGGGGGAGAGGGGCTTTATCACGCTTCGCGAAATTCCATCAAACGCGCCACATAACGCGCCAGAATATCGGTCTCGATGTTCACCTTATCGCCAATCTGGCGCGTGTGCAGGTTGGTTGCCTGCCATGTGTGCGGGATAATCCACACACTGAAGCCTTCGGCGTTGACCTCCACCACCGTGAGGCTGATGCCGTCTACCGCGATAGAGCCTTTGGGCACGATATAGCGCAGGTACTGGCGGTCGTCCAGTCGGAACCACAGGATTCGCCCGTTGCCTTCCTGCTGGAGGGCAGTCAGTTCGGCGGTGGTATCCACATGCCCCTGCACGAAGTGTCCGCCCAATCGGCTGGTGGGGGTGAGCGGGCGTTCCAGATTCACGAGGTCGCCTGGCTGAAGCATACCCAGATTCGTGCGGCGCAGAGTCTCCGCCACCATCTCGAACTGCATCTGATGGTCGTGAACGCTTTGCACGGTTAGGCAGACGCCATTGATGGCGACACTGGCGCCCACAGGCTCCGCGAACGGCGCTTCCAGAGTCAGCCGCGCCCCCGTGCCCGCCTCGTGCGGCTCCACTGCAATCACTGTGCCAACTGCTTCCACCAGCCCTGTGAACATGTGGGGGAGAGTATACCCGCGCTTGAACAATCGAGGCAAGGTATAATCCCCCACCGAGGGGAACTACCATGCAAGGTGTGAAGTGGCTGTGTGGTGTCTGGATGATGGCTGCTGTGATGGCAGCCGCGCTCCCTGCAGGAGCGCAAGAGTCGTTCGTTTCCACGACCCGCGAGCAGATTACACTGACCATTTACGACCAGAACTTCGCCCTGGTGAGCGAGCGTCGCCCGCTGACGCTCAAACAGGGACGCAACGAGGTTGTGCTGCTGGACATCTCGCCCATGCTGGATACACAATCGCTGTGGCTCCAGTGGGTGGGACGCCCCGCACCCGCCGAGATTCTCGCCCACACCTACGATATGGGCGTTCAGGACGGCGACTCGCTTTTGCGACGCTATCTGGGCAAGCAAGTGGAGCTGCTCCAGTATGGCTCCGATGGGCGCGTTATCGGTGTGCTGGAGGGCAGGCTGATCAGCATGGATGCGAACCGACTGATTCTGGAAGCGAGTCCGCTTTCGACAATCGCGTCGGCGGTTCCGCAGTTGCCGCGCCGCGCGATTTATGTGAACCCGCAGGGCACGCTCCGCCTGCCTGTTGAGCCTGATATGCCCCTGATTCCCGCCCTGCGCTTGCAGGTGCAGGCTCCCAACGAGGGTAACGCCGCGCTGACCGTGAGCTATCTCACAGGCGGGCTGGACTGGGACGCCGACTATATCGCCGTGTTGCGCGGCGAAAACGCCCTGAAGCTGGAGTGCTGGGCGACCGTGACGAACCAGACGGGGCTGACTTTCCCGAATGCACGGGTGAGCCTCGCAACGGGTGTCGCGCCCCCCGAATCGGTGCAGGTAGCATTCGGCAGGGCAGAGAGCTTTGAGTGGCGCGACCGCCCATCGATGGGGGCTATCGCGCGGCGTATTGTGCCTCAGCCACTCGGCGAGGTTTACACCTATCCGCTTGCGCAGCCAGTCTCCATTCAGGACGCCCGCCAGAGCCGTCTGTTGCTCCATGAGGCGCCGCAGGTTCCTGTGCAGAAGCGGTACATCTATCGTGCGCCGTCGCTGTGGGCGAACGCCGCGCCAGGCATCGGCAAAGAGGTGCGCCGCGACAAGGCAGAAGTCTCGCTCGTGCTGGAAAACCGCAAAGAGCATGGGCTGGGCATTCCCTTACCCAACGGCAGCGTGCGCCTGTATGAGACCGACTCGAACGGCACCCCTCGCTATCTGGGCACGGCGAGCCTGAGCGCAACGCCCGTGAACCAGAAAATCACGCTTCAGGTGGGGCAAGCCTTCGACATCACCGGCGAGTGGCAGCCCCTCCGACAGAAGGTGCTGGGCAGGGGCAAGGTGGAGTACGAGGTGCAAATCACGCTCCGCAACGCAAAAAGCCAGCCCGTGCAGGTGCTGGTCGTACAGCCGTTCGGGGGCGGGTGGACGATTCTCAGCTCCACTCAGCCGTACACGCGCGCTTCGGCGACTGCCGCGCAGTGGACGCTGAAAGTGCCTGCAGGCGGCGCGACCTCCGTGCGGTTCACCGTGCGGGTGCAATCGGCGCAGTAGGGTTCTGGGCGCTCTGCCTGCTCTTTCGGCTGGCGAGCAGTGCAGTAGCACGGGCAGGATGCCTGTGCTACTCTTTCGGCTGGTGGGCAGGGCGCACCACCCACCGAATCGGCGTGCCTGTGTAGGCGTACTTCTTGCGAAGGGTGTTCTCCAGATAGCGCAGGTAGGAGAAATGCACAATCTCGGGGTCGTTCACAAATAACACCACGGTCGGCGGGCGTACCTCTGCCATCGTGGCATAGTAGATTTTGAGCGTTTTGCCCTTGCGGGTGTAGGGGCGCTCATATACGGCGTCGTGGATCAGGCGGTTCAGTTCGCCTGTGCCGATGCGCATGCTATGGAAATCGGCGACCTGCATCGCGGTGTCCAGCATTTTCTCGATGCCCGTCCGATGGAGCGCGGAGATGAACACGGCAGGCACATAGTCCAGCCCCCTGGCTTGTTGCTCTATCATGCGCAGGAAGTCGCGCTTGGCGGGGGTCATCTTGTCCACCTGCCCGTCAGGCGGCTCCTTGCGGTCCCATTTGTTGACCACCCATAAGAGGGCGCGCCCTGCATCCACGGCGTACTGGGCGATTCGGCGGTCGCCGTGCGTTAAGCCTTCCGTGCCGTCAATCACCACCAGCGCCACATCGGCGCGTTCCAGCGCGCGTTGCGCCCGCATCTGGGCATAATATTCCAGCGAGCGCTGGACTTTGCCGGGGCGCTTCAGCCCAGCCGTATCAATCAGCACCACAGGCTGGTCTTTCCATGTGATTTCGGTGTCCAGTGTGTCGCGGGTGGTGCCTGCGATTTCGCTGACAATTGCGCGCGGCTCGCCCAGCACCGCATTCAGCAGCGACGACTTGCCCACATTCGGACGCCCCACAATCGCCATTCGCACAGGCTCCAGCCCTTCCTCTTCTTCTGACTCGGCAGGCGGGGTCGGGACGAGCTCAAACACCTGATCCAGCACATCGGCGATGTTGTGCCCGTGAATTGACGAGATGGGGATGGGTTCGCCCAGCCCCAGTTTGAAAAACTCCGCTCGCTGATACTCCCAGCGGTCGGGGTTATCGGCTTTGTTGACCAGCAGCAGCACGGGTTTGCCGCCTTTGCGCAACAGCTTGGCGACTTCCTCATCAGCGGGCGTCAGCCCCTCGCGCGCGTCCACTAGAAACAGCACGCAGTCCGCCTCGTGAATCGCGACCTGCGCCTGCACGCGCACCTGCTCAATCAGAGGGTCTTCCTCGCCGAACAGGATACCCCCCGTATCCACCACCACGAAGGGGCGCCCCTGCCACTCGCCCTCGCCGTAGAGCCGATCGCGTGTAACCCCGGGCGTGTCCTCCACAATCGCCACGCGCCGCCCGATCAGGCGGTTGAACAGCGTGGATTTGCCAACATTGGGGCGTCCAACGATGGCGATGACTGGTTTGCGGTGCATAACCTGAAGTATACCCGCTGAAGGTATAATCTGCTTGCTATGGCTGGGCGACACTTTAAAGGGTTGCTGCTCATCTGCGACGGCATGGGCGACCGCCCCGTGCCCGAACTGGAAAACAAAACCCCACTGGAATATGCCAGAACCCCCACTTTAGACCGCCTTGCCCGCGAAGGGGAGTGCGGGCTGATGGACCCGATTGCACCGGGCATTCGCGCGGGGTCTGACACCGCCCATCTGGCGATACTGGGCTACGACCCCTACAAAGTCTATCAGGGGCGCGGTCCGTTTGAAGCGCTTGGGATTGGGATGGAAGTGCGCGGCGGCGATGTCGCCCTGCGATGCAATTTCAGCACGGTGGATGAGAACTGGCGCGTGATAGACCGCCGCGCAGGACGCATCACGGAAGGCACGCGCGAACTGGCGGAAGCCGTGAACGGCGTGGAGATTGAAGGCGTGCAGTGCTTTTTCAAAGAATCGGTTGCCCATCGGGGTGCGCTGGTGCTGCGTGGTGAGAACCTCAGCCCCCACATCACCGATGTAGACCCCCATGCGGAAGGCGAAACGGTCGCCGAGTGCCAGCCGATAGACCCCAGCGATACTGCCGCCGCACGCACCGCGCGCGTGGTGAACGCCTTCGTGCGCCTTTCGTATGAGCGCCTCAAGGACCATCCCGTCAATAAGGCGCGTGTGGAGCAGGGGCTACCCCCAGCCAATATTATCTTGCCGCGTGGGGCGGGCGTCGCTCCCCATCTGGAGCCGTTCCCCAAACGCCACAAAGTGCGCGCCTGCGCCGTGGTGGAGACAGGTCTCATCCGCGGGATTGCGCGATTCGTTGGGATGGACACCCTCGACGCGCCCGGCACCACAGGCGGCGTCGATTCCGATCTGATAAGCATGGCGGAGACGCTGGCACGCGCGCTGACCGAGTACGATTTCGTGCTGTGCAATGTGAAAGCGCCCGATCTGTGCGGACATGACGGCAACCCCCAGCTCAAAGCGCAGGTGATTGAACGCATCGACGCGATGGTCGCCCACCTGCTCCAGCGCTATACCGAGCCGTTTTATCTGATTGTTACGGCAGACCACTCAACGCCCTGCTCCGTGCGCGACCATTCGGGCGACCCCGTGCCCGTGTTGTTGCACGGACCCGACCTGCGCGGCGACGATGTGCTTCATTTTCACGAGCGCGCCTGTCAGGCGGGCGGCATGGGGCGTCTGCGCGGCGGCGACCTCGTGCCCATCCTGACCCAGCTGATGGGCGTGCAGGAAAAGTTCGGCGCGTAAAAAAGAGAGTCAACGATGCGTCTCAAACTCGCGTGGGAAGAGAGCCTGCCTGCCGACACGCTCAGCTTCGATGTGCTGACCGTGCCCCTGAAGCGCGAGGGGGCAGATAAGCCCGAACTTGTCTCACTGCTGGTAACGCTGGACCCCCAGCAGATTCGGTTCTGGCTCTGGGAAGGCAAGCGCTTTGAACCCATCCGCCAGCAGCGGCACATGCTTCAGCGCGACCTGTATTGCCTCTCCAACGGACCTCGGGGCAGGCGCATGATATACACCGACGGCTCCAGCTGGGAGTGGGGCGAGAAAACGCTCACGCAGGACATCCCCGCCCGCCGAATCCCCATCGGGCGCGTGGTGGACGACGAGGGCACTGAGCGCATCGTGTGCTTCGACCACGACTCGGGGCGCCCCTTCTACTATGTGCTGGAGAAGCCGCTGGAAGAGGACGAGTTTTTTATTGAGCCTGAAGAGGTTTATGCAGGCAAAATCCTGCAGAGTATTGTGATGAGCCTGCCACGGCTGGCGCAATCGTTCCGCAACTTTTATGCGAGTGGCTATCGGTGGCTCTGCCGATATCGGTGGAGCGCGAAGGAGCCGGCGCGGGTCTACGGCGTCGCGCCCGACAGGCTGGCGCTGCTGGAACTGCGTGAAAACCGACGCCCCTACAACGCATGGCAACTGAGTTTTCGCAGTCTCGGCACCCCGCGCCGCGAGAACGCCCTCGTCGTGCGCACGGGCGATCCCAAAAATGAAGGGCGCCCCATGCTGCTGGTCATGCGGGCGACCAATACTCAAGTGCAACTGAGTGCTTATTCGGTTTAAGGAGGCAAACCTTATGAAAGTCGGTCTCATCGGTTGTGGGAGTATCAGCGCGGTCTATTTGCGGGTGGCACAGCGCTTCCCGATGATTGAGATTGTCGCCGCGGCGGATATTGTGCCTGAAAACGCTCAACGCCGCGCCGAAGAGTTCGGCATCCCCAAAGTCTATACCCCTGAAGAGCTTTTGGCTGACCCCGAAATTGAGGTGGTGCTGAACCTGACCGTGCCCAAAGCCCACGCGCCCGTGAACCGGATGGCGCTGGAGGCGGGCAAACATGTTTACTGCGAGAAGCCGTTCGGCGTGAACCGCGAAGAGGCGCGCGCCGTGCTGGAGCTGGCGCAGGCGAAGGGACTGCGCGTCGGCTGCGCCCCCGACACCTTTCTGGGAGCAGGGCAGCAGACCTGCCGTAAGCTGATAGACGAGGGCGCGATTGGCGAACCTATCGGCGCGGTGGCGTTCATGCTCAGCCACGGCGTGGAAAGCTGGCATCCAAACCCCGAATTCTACTATGAGGTAGGCGGGGGTCCCATGCTGGATATGGGACCCTACTACCTGACTGCGCTGGTGAACCTGATGGGACCCATGAAGCGCGTGGCGGGCATCAGCCGCATCACTTTCCCCACGCGCCTGATTACCAGCCAGCCCAAATACGGCAAGGTGATTCAGGTGGAAACCCCCACCCATATCACGGGCGCGATTGAGTTTCAGCAGGGCGCGATTGCCACCGTGATTATGTCGTTCGATGTGTGGGCGCATCGGCTGCCCTGTATCGAGATTTACGGCACAGAGGGTTCGCTGGGCGTGCCTGACCCCAACGGCTTCGGGGGAACCGTGCTGCTGCGCAAGAAAGACAGCACAGAGTGGGTGGAAGTGCCCCACACGCACCCTTACGCGGAGCAGAACCGCATTCTGGGGCTGGCAGACATGATTCTGGCGATTCAGGAGGGGCGCCCCCATCGCGCCAGCGGGGAGCTGGCATACCATGTGCTGGACGCCATGCTGGCGTTCAACGAATCGTCCGAGACGGGGGCACACCGATGGCTGGAAAGCACCTGCGCCCAGCCTGAGCCGATGCCTGCGGAGGGGTTGCCCGTTTAGCAGCCGTTGCCAAAGTTAAACAGGACAATCAGGAGGTCGGCGTCGTCAACAGCGCCGTCGCCGTTGAGGTCTTCTGCGCCGCCGCTCCCGCCGAACGCGAACAGCACGGCGAGCAGGTCGGAGTCGTCCACACAGCCGTCGCCATTCACATCGCCGAGAACGGGTGGCGGTGTGATGCGAAGCATGATGCGTGGTGTGAGATACGGCGGCTCATGTAGCATAGAGGTATAGGCGAACAGCGTGCGTGTCCCCACTGTAGCAACTGCGGGAAAATCCTCAGGGGCGGGTGTGCTGGCGATGGCAAACCCACCTGTATCGATGACGCTTCCGTCCGATGCCACGCGCATCGCCGAGATGTTGCCTTTCTGCTGGGCGGGGTACTCCTCCGCGCGATGGTCTAACCATGCAACCCAGAACTGCGCCCCATCCCATGCCGCCTGCGGCAGGAACACGCGATTTGCTGCGGGAATCGACACGAAATTGAGCGGCGTACTGGCAAATGTGCCGTCCGACCGAACCAGCCGCCCCCCGATGGCGTTGTTATTGCGCAGGCTGGAGTCGAGAAAAGTGTAGTTCCAGACCACCAGCGCGGTGTTCGCATCCCGTATGCACACCTTCGGCGTGCGGAAGCGCAGGAGGTTGGTGGTGGGGTTAATCTGGAAACGCGCCACCACACTCCCCGTCGGCTCGATGAGCGCCCCTATTGCGTGGGAGCTGGGATTGTCGTGAGTCAGGTTGGCTTGCCAGACCACCAACCAGCGCCCCCCGAAGGAACCGGCGTCAGGAACGCTCTCAAAAACGCTCTGGGGTCCGTAGCCGACCTGAATCGGCGTGGTGTCCAGCAGGTTGCCGTCGGCGCTAAAGCGAACGCCCCGCAAGTATTGAATCTGTGTGCTTTGCCGATAGGCTGCCACGACCAGAAACACCCCATTCGCCAGCGCCGCGACCGTCGGTGTGAAACCTGTCATCAGCGGAAGGGGGGCAGAATCGATCAGAGTTCCGTCTGATGCCATCCGCCGCCCCACCACCTGGGAGTTGCCCACCGAATCGAAGGGTGGCGTCTGCCACACGATGAGCCATTCCTGACCATTCCACGCGGCAGCAGGCCAGCCCTGACCAGGGGTCGCGCCAGCAATTTCTATCGGCTCCGAGTCCAGCACTCTGCCCCGCGTATCGAGGCGCTGTGCAAGGATGCGCGCGCCGAACCCTGTCTGGCTCTCATAGACAATCAACGCCTGGTTCGCGCCAGAAGCGATACGGGGGTGTGCATGGCGGGGTGCGCTGCTGTCTACAAAGCCAAGCGCACTCGAAACGCCGCCCCCAGAGAGGGAGAACATTTCCAGACTCAGGTCCCGCAGTGTTGTGCCCGTATTGCCGACGGGCACGAGATAGAGCGCCCTTGTCCAGACCAGTATCGCGCCGTTGCTTCCGACACGCGGGCACGAAGCCGGTTCCATCCCCGTCTGGGCGGAGGCAATTGGGATGGGAGTGGCGTCTTGAAGCACCCCCGCTGGGGAGACCCGTCGCACCTGAAAAGTGTCCTGCCGTGGGAACAGTGTCCGCACGATATAGCCCACCACCCAGTTCGCGCCGTCGAAGCAGACGGTAGCCCACTCCTGATCAGTGGCGTCGCTGGCAATCAAAATGCCGCCGCCTGCGTCCAGAACCTGTCCTGTGGGGCTGATTCGAACGCCCCGTAAGCCCCCACTCGAGGCTGAGTAGGTCACATAGAAGCCCGAATCGCTCGCGCCCACACTGGGGTGGCTCCCGGCGGTGGAAAGCGTGAGAGTGCCCAGCATACTCATCTGGGGGCTTACCCGCACAGCACGCACTATGGTGTTGTCGCTTGCCACTATCAGATAGACTCCACTGGAGTAGGCGACTCGCGTGGAGTAGGTAACCAAACCGCTCAAGAGCGTGCGTGGTGTTGCGTCCAGCAGAGTCCCATCGGGTGCCACCCGCCGCCCCAGCACGGTCGGCGTTCCCGAAATGTAATCAAACCATACAACCAGCCAGTTAGCGCCGTCGCTGGCGACCCCAAGGGGATGGAGCGCAGTGTCCATGCCGCGCTGAATTCGGATGGGCGTCGTGTCGACAACGGTCCCATCAGGCGCGATACGCACCCCGATAATCTCCGTGAGAAAACGGTTGTCCTGCTGGACCGAGAGCCAGCACACCAGCCAGTGTTGACCGTTCCACGCGACGGCAGGGAGGTGTTGGTCATAATCGATGCCCGTTGTGGCGACAGGGAACGCCCGAACGAGGTTCCCTTCCGAATCCAGCAGCGCGGTGTAGATGTCGCGCATCGTGCCCAGCCCTGGCTCGGTGAACGGTCCGCCCGCGAAGGTTTCCGCCATCGTGGCAAACACCGAACGGGTATCCGTCCAGACTGCCAGATAGCCGTTGCCCCCTGCCGCAATCTGGGCTGTGGATTGATTGCCAGCGGAAGGCGCCCGCAGTAAATCGCCAGGAAGCGGTACCGGTTCCGAAAGGGGAGGCTGGGCAAGCACCATACCGTGCGTCATGAGCGACAGCAGAAATGCGACAATATGACATACGCTCTCCCATTTTCGCATGGTATTTCATGACGATTGAGAAAAGGTATGGGTTCCGTTCTTTATTATTCATACCGCAATGCTTCCACAGGGTCTTTGCGGGCGGCGCGGTAGGCGGGCAGCGTGCCGAAGATAATCCCCACAACGCCGCACACGCCCAGCGCCAGCACAATCGTGTCCCAGGTCACCAGCGGGTTCAGCACAGTCGCCCGATCCAGAATCACACAAGCCAACCAGCCGACGCCCACGCCCAGCAATCCGCCCACCAGCGCAATCATTGTTGCCTCCAGCAGGAACTGCCAGAAGATGTCGCGCTCGCGTGCCCCCACCGTCTTGCGAATGCCGATTTCGCGCACACGCTCGGTTACGCTCATCAGCATCACATTCATCACGCCGATACCCCCCACAATCAGCGCAATCGAGGTGATTCCCGTCAGCGCGACGGACACAATCTCCAGGAGCAGAAACAGTCGGCTCAGCAGGTCTTCCTGAGTCAGCACGGAGAAGTCCTCGCTGCCGCCGTGATTGGTGCGCAGGGCATCGCGGATGCGCGCCACCAGCGCGGTCGGCTCCACATCGGGCGCGGTTTGAATCAGGATTCGGTGAATCTGATTGCTGCCCATCGCTTTCTGCAGGGCGGTCAGGGGCGCATAGATGGCGTACTCAAAGCCGCCGCTGCCGAACAGGGAACGGGTATACGACTCTGCCGTCACGCCAATCACGCGAAAGGGCTTGCCATTCAGGCGCACCCATTTGCCCAGCGGGTTTTCGTCGCCAAACAGCTGCTCGGCGGGTTTGGGACCCAGAATGCATACGGGCTGCTCCATCTCGGCTCTGGTGAAGAAGCGCCCGCGTGCCAGCTGGTGTGGACGCATCTGGAACCATTCGGGCGTCGTGCCCAGAATCAGCGCGGCGTCTGCCCAGCGCTCGCCCCGACTCGCGCCGCCCGCCACAAACATAATCGGCGCCACCCGACGCACCCCCACCAGCGAGCGCACCACCTCCATATCGCTCTCGCGCAGGGTGCTCAAGCCGATGAAGCTCATGGGGTTAAACGGGTTTTCGGGGCTGATGCGCCCCGGTAGCACAATCACCAGATTCACGCCCAGCGATTCGACCTGCGCCACCACCTCCTGCCGAACGCCTTTCGCCAGCGAGACCAGCACGACAATCGCCGCGACTCCGACCATCATCCCCAGCCCGCTCAACAGCGTGCGTCGGGGCGTCAGCCACAACGATTCCAGCGCCGCCTGGAAACTTTTCATGCCGAAAATCCGTATTCTTGGGTAGCAGGAATTTCTGAAGCGATAGGGTATAATTGGCGTCGCAGGCGTGGTTTGGTTAATAGCATACCCGTCAAGGCTAAAGATTTTGACAGGACGCGCCGATAATAAAAACTGGGAACGAGTTCACCTTCCTTCCTTGGGGGTGGCAGGCTTTGCTCTCCTTTCACTGCCACCCTCCTTTTTCCTTTAACCTTCCGTGCTGGCTTCCAGATGTTCCAGATGTGCCTGCCACTGTTCTGCGAGCATGCGCGCCTGCGCATCGTAGGCGTTGGGGTCGCTCCAGGTGTCGCGCGGGTTCAGCAGGTCGTCGGGCACATCGGGCACGCGGGTCGGCACTTCCAGCCCGAAGATGGGATCGGTGCGATAGGGCACGCCCTCCAGGGCGCCTTTGAGCGCGGCGCGGATCATCGCCCGCGTGTAGCGAATGGGGATACGATGCCCCACGCCGTAGGGTCCGCCCGTCCAACCCGTGTTGACCAGCCATGCCTGCGCTTCGTGTTGCTCCAGTTTCGCGCCGAGCATCTCGGCATAGCGTTGGGGGTGCATCGGCAAAAAGGGCGCGCCAAAACAGGCGCTGAAGGTCATCTGGGGTGTCGTAATGCCACGCTCTGTGCCCGCCACCTTCGCCGTGTAGCCCAGCAAAAACATCTCCATCGCCTGCTCCACCGACAGTCGACTGATGGGAGGCAGCACGCCGAACGCATCCGCGGCTAAGAAAAACAGATGGCGCGGATGCCCGCCCACACTGGGAATCACCGCGCCCTCGATATAGTCCAGCGGATACGCCGCGCGCGTGTTCTCGGTGATACTCGCATCGGTGTAATCGGGCACGCGTGTGTCGGGGTCTACCACCACATTCTCCACCACGCTCCCGAAGCGGATGGCATCCCAGATTTGCGGTTCGTTCTCACGGGAAAGGTTAATACACTTCGCGTAGCAGCCGCCTTCGAAGTTGAACACGCCCGTATCGCTCCAGCCGTGTTCGTCATCGCCAATCAGCCGCCGCTCTGGGTCTGCCGAGAGCGAGGTCTTGCCCGTGCCGCTCAACCCAAAAAACAGTGCGACATCGCCCTCCGCCCCCATGTTCGCCGAGCAGTGCATCGGAAACACGCCCTGCTGAGGCAACAGATAGTTCATCACGGTAAAGATGGACTTCTTAATCTCCCCTGCGTAAGCGGTGCCTGCAATCAGCACCACGCGCCGCCGAAAATCGAGTGCCACCACCACCTCACTGCGCGTGCCGTCTATCGCGGGGTCGGTCTTGAAACCCGGCGCGGACAACACCGTGAAGCTGGGGCGGAAGTCGTACAGCTCTTCAGGCTGGGGGCGGATAAAGAGTTGTTTGGCGAACAGGTTGTGCCACGCATACTCCGTAATCACGCGCACAGGCAGGCGGTAGCGGGGGTCTGCCCCGGCAAAACAGTCCTGTACGAAAAGGGGACGGTTGGCAAGGTACGCTGTCACCCGGGCAAGCAGCCGCTCAAACACTTCAGCGTCCATCCGCTGGTTCACCGTGCCCCAATCAATCAACGCCTCATGCTCAGGGCGCGCCACAACAAACTTATCACGCGGGGAACGCCCCGTATATTGCCCCGTGCGCACCACCAGCGCCCCGTTGGATGCAAGCAACGCCTCCCCACGACGCACCGCATGCTCCACCAGAGACGCCACTGAAAGATTCAAATAAAGAGGACTTGCCTGACCTAACAACACCTCAATTTCGGGATTTTCTGCAATCTGAGTCATGTTGTTTTCGGTAATCATGTGCCTGTTCCTCCAGCATTCGCTCTTCTGTGAGCTGCCTGCACCGATGCAGGGCTATTAAAGGATACCTCGAATCGGGGCGGTTTTTAGAGGCGGATGTGCCCATGCGCGTGATCCCTCGGCTGTCGAGTCGCTCATGCCGTTGCCGCCTCGTGTAACGGCACAATCCCTGGTTGCCAGCCTATCTCGCGGAGGGCGTCCAGATAGTCCTGTGGGGTTAGCGTATCGGGATGGCGTCCTGTCAGTGCCACAATCACGCCTTCCATCACATTGGTGGCGAAGGTCTCGCCCTCTATCACAGGCGTGGTCGTAATCACCTGTGCCACCCCTGCGTTGCGCAGGAACTCGATATCGGCTTTGCGCACCGTGTTGGTCAGCACCACCTTACCGGGCAGGTGATCGGGCATGTAGCGGTGGATGTAGTGCCAGTCGCCCGCAATCACATCCGCCTCATAGAAAAGCTTTGCGGCGCGGGGTGTGCGCTTCTCCTGCTTCTCGCCTGTCGGGTAGAACCACTGGAACGGCAGGCGCGTGATAATCGGCAGCAGCAGCCGCCCCAGCCACTCCACCGTGCGATACGAGCGAATCGGGATAGGCACGCCCACCGCGAACACTAAGTCCCCATACACCACGCTTTTCGCCAGCTGCGCCAGCTCCTGCGCCATGCCGAACCGATCCACCGCGGAGACCAGCAGCACGCGCTTCTGGCCAAAGTCCAGCACGCCCTGCGCCTGGAGCCAGCGCACCGCCTCGCGCTCTAAGGTGTTTTTCAGACCGCTGCCGTCCACCACGGGCGTCTTTTTGGCGACCGAGACCAGTTTCTGAATGGAGCGGAACACATAGCGGCGATTGCCCACCCAGATGTAGAGGTCGGCGCCGCCGATACCCAGCGCGTCCACCTTGCCGTCCAGCTCCGCAAAGAGCTGCTGAAACCGTTTCAGGTCGCCGTCGGTACCGATCCGCTCAATCAGGAACGGCTCGCCCCGCAGGGTAATTTCACTGCGCTTATCGCGCTTCGAAGAACCCAGACTGACGGAAACGATGTGCTTCATCAGCAGAAGGATACCCGCTATCGGGAGACCATTTTCACCTTGAACCGCGCCGTAACGAGTTGCGGACCCAGCGAACCTCCTGACACGCCCACCAGACCGAGGTCTATGTCTTCAAAATAAAAGAAGGAGCCAACGCCTCCATCAGGGAGCTGGAAACCGCCGTGAACCATCTTTTCGCTGGGCACACGCATAAAGCGTGGCTCGATCAGCGTCGGGTTCGGCTGACCCAGCGTGAACTGGAGAGTTATCATCAGCACCTTCTCAAGAAGTTCATCATGGTGTGGCTCGCTTTTCTGGATAAACTCGGGGCGGTCGCCAAAATATTTGAAGAAGTAGCGCATCACCCCCGCATGGCTGGACGCCGTTTGCAGGCGATATTTCAGCTCGGCAAAATGTTGCACGGTCATGGCTTGTGGTCTCCCATCAGAGGTTGGTTCTCCATGCACCGCTTCGCTCCTGCTGAGTGCCTTCAGGTTTTATTTTCAGCCCTGCGAATGGGGAGTGCTGAAGCGGAGCTTCAGCATAGCAAAAGGGGCGCGGAAGCTGCGCTTCCGCAGTCCATAGGCGCATCGGGGTATACTTTCACGCTGGTGCGATGGTTCTGCGTGTATTGGCATTTATTGGTGTCCGAACTCTGGTGAACAGTTTTCGGCGCGCGTTTTCCAACCCTGTGCGGGCGGTGCTGACCACGCTGGTGATCCTGTTTATCCTGTGTGGCTGGGGAGGGGCGCTGTTAGGGAGCGTGCTGGGCAGTCCTTCTCGCAGTGCGCCCATGCCTCAAGGCGATCCGCAGACTCTGCTGGCGCGTGCGCTTGCCAGCACGCTGATAGTCCACTGGTTTTATGTGGTCTCGCTATGGCTTTCGGCGCTGTTTCGCCCCGTCACGCTGTTGTTTCAGGAGAGCGATGTGCATTATCTGTTCACGACGCCGTTGCGAGCGCTCAGCGTATTTCGCGGGCTGTTGCTCATGCGGGGGCTGCTGGGAGCGGTCATGCTGTTCCTGATGATGGTGGCATATGTGTTATTGATGGGCGGGCGCACGACGATGCGCGCGTTTGTGACTCTGGAGCCGGTGATAGGAGGCTGGGCGCTGCTGAGTTATCCGATACTCTATCTGCTGGCGTTTACGGGTTTGCTGATGGTGAGCGTGGTGCTGGCGCTTCGGGAGATTCAGGGGCGCTCGGCGCGTCGCTACTGGGTTTGGGGCGTGCTGGTCTGGGTAGGGCTGACTCTAATGCTGGTGGGCTGGCGGTTCTATGGAGAGTGGAGCGCGGGCAGTGGTTTCAGCGTTGCGATGAACCGTGCGGCAGACTGGACGCCTGCGGCGCTGTTGCTGTTTCCGGTGCGCTGTCTGGTGGATAGCGCGCTGGTGATTTACAACGGCTGGACGCCCGCGATGCTGGGGGGCGCACTCTTCTGGGGCGCGCTGGTGTGGTGGGGTAATCGGGAGCTGGTGCGTCATCAGGGCTGGCTGTATGAGCTGGGCGCGGAGCTGGCGCGGCTGGGGGGCAAGGTGAGCCGTGCCCGTAAGGACCCGATGCGCGCCTACATGGAACGCGCCGCCGAACGCGCCCAGCAGAAGCCCCTGCGTACCCTGCGCTGGCTGGAACGCTGGACGCCTCAGGGCGTGTGGGCGCTCCTCTGGCGCGATTTGCTAATCACATGGCGCGCCAGCGGCTGGGTCAACCTGCTGGCAGTGGCGGTGCTGGCGCTGGCGCCCCTTGTGCTGATGTGGCTGGCGGCGCGCGACGGGGATGCAACCCCCAGAGCGCTTCAGGTGATTTATCTGGCGATGCAGAGCGCGGTCGCCTTCTTCTACGCGTTTGGGAGCTACTACGGGATGACAGAAATGCTCCGCCGTGTGGAGTGGCAGAAGCCGATGCCGTTTGTCAGCTGGCAGGTGGTGGTCGTGGAAGCCCTGCCAACAGTGGTGTTCTTCGCACTGGGGCAGGTGTTGACGATTCTGTTTGCGACGCTCTGGTTCCCCAGTATGGCGGCGTTCTGGGTGGTGGGCAGCTTGATGGTGACCTCGTGGCTGGTGGTACTGCAGATGGTGATGTTTATGGTGGCTCTCATCAACCCCGACCCCAGCGACTATACCCAGCGCCTGCTGGCGAGCTTCATCATGGTTCCGTTGCTTTGTCTCGGAGGCGGACCGGGCGTTCTGGTGGGCATTCTGGGGCTGGTCTATCAGTGGAACATGCTTCTGCTAGGGCTGGCGGTGCTGGTGGTGCAGACACTCCTTGCGATGGTGCTGACGGCGATTAATGCGACGCTCTATGAGCGGTTTAATCCTGTGGATTAGGTTCTCACGAACCGAAACTCGCGCTCGCCTCTGGGGGGGCGCGTCATGAGGCTCTGGAGGGCATCCGAGACCGAGCGGGCGCCGTTGAGAATCTCCGCAATCGCGTTCAGCAGAGGGGTGTCAATCCCGTGCTGGTGCGCCAGCCTCTGCGCCACGAACGCGGTGAAGTAGCCTTCGGCGACTTGCCCCAGCTCCTGAAGCGCCTGCTGGGGCGTTTTGCCCTGCGCGACGGCATAGCCCAGCCGGTAGTTGCGGCTGAGTCGGCTGGCGGCGGTGGCAAACAGGTCGCCCACGCCGGTCAGTCCCATAAAAGTTTCAGGGCATGCGCCCAGCGCGGCGCCGAGCCGCATCATCTCCGCCAGCCCGCGCGCCAGCAGCGCGCCTTTGGTGTTGTCGCCGAAGCCCAAGCCGTCGCTCATGCCCGCGCCAATCGCGTACACATTTTTGAGCGCGCCCCCCAGCTCCACACCCACCACATCGTCGTTGGTGTAGACGCGCAGGGTGGGGGTCATAAACAGCTCCTGCACCGTCTCGGCGGTGGGGAGGTGGTAGGCGGCGGCGACGGTGGCGGTGGGCACGCCGCGCACCAGCTCCACCGCCAGATTTGGTCCCGAAAGCACCGCGATTTGCTCCGGCGTCCAGCGCCCTGTTTCCAGCACGACCTCGCTCATGCGTTTGCCCGTGTCGGGTTCCAGCCCTTTGGCGGCGATAATGCAGAGCGAGGCGCCATAGGGCAACCGATTCAGCACGGAGCGCACCGCGCCCGACGGTACCGCCAGCACCCACGCCTCGCACGCTGTCAGCGCGTGGAGGTCGGCAGTCGGCGTCACGGTGTCGGGTAGCACGACTTCAGGCAGGTAGCGGCGGTTCACATGCTCGCGCTGGAGCGCCTGAATGCGTTCGGGGTCGCGTCCCCAGAGCCACACCGGCACTCCCTTCTGACCCAGCAGATACGCCAGCGCCGTGCCCCACGAGCCTGCGCCGATGACGCCAATCCATTCAGGCATGCTCTTCTGCCTCCTCTTGCGCCCAGTTCAATGCCAGTTCCTGTAGCAGGGCAACCGCCTCCTCGCGCTTGCGCAGGGGAACCCAGATAAAAATCGGCTGAGGGATGGAAGGGTACAGCGGCACCTGCGGCGCTTCGGGCGTGAAGGTCAGCACGCGATGGTCTATCAGATAGGTCTGCACCAGCTTCGCCGTGATGTCGTCGTAGGCGACCGCAACTGCGACCAGCTCTTCCGAAACTTTCTGCTCGTCTTCCGCGAGGATACGCCAGTTCATGCCATGAGCATACCTCAGGAGGCAGGGAGCTTCGCCCCTGCCTCCGCAAGTTACGGCTGCACCGTGTGGCTGACGGTTTCGCGTAGCACGAACCCGCGCTTCAGGAACTCACGCACGAACGCATGCCCCGACATGGATTGCTCGTAAGGGACAATCCCGCGGGGAACCGTGCCGTTGGCGACCCCAATCGCGATAATGGACGCCGAGAAGCCCGTGCAACGCTCCATCGCGGTGAAGCCCGTTTCGTCGTCGTGATAGTCAATATACTGCACGCTGATTTCGTAGGGCGTGCCGTTCTTCTCGCCTGAGGCATAAACCCACACCACCACCAGGTCCTTCTCTTCGGGGAAGTCTATTTTAGGGGGGATCACCGTAGCGGTGAACTGGCGTGGGATGACGGGATGCCCCTCCACCTTGATGGGTTCCTCGTCAAAAAAGCCCAGGTCGCGCAGGGCGCGCATGATGTCCCAGTGTCCGGGGTAGCGGAGGGTTTTGTAGTCGTACTCCTGCACCTTGCCCGCGAGGGTGTAGGGCGCGGTGGAGGTGCCGCCTGAGGTGGGCGCGGCTTCCAGCAAGCCCAGTTCCTCAATTTCCAGATACTCAATATCTTCCAGAGTGGGCACATAGGTAGGCTTGCCTTCCCGCAGCACCAGCGCCTCGCCCGTATACTCCGAGATGACACCAATCATGTTGAACACCAGCTTGTAGCCGAGCGGACCCACCGGGCGTTGGGGCAGCCCCCCACAGCGCAGGCGAATTTCGTGGCAGGTGTCCATCTTCTCCATACAGTAAAGCCCCAGATGGTTCACCATGCCGGGCGCGAGCCCGCAGTCGGGTACAAGAGCGATGCCGGCTTCTTTGGCTTCTTCGTCGCGCTTGCGAAATTCGTACCAGAACCATTCGGGGTCGTTGCCCATATCGATAAAGCTGCGCTTCGCGTCCAGCGCGAGCTGAATCAGGCGCATATTCATCTGCCACGGCACCGCGCTGATGACCACATCCGCCTCGCTGAAGTAGTCCAGCACCTGCTTTTCGTCGCGGGCGTCTACTCTTCGGGGGAACACGATTTGCTTTTGAAGCAGTTGATTGACCCACTCCGCTTTTTGTGTGGCGCGCTCCAGATCAATGTCGGCGAGATAAATCACCTCTGCATTTCCGAATCGCGCCAGGTCGTAGGCAACCGCAGGACCCTGCATTCCTGCGCCCAGAATGGCATATCGAAACGAACTCATAGGCGTAAACCTCCTTCTTTTTTATGCTAAAAAACGGGGGGTCAACTCTGACCCCCCGTTTTAGTATACCCGATTCGCCCGGTTTTAGCGGATGAGCTGCAGGACGCCCTGCGGCGCGAAGTTCGCCTGCCCCAGCACGGACATACCCGCCTGCTGCAGGATCTGGAACTTGGTGAACCGGCTGATTTCCTCGGCGAAGTTCACATCGCGGATAGCCGACTCGGTCGCGGTCAGGTTCTCCTTGGCGACGGCGAGCGAGCGCATATTACTCTCGAGGACATTCTTCTGGAACGCGCCCATATCGCCGCGCAGTTTGGAGACCTGCTGAATCGCCGCGTCGATGATTTTCAGAGCCTCTTCGGCGCCGCCCGCTTTGGTGACATCGATGTCGGCAAGGCTCTTGCCTGCCACGACGCCTGTACCCAGCTGGCTGGCGCGCATGTTGTTGATGGAGATCTGGGCAGTTTGACCCGCGTTCGCGCCAATCTGGAAGGTTACATCGCCTGCTGTGGTGCGTGCGACAGCGTACGCGGTGTTATCGTCAACATTGCCGCGTTCCTTGAGCAGGATCACATTACCTCGCGCGTCAGACAAACGCAGTCCTGAGGTCTTACCAATCCCGCCGGTGAAGTAGACGGTGATGTCGTTGCCGTTCACATCTTTCACGGTCACGGTGGCGCGAGCATCCTGCCCTGCCGTTACCGTAGCGGACTGCAAGCCCAGCACATTCGCCGAGTCGCTGACATCCACACGGAAGTTGGAGCCGTACTCGGTGGCACGCAGGGTCACGACCCGGGTGCTGTCGTTATACTCTGCTACCACACCTGTTACCGAGCTGAGCGAGTTAATCTTATCCAGAATGCGTCCCAGCGTCTCGGTGCCGTCGGTGGTGATGCTGACGCCGTTGATGACGATGGTGCCCGCGGTAGTAATCACCGAGCTCAGGGTGGTGCCGGTTGCCAGTGCAGCACCTGCCGCGGAGGTGCGAGTCGCTTCCTGCGTTACCTCAACAGTCACCATACCGGTGCCGACGGTATAGTCCGCCGCTGTTGCGGCGCCAATCTGCCCATACACGGTGCCGCCGAAGAAGACGCCGCCGATGCGCGTTGGGTCGGTTACTGCCGACGAAACCCCCGCGCTGCCATCCAGCAGCTTCTTGGTGCCGAACTGGGTCTGCTCCGCGATGCGGTTGATGCTGTTGATGGCGGAGCGAATCTGGTTCTGGTTCGCCTGAAGCGCGGTCAGGTCGTTGGTGCCTGTGTTCCCCGAAGCCACAGCCAGCTGGCGCATGCTGCGCAACAGGTTGTGAACCTCTTCCAGAGCGCCTTCGGCGGTCTTCACGAGGTTCGTGGCATCCTGCGAGTTAGAAATTGCCTGCTCCAAACCCGCAATCTGGGCGCGCAGGTCTTCCGAGCGAATCAGCCCTGCCGGGTCGTCGCCTGCGCGGTTAATGCGCAAACCCGAAGCGAGCTTCTCAATCGAACGGCTGAACCCATCCGAAGCGTTCTGCACATTGCGCAGCGCGTTGAGCGCTGACATGTTGGTGTTAATCCGCAAACTCATCGTTCCATCCTCCCTGATAGAGTTTTTTTCTGGACGCCCCTCCCCGCCGATCCGTCAGCGGGGCGGTTTTTGCGCGTCCAGAGGGGATTTTCGGAGCGAACTTAATCCGCTTTCTCCGCAAAAATACGGGGGTTTGTGAAAAATCGTAAAATTACGGGTTCCCCCGCTGAATTACGGGGATGCCGCGAGCAGCCGCTCTATCTGAAGCGTACGAAGCGCCTTCCGCACCGACTGGGGAACCGCCTCACGGAACGCGATTCCCAGGCGATAGACGGGCTGGTGGGCTTGCATCCCTGCGACCATGTGGCACACGACGCCCTCAATCTGGAAGGCGAGGGCACCGCCCGGAGTCTCCCACTCGATGGTGAGCATGCCTGCCGTGTCGCGTCCCACCTCTTCATACACGAGCGCGCCGGCGCCACCTTCGCTGAGGTCCACCAGCTGCCCCCAGATGGAGCGCTGGATTCTGCCCACTGGGGAAAGCGCAACCCGCCCGCGAGCAGGGATGCGGGGGTACCGCCTGCGCTGGATTCGCCGTATCACCTGAGGCTGGCGTATCAGCCAGAGGTCGGTCTCCGTGCCGCCCCGATGCTCCACCACACGCGAGCGGAACTGATAGAGCGCGTCCTCGCCGTACCACTCCACACACACCTGAGGAGGCACTGCGGTTTCCAGAGACGGCGTTTGCAAGCAGAGCATCCGATCGTCCATGCGTTCGGGCGAGGCTACCAGCCGGTTGCTCTCCCAGCTCAACCAGACAAGGCGTGCCGAAACAGGTGACACGGATTCCGTTAGCGGCGCACCCGCCCGCGCCTCCATCGAGACAATCGCATGCGTGGGTAAAGCATGGCGCATCAGCAATCGGCGCACTGTCGCCAGGAGTGCTTCAATCTCGAAGGGCTTATAAAGCACTGCGTCGGGTGCGTGGGCAAGCGCCTTCTCCAACTCCCGATCCAGCGCATACGCCGTAATCAAGATCACAGGCAGGTGCGGATCTCGCTCCCGAATCTGGCGTAAGACCTCGCTCCCTGGCAAATCGGGCAGGCGGATATCCAGAATCACGAGGTCATACGGTTTGGCTTCCAGGCGTGCCACCACCTCGCTCGCGCGATGGACAACCTCACAAGGAAATCCTGCCGTGCGCAGCGCGTCCGCCACAACACGATAGACTAACCTTTCATCCTCCACAACCAGAATTCGCCAACCGTTCACCTGACCTCCTTCTTGAGTAAACAATTTACGCGCGCCCCACTCTACCGACAGCAACTTTTGTGCCAATCAGGAGCATTTCACGGCGATTCAACATGTGATTTCTCTGAATTGTTGACAATTCGCATGAAAAACGGCGCTCCCCCAATACCTTCCCCTCATCAGGTATGCTATAGGCATGGGTCAGAGCGTTTTCAAGGTGGAAGTAGTGGCGCGAGGGTTGCAGGTACCGTGGGCGATGGTGTTTGCGCCCGATGGCAGGCTCATTTTCACCGAGCGTGTCGGGCGAGTGCGGGTGATTGAGAAGGGGCGCTTGCGTGAAAAACCGCTGGCGGAGATTGCCGACTGCGTGCATCGGGGCGAGGGCGGGCTGATGGGGCTGGCGCTCCACCCGAACTTTGCCCGCACGCGCTGGCTCTATCTGGCGTACCTCTACGAGCAGGGCGGGCTGAAGGTGCGTGTGGTGCGCTACCGCGAAACGGGCGACGCACTGGTGGAGCCAAAAGTTATCATTGAGGGCATTCAGGGCAATTTCGTGCATGACGGCACGGCGCTGGGATTCGGTCCCGATGGCAAGCTCTACATTACCACGGGCGACGCCGCCCAGCGCGAACTGGCACAGCGCTTAGACCGCCTTGAGGGCAAAACCCTCCGCCTCAACGATGACGGCTCCATTCCCTCGGACAACCCCTTTGTTAAGACGCCCAACGCGCGACCCGAAATCTGGTCTTACGGACACCGCAACGCACAGGGCATGGACTGGCAGCCCGGCACAGGCTTGATGTTCCAGACGGAGCATGGTCCCTCAGGATTTGACGGTCCTGGCGGGGGCGACGAGGTGAATATTGTGGAGCGGGGCAGAAACTACGGCTGGCCCGTGATCCATCATCGTCAGACACGCGCGGGGATGGAAGCGCCTTTGCTGGAGTTCACCCCGGCTGTCGCGCCGGGCGCATGCGCCTTCTATCGGGGCAACAAAATCCCCCAGTGGCGTCATAACCTGTTCGTGGCGTGCCTGCGGGGGCAGAAACTGATTCGGGTCGTGCTGGAGGGCAGGCGGGTGGTGAAAACCGAAGACCTGCTGGTGAACGAGTATGGGCGCTTGCGAGCGGTGGCATCGGGTCCCGATGGGTTTTTATATGTGTCCACTTCCAATCGGGATGGGCGCGGGCGTCCTCACCCTGATGATGACCGAATCTTGCGCCTGGTGCCTGCTTAGAAAAAATTTGCTAAGTTTCTGTGGGAACTTTTCGTTGAGTTTTGGCGTATTTCCCGTTGAAGGAATCCCGCAGAGCGAGGGCGTCGGCATGAGACGGCAAGCTTTTCAACGGGGCTTCAAGCTGATAGAGCTGCTGGTGGTGGTAGCGATACTGATTATTCTGGCGGGGATTGTTTGGGTGATGACTCGTTCCTCGCGAGAAGCTGCTGCGCGCTCCCAGTGTATGCAAAACTTGCGACAAATAGCCATCGCTACCTATCAGTATATGATCGATTACCAGACCATTTACGACAGTCCCTTCTCGCTCATGGACTATCTGAAAGATCGTCAGGGGGCGAGCGCAGAGAAAATTTTTATTTGCCCGCGCGACCGGCTGCAGGTACCTATTCGAGAGGCGGCTTCTTCGTACTACTGGTCTGTACGAATAGGAGAGCCGCCGCAGACGCTTCTAAGGGAACATCCGAACGAGGTACTGGTTACTTGTGAACACCATCTGGGCTTACCGTTGTTGAGGAGAGGAGACTGGGCGGGATACGACTATAACTCAACTCCCTCCTGGCCGTTTCTGATAGTGCTGCGCGTGAACGGCTCAGTGGAGACAATTCACAGCTGCCAAGTTCGCCAAGTGCGAAGGCGAGTAGGGAACATGACCGTCCTTTCGCCGATTTATCCGGGTGAGGAAGGCTACGAACAGGCGACGGAAAGATACGACCTGTATCACTGGTGCCGTTAGGAGGCGGGCGGTGTTAGCCCGCCTGCCGAGCCAGCTCCACGATTTTGCGGGCGGCTTCCTGCATCGTTTCGGCAGGGATGAGGGGCGTGCCTGCAAGCAGGGTGCGCCCTTCCTCGGCGTGCGTGCCTGCAAGGCGCACCACAATCGGCACTTTCACCTCTAAGGTCGCCAGCGCTTCCAGAATGCCGCGCGCCACCTCGTCGCCCCGCGTAATCCCGCCAAAGATGTTAAAGAGCAACCCCTTCACATTCGGGTCCATCATCACCAGCTCGACGGCGTTGCGCACGCGGTCGGCTTTCGCGCCGCCGCCGATATCGAGGAAGTTCGCAGGGCGCCCGCCTGCACGCGCCACCTCGTCGACGGTACACATCACCAGTCCCGCGCCGTTGCCAATAATCCCGATATCGCCGCCCAATCGCACATACGCCAGCCCGCGACGCTGCGCCTCCGCCTCGATGGGGTCTTCAATACTTTCCTCGTGATATTGCGCAAGCCGCTTCTGGCGGTAGAGGGCATTCTCGTCGAGGGTCATTTTCGCGTCGGCGCAAATCACGCGCCCGTCGCGCGTTACGGCGCAGGGGTTAATCTCCGCCAGATTCGCGTCGCATGCCAGATAGGCGCGGTACAGCCCCTGCAGAATCGGCGCGAGCATCTTGACACCTTCCATCGTGAACCCCGCGCCGAACAGCACCTCCCGAATGCCGTAGTCCGTCAAGCCGAGCAGGGGGTCTACGGGCAGGGTCGCAATCGCTTCGGGGTGCGTCGCTGCGACCTCTTCGATATCCATCCCGCCCTGCTGGCTGACCATCAGCGCGTTCCGCTGGGTCGTGCGGTCTACCGTGATGCCAATGTAGTATTCCTTTTCAATTTCAATTGCCTCTTCTACCAGCACGGCTTCGGCGACCATGCCCTGCGGGTTCTGGGGCGAGATGAGCCGTTTGCCGAGAATCTCCTTTGCGGCGGCGTAAGCCTCGTCGGGGGTGTCGGCGAGTTTGATTCCGCCTGCTTTGCCACGACCGCCCATATGCACCTGCGCCTTGATGACCACGCGCTTGCCAAGCCGCTCCGCAATTGCCTTTGCGCCTTCGGGCGTGGTTGCCACTTCGCCGTTGGGCACGGGCAAGCCAAAATCGCGCAAAATCTGTTTCGCCTGATACTCGTGCAGTTTCATCCCTGAACTCCTGTGGGTGAGATTATACCCTAGCGGGGTAGTATTCGGCGGCAGAGGGTATTCGGAACCCCCCTTATGCCAGATGGCTGAAGCCGTTCCTATAAGACGAAGCCGACCTGCGTCGGCTGATTCAGCCAGCGCGGGCTGGCTTCGTTTTATCAGGAACGGGTTCACCCGTCTGGATTCAAGCACGAAGTTGCTGGATGGTCTCCAAGAGGCAGACGGTAATTTCCCCCAAATTCCCCCCAAATTTGCCCGAAATTGCCCCAAAACCCTTGACAAACGCGCCCGCCATATGGTATAATATAGGCACTTACTCAGGGCAAGTACCTGCCCTGAATGGTGGTACAATAAAAAGCAGGGTAAGAAACCGATGCACGGCTCAAACATCGCCTACCGACTCACGGAAGCGTTTGCGACAGGCACGCTGAAGCCTGCCGATCCGAACGCGCCACGCCCCGGCTGGGAGAGCCTGCCTGAAGTTCGGGCAGCCGAGAGGCTCTACAGCGCCGGGTTCTGCGACAGGGATGTACGGCTGTTTCTCACTTTTACATGTGCGATGGATCGGGCACGCGATGCGGAACAGCTCTGGCAAAAGTCAGCCGATACAATCATGCGGTGTCCAGAGCTATTTCAGCCAGAATGGATTGTGGGGCACCCTACAGAGACGCGCCAGTTGCTGCAACGCCTCGGCATCAGCCAGCGGCATGGTCCCGACTCTTCAGCGTGGATTCGGATTGCCGAGTCGCTGACGCACTCGAATCCTCAGACCCAGCCTGTGTATAATGCCATCTATAAAGGGACTGGCGAGGTTCGGCAACTGCTTCAATCGCTTCGGGCAAATGACAGGAGCAGGCGCCCCTATTTCCCTCTCCTGAAGGGTCCGAAAATCAGCGTGATGTGGGTTCGAATGCTCGTTGTGCCTGGACGCGCCTCCTTGCAGAACATCGCGGCACTCCCTGTGGCGGTGGACATCCATGTGAAACGAGTTAGCGAAAATCTGGGGGTCGTTTCGGCTCAAGGCAGCCAGATTGGCCCCTATGTCCACCAGCGCATACAGCAGGCGTGGGCACAGGAAATCCAGCAGAGTGGGATCGTCGCCCCCGTAGGGCTGGAAGGCAGTGGAGGCGGACTGGATCCCGCGCTCTGGTACTACGGTAAATGGGGCTGCGCCTTCTGCTACAAGCAGGCGTGCCGTATCCCAATTTCTGAGCTCTGTAATCAGTGCCGATTTTCGCCCTGATGCTTCACAGGACGGAAGGGTCTTCAAGAAGCGGGATTGGGTGGTGGCGGCGTTTTGGGCGTGTGTCTCGGTAATTGACGCGAACGACTCCAAACCCAACGCTACATACACTACGGCAGGACTTCTAACCCGCAGGTGGAAATTCCGCCCCAGGAGGCAACGATGCGAACCTACGGGCTGTTTATTGGCGGCGAATGGGTCTCCACTGCGGAGCGCTACGAAGTGCGCAACCCTGCGAACGGCGAGGTGATTGCCGAATGCGCGGTGGCAGGCGAGCGCGAGGTGGAACAGGCGATTCAGGCGGCACTTCAGGCATTCCCCGACTGGGCAGCGCGCTCTTATGAGGAGCGGGGCGAGATTCTGCGTGCTGTTGCCCGACGCCTGCAGGAACGGTTTGAAGAGTTCGCACTCGTGGAGTCGCAGGAGACGGGGCGCACCATCCGCGAGACGATGGCGCACGACATCCCCGCCTCGGTCAGCGTGTTTGACTACTTCGCTGGGATTGCGCCCGCCATTCAGGGCGAGACCATCCCCGTACCCGGCATGTATCTCAACTATACGCGCCGCGAACCCTACGGGGTGGTCGCTGCCATTACGCCGTGGAACTTCCCCCTGTGGCTGGCGGTGATTAAGATTGCCCCTGCGCTGGTGGCAGGCAACACGATGGTGCTGAAACCTGCGCCCACCACGCCCCTCACCGCGCTGATGCTGGCGGAGATTATGGCAGAGGTGGGGCTGCCCTCTGGTGTGTTCAATGTGCTGACCGACCCCACGCCGGGTACTGTCGGCGACATGCTGACCGCTCATCCGAAGGTAAGCAAAATCTCGTTCACGGGTTCCACAGCGGTAGGCGTGCGGGTGATGCAGCGCGCGGCGACCCATGTGGCGCCCGTGTCGCTGGAGCTGGGCGGCAAGTCGCCCTTTATTGTGTTCGCCGACGCCGATTTAGACCGCGCCCTCGCCTATGCGCTGCTGGCAAACTACTTCGCGCAGGGACAGATGTGTACCGCAGGCTCGCGAATCTTCGTGGAGCGCCCGGTCTATGAAACCTTCCGCGAGCGATTCGTGCAGCGCGTGCAGCGCCTGCAGATTGGCGACCCGCAAGACCCGCTCACCGAGTTCGGCACCCTCCACAAGCGCGAGCAACTCGAAAAAACCCGCCACTATGTGGAACTGGCGCAGCAGGACGGCGCGAAGGTTCTGACGGGCGGCAACCCCCTCACCGAGCCGCCGTTTGATAAGGGCTTCTACTTCCAGCCGACCGTGCTGGAGGAGGTGGAACCCACCACCCGAGTCGCATGCGACGAAATCTTCGGACCCGTGGCGATGCTGATGCCGTTTGAAGGGGAAGAGGAGGCGGTGCGCCTCGCGAACATGGTAGACTATGGGCTGGCGGCAGGCATCTGGACGCAGGATATCGGCAAGGCGCTGCGAGTCGCCCATCAGGTGCAGGCAGGCAAGGTCTGGATTAACTGCTACAATATGATTCCGCCCCACGCGCCCTACGGTGGCTACAAACTCAGCGGCTTCGGTCGGGAGCTGGGCTTACACTGCCTGTTAGACCTCTACACCCAGGTCAAAAATGTGCATATCGACATCAGCCCCGACTACTTTGAGTGGTTTGGTTAGGCGGACAATACTACAACCTGGGCTGACCCACTCAGCCGCGCGGCGCCGTGGCAAGAATGGAGAAGAGAACGAAGGCGCGCCTCCTCTCGTGCAACGGCTCTGCCAGACGGTCGGGCAACTCCACCTGAATAGTCTTCATAAAACTCACCTTGAGGATTGTACCTCATGCGGTATAATCGTTTCGGGTGAGCGTAAATGAGCCTTTCGGTACGGTCGCGCGGGGTTCCGATGAGCCGCGAGCAGTTCCTGCAACTGCCTGAAGGTCCCCCTTTTTACGACTATGTGAACGGGGAGGCTATTGAGGTGAACCGACCCACTCTCAGACATCAGGAGATTCTGCTGGCGCTGGCGTCCCAGCTGCTTTTGCATACGCGCGCAAAACAGCTTGGCAAAGTGGCGATTGAGGTGAATCTGGAACTGCCCAACGGCAACATTTACACACCCGATATCCTCTTTTATTCTCCCCAAACCGAGCCGCGTCTGGATTTGCAACGCGGCTATGTGCGGGGTGTGCCCGATTTGATTGTGGAGATTCTCTCTCCCTCCACCGCCGAGTACGACCGTACCCAGAAGATGAGCGATTACGCCGCCTGCCAGGTGCCGTGGGTATGGCTGGTGGATCAGGACACGCTGGTGATCGAAGAGTATCAGTGGACGCCGGAGGGGTATCTGCGTCGTCAGGCGGTGAACGCCCAGACGCCGTTCACGCCTCACTTGTTTCCTGAGCTCACCCTCCAGATGGCGCAACTGGTGCCTGCGGCTTCGGAAAGCGAGTCCCAGGAAGATTCTTGACCTGTCTCATTCAGAAAGCCCAAAAATCTGCTCCAGTGCTTGAAGCGCGACACGCACCACGCGCTTCGAGACCCAGAGGGTGGACACCGTATCTAATTCCTCGATCGCCGTTCGTGCTTGCTTGTAATCAATCAATCCGAGCGCCGCGCATGCCAGCACGACTCCCAGTGAGCCGTGAACCTCTATCCCCAGCGATTGCGCCAGCACCCGCGCGGCGGTATCGTCTGTGAAGAACCAATTCGCCTGTAATTCCAAAGCAAGCGCAATCGCAGTTGCTTCTCCTGCGTCCACATAGCCTGCGTTGACCCACTCAGCCGCGCGGCGCCTCCATTCTGAACCGACCTCAACAATCTGGAAACTCGCCGGTAAATGCCTGTGGGGCATGATTCGTCCCCACTCTGCGTTCACTTCGGGGGTCAGGGCGATCCTGCCAAGATGCTCAAGCAACTGAATTTGTCCTATCTGAGAGAGGTGCAGAAGCGGACCCGTGTTGCAGACTATGAGTCGTGATTCTGACCCAGTTGCTGTGCCCATTGAATATCCTCCATCTGGAATCGCTCAGCAAGCTGGCGCGGGTGTCGGCGCAGGAACTCAAACAGGGCGGCACGCACCGCTTCCTCTTCGCTCTGGAACCACCCCTCCCGCACCATCTCGTGCAACAGCTCCGCCAGACGGTCGGGCAACTCCACCTGAATAGTCTTCATAAAACTCACCTTGAGGATTGTACCTCATGCGGTATAATCGTTTCGGGTGAGCGTGATGAGCCCTTCGGGCGAAGGGGGTATAATTCTCTTCTGGTGAAACACGCATGCCACGCTATACCATTCTCACATGGGGTTGCCAGATGAACGAAGAAGACTCCGAGCAGATGGGGCTTTATCTGCAGGAGCGCGGCTACGAGCCGACCGAACGCCTCGAAGAGGCGGATGTCGTGCTGCTGAACACCTGCTCGGTGCGCCGCAAACCCGAAGACAAGGTGTTTAGCACGCTGGGGCAGCTGCGCAAGCTCAAGGAGCGCAAGCCCCATATGGTGATTGGCGTGTGTGGCTGCATGGCGCAGTTGCGCGCGGAGGAAATCAAACAGCGGGCGCCCCATGTGGATATGATTGTCGGCACGGCGCATGTGGCGCAGGTCGGCGCGCTGCTGGAAGAGGTGCTTCAGAAACGCCGGCTGGCGATGCGGCTGGAACTGCCTGAGCGCAAAGGCGCCATTGTTACGGATCTCCCCCAGCGCAAGGTAGACCGCCAGCCGAAGCTGAAGGCGTTCGTGCCGATTCAATACGGATGCGATAAGTTCTGCACTTTCTGCATCGTGCCGATTACGCGCGGGCGCGAGCGCAGTCGCCCCACCGCCGATATTCTCGACGAAATCAAACGCCTCGCCGAGCGCGGCACGAAGGAGGTCATCCTGCTGGGGCAGACCGTGAACTCCTATGGCAAAAACCTGCTGGAGGGGCGCGTGCCGTTCGCACGCCTGCTGAAACTCATCAACGACATAGAGGGCATCGAGCGTATCCGCTTCACCTCGCCCTACCCGCGCGATTTCCGCGACGACCTGATTGAAGCGATTGCCACCCTCCCCAAAGTGATGGAGCAGGTTCACCTGCCCCTGCAGTCGGGCGACAACACAATTCTCAAGGCGATGCGCCGACTCTACACAGTGGAGCAGTTTGAAGAGATTGTTCACAAGCTCCGCGAGCGCATCCCCAACATCGCCATCACCACGGACATTATCGTTGGCTTTCCGGGCGAGACCGACGAGCAGTTCGAGAACACGCTGAAGGTGGTGGAGCGCATCCGCTTCGACGGCGCGTTTATGTTCGCCTACAGCCCGCGTCCGGGCACGCCTGCCGCCGCGATGGAAAACCAGGTGCCCCGCCATATCAAGCAGGAGCGCCTGGAGCGCCTGATCGCCCTGCAGAACCGCATCACCTGCGAGATTAACGCCTCACAGGTCGGGCGCGTGTTCGAAGTGCTGGTGGAAGGTCCCAGCCAGAAAGACCCCAGCAAGCTGGCAGGCTTCACCCGCGAGAACAAGATGATGCACTTCGTGGGCGGGCGCGAGCTGATTGGCAAGATTGTGCGCGTGCGCGCTGACGAGGCGCATCTGTGGGGCTTCTACGGAACCCTTGTGGAAGACTGACCCCACCGGGAGCGTATCCAGAGTGCCATTGTCAGAATGCCTCCCGTATCAATCCCCACATCCATCAGGGTGGCGGTGCGCCCCGGCACAAACGATTGCTGCCACTCGTCCAGAAAGGCACGCAGGATGCTGGTGAGAATCGCCCATCGCAACGCAACAGGGGGCGCCAAACCGAAACTGTCGCGGAACATCCGGTAGCCCAGATAGGCAAGAATCGCGAATCCGCAAAAATGCGCTCCTTTGCGCACCAGAAAATTGAGCGCGTTCAGCATTTCGGGGCTCAGGCGTTCTGCAAGCACAGGGCTAATCGCTTGCAGAATCTTAACAAGCCACTCCGCGGAGTTTTCGGAGCTGCCCACGCGCGACGAGAACACCACATAGAGCGCAACCCACCCCAGCCAGACCGCCAGCCAGCCCCAGCGTTTCATCGGATAATCCCTTTTGCATGGGGTTTGAACAACACGACCGCCAGAAAGAGCGCACTCGCAATCAGCGCCACCGCCGCGCCGGGCGGAATCGGTTGCCACAGCGCCAGCCCAAACCCGCCCACAAGGCTTATGCCCCCCAGTAGTCCGCTGAGCGCCATCATCTGCCGGAAGCTCTGGCTGAGCGCCCGCGCCGACGCCGCAGGCAACACCAGCAGCGCACTGATGGGCAGAATCCCTACTGCCCGCACGCCCACCGCTACCGCCAGCGACAACCCTACCAGGAAGAGCGTCTCCACCAGCCGCACGGGCACGCCCTGCGCCTGCGCCAGCTCGCGGTGGAACCCAATCCGGATCAGCGGGCGCGCCAGCCCCAGCAACATTGCCCACCCCAGACAGTCCACCCCAAATAGCCGCCAGAGGTCGGCAGGCTCTATCCCCAGCACATCGCCGAACAGCAACGCCTGAAGCGCCAGTGGTGCCTCGGTCAGGCTCACCAGCATAATGCCCAGCGCCGAGACGCCCGTAATCGCCACCACCAGCAGCGTGTCCGGCGGCAACGCCGTGCGACTCTGGAACCACGCAATCAGCAAGGCGAACAGGGGCGCGGTAATCAGCAGCGCATCGCCTAACTGCCAGCCCAGCACCACCGCCAGCGCCGCGCCCAGAAACGCCGAATGCGCTACTGCGTCGCCAAAATATGCCACCCGCTGACCCACCACAAACACCCCCAGAAACGGATAGAACGCCGTCAACAGCGCCATCGCAGTCAGCGCATACCGCACAAAATCGAACTGAAACCAGTCCATCGCCTTCCGTATTATACTCAATGCCCGGTGAGGGGGCAGGACGCGGTTCCCGCGTCCCTACTCGTATGCGTAGGGGCGCGGTCGCCGCGTCCCACGCGGCACAACTCGCTGGGTCAGCAAGCGGAACAAGCATCCTTGCAACAGAGCAGCTTCAGCCGTCAGGCACGAAATGGGGTTTCTCGCTGCCCCCCCTTGACTTCAGCCAGCGTAATCGGGTATATTAATCGCGTCAATAGACCCATCAGGTCTATTGACAATTCTGGACAGGAGAGGTGAACCTTATGCACGAGACAGAGGAGACGCGGTTTGTACCGAAAGGCGCCGTGGCATTCTTTATCGCGATGCTGATTCTCTACGCCGTTATCTGGCTTGCGACCTATATGGTGATGGTCGTCTGGAGGTGATATTATGGATCGCTTCGAGAAGAACGCGATTGTGCTGGCGTTAGCGCTGCTGTTTTTCTTCTTCGGACTGGTGGTTTACGCGGCGAAGGCGCTCCAGATTGAGGTGCCCACCTGTCTGACGGGGGTCAACCCCTTTCAGGAGGGGCGCGTGATTGTGCTGGACGAGGGCGCCAAACGCTATCAGGTCAACCTGCTGGCGCGCATGTGGAACTTTGAACCCTACGAAATTCGCCTGCCTGCTGGCGCGAAGGTGGACCTCTACCTGACCAGCCGCGATGTGGTGCATGGACTCCGCATCAACTACACGAATGTGAACCTGATGGCGATTCCGGGCACGGTCAGCTACGCGCGTGTGCGGTTTGACAAGCCAGGGGTCTACTCGATCGTGTGCCATGAGTATTGTGGCATCAATCACCACCTCATGGCGGGCAAGATTATTGTGGAATGAGGAGGGATTGCGATGAGCATCCGAGGCGGATTACGGTTCATTTTGCTAAGCGAGATTGTGTTCCCGTTCGTGTTGTTGATTCTGGGCGTGCTGCTGGGGCTGTTGCAGGTGCTCCAGCGGGCGGGAATCATCAAAAGCACGAGCTATCTGGGGATTGAGTATTATCAGGGTCTCACGCTCCACGGCGCGATTAACGCGATTGTGTTCACGACCTTTATTATTGTCGCCTTCAGCAACGCGATGGTGATGTTCAGCCTCAAGCGGTCGCTCAAGCCGGGCGTGCAGTGGGTTTCGTGGCTGTTGATGGTGGGCGGCACGCTGATGGCAGCTTACGCGATGCTCACGGGCAAGGCGAATGTGCTGTATACCTTCTATCCCCCCCTGATTGCGCACTGGACCTTCTATGTGGGTGTGGTGCTGCTGGTGGTGGGGTCGCTGGTGCCGTTCTTCTTTGACTGGATTCCGAACTACATTGCGTGGCGCCGTGAAAACCCAACCGGGCGATTCCCCCTGCCTGTGCTGGGCGTATTCGTGACCTTCATCCTGTGGTTCATCATGGTCATCCCGGTGGCGATTGAGATACTGTTCCAGCTGTTGCCACTTTCGCTGGGCTGGGTAGAGGAGATCAACCCGCTGCTGGCGCGCACACTGTTCTGGTTCTTCGGGCATCCGCTGGTCTACTTCTGGCTGCTGCCAGCGTATATCATGCTCTACTCCATTCTGCCCAATCTGGTGGGCGGCAAGCTCTACTCTGACCCTGCGGCGCGACTGGCGTTGCTGTTGTTCCTGGTGTTTTCCGTGCCGGTGGGGTTGCATCACCAGTACACGGAGGGCGGACTGTCAGCAGGCTGGAAGCTGTGGCATGCATTCCTGACCTTCATGGTGGCGTTGCCGAGTTTCATCACGGCGTTCACAGTGGCGGCGTCGCTGGAGCATGGGGCGCGTCAGCGCGGCGGTAAGGGATTGTTCGCGTGGTGGGCGAAGCTCCCCTACTTCAGTCGCGAGGGCGATCAGTGGCTCTTCTCTTACTTTATCGCCGGGCTGCTGCTCTTCCTGTTCGGTGGCATCACGGGCATCGTGAATGCTTCCTACAATCTGAACCTGGCAGTGCATAACACCTCGTGGGTTGTGGGGCACTTCCACACCACGGTAGGCGGGCTGGTCACGCTGGCGTTTCTTGGAATCAGCCTCTATATGATGGCGAAGTTGCGCGGCGTGGAGGTCAAAGCCAAAGGGCTGGCAGTTGCCGCGCCTTACCTGTGGCTGATCGGCATGATGGTGTTTGAGGTCGCCATGTCGGTTGCCGCGTTCTATGGGTTCCCGCGGCGCACAGCAGCGGGCGCCTCGTATATTGACCCTGCCTCGCCGCTGTATCACCCGGAGTGGTACTTCTGGGCGCATCTGAGCGCAGGGGGCGGCGCGATTGCCGTGCTGGGTTTTGTGGCGTATCTGGTTTCGTTCCTGGGCACGCTGTTCGCACGCCCTGTGCGCGAGCCGGTGGTGGAGTTCCCGATGGCAGAGGCGCTGCACGACGAGCCTATACCCGTGCTGAGCAATCTGCGTCCGTGGCTGACCGTCTCGATTCTGTTGATTGCGTTCTCGTATACCTACCCCATCTACGAGTCGATGACGAAGGGCATCACGGCGAAGTCGCCCGCTTATGGCGACCGGCTTCCCGTGCCGCTGAAGCAGACCCAAACTGAGGCGAGCGCCGAAATCCCGCGATGAAACCGCTCATCCGACCTCCTCACCGAGCCATCCCCAGCCTCCCAGCGGGGCTGGGGAGGTGGCTCTGGGCGCTGGCTCTGGGAACGCTGATGCCCCTCGTCTGGGCGCAGGGCATCCCACCCGATGAGTCGCGCACGCTCGGAACCGTCGTGCCCAACACCCCGCTGATTGACGCGCAGGGGCGCAAGTTCCACCTGCACGACCTCAAGGGTAAGCCTGTGATTCTCAGCCCCATTTACGCCCGATGCCCCAGCGCGTGCGTGGCGATTGGCAACAGCCTGCAGAAGGCGCTGCCACAGGTGGGCGTGCCTGGCAGGGATTTCTGGGTGCTATCGCTCACCTTTGACCCCAAAGAAGGGTTGAGCCACATTCAGGCGTATCAGAACCGCCACCGCATGGACGGCTACGGCTGGCGCGCCGTGTATGCGGAGAATTCCAAAGCGCTCTTTGATCTGCTGGACGCGATAGACTTCCGCTTCACCTACATCTCGGAAGCCATCAAAGACCACCCCAACTTTCTGGTGGTGCTGTCGCCTGAGATGGAGATTCGCGCTTATGTGTACGGCACGGAGTACGACCCTGCGGCAATCCGCAAGGCGCTCCGGATTGCGCGAGGTGAGTTGACGTTGTGGGAGCGATGGCGCGAATACTGGCTCGCTCCCACGCTGCTGTTGATGGCGCTTGCGCTGGGCGGGGTGTGGCTCTACTGGCAGTTCAGGCGTTGAGAGGCAGCTCCACCCGCACGACGCCTGCCCGTTCGTGGCGGGCAATCAGCCGTACTGTGCCGCCCTGTGGCGCATGCACCACCCACTCCACCTTAGCGCGGTCATCGGTGGGGTCAGTAGTCCAGCCGCTGATGGCGGAGGGCTTGTAGGCGCGTCCCTCCAGTTGCCCCAGCTCCTCGCGTGGTTTGCCCGTGCGCAAGCTCGTGCCTTCGGGCAGCTCAATCTCGGCAATCACGCCGCGCACCACCTTCTTCTCCAGCGCCTTTTTGGTGATGTAAGTAGGCAGCCAGCCTGTGTTCTGCACCACGAGCCGCACCTGATAAAGGTGGTCGCCCAGTGGCGTCGCCTTCGCCTCGTAAATCTCCAGTTTCGGCGAAATCAGCAGGTGCCACACCAGCCAGTCGGGGAACAGCGCCACCTCTTTCTCCAGAAACTGTGGGGGTGGGTTGCGCCACGCATACAGCACATCCCAGCCGCCCAGCTCCACTTTGCCCAGCTGCGGGTGGTCAAACTCGTACCAGTCCACATAACCCTTGCCGCCCAGCACCTCGTCGCTCCACTTGAGCAGTTTCAGGTCGTCCTCAACGGGATGCTCGCGGTACCAGTCAATAAACTTATAGTCGGTGATACCCGCCTGACGCTGGGGACTCCAGATTTCCACCGTCCACGCGAACACGCCGAGGTGGTCGTACATCCAGTCGTCAAACACGCCTGAAATGTATTCTTTGGGATGGTACTTGAAGTCGTGATAGACGGAGACATTCGGGTAGCCCGTGATTTCGGTGCCCTTCGCGCCGATTTTCTGGTAGGTCCAGAGGTCTTCGGCGGGGAAGGCGTCGTCGGGCTGGTGGCTATAGGGGCGCAACAGCACGCCGCTCCATGTGTGGAAGGTGATACCGCCCGTGATGTTAGGGTGTTTCACGATAAAGTCCACAATCGCACGCACTTCGGGTTCGGAGGTGGGGTAGGGACCTGCGCCGGGCTGTTCGTATTCCTGACGCCAGTGGGCGGGGAAGTTGCGGTTCAGGTCTAACCCCTCTTTTTTGGGCTGGAGGGTGAGGATAGCGGGGTCAAACGGCTCTTCGAATCTGCCTTCGGGCAGGATTCGGTAGTATTCGCCACCCACCTCGTCGGGTTCGCGGCGCACCATCAGGCGGGGTTCATCGGGATGCTTTTTCCAGTTGCCGTTCGGGTCGCGGATGCGCATCATCAGCATGCGTCCATCGCCGTCGATATCTTCCTGAACCAAGCCGCCGATGGGGTCTTCGTCGTAGGGGTAGGGGCGCGTGCTGGAGCGGATGATTTTGGGCTTCTCGGCGAGCGCCCACTCCGCCCCGTCGGGGTTCACGCGGGGACACACATAAAACGCACGGGTATCCAGACAGCGCGTGATTTTCTCGTGCGTGCCGTACTCGTTGACGAGGCGATGAATCAGATACAGGCACGCGGTGGAGGGCGAGACCTCGCTGGCGTGGATGTTGCCGTCCACCCACAGCGCGGGTTTCTCCTCAGCGGGACCCGTTTTGAAGTTCGTGAGGGTCAGCAGCCAGATGTCGCGCCCTTCGTAGCTCTTGCCGATGCTCTCAATACGCACCAGATGCGGATACTCCTCGGCATACGCATGCAGAATCTGTGTCAACTCGTCATACCGATAGTAGGTATCGAACCGTACCTGTGGCATAGGGGTTCCTCCGCGTAGAGAGTTCGGCGTGGAGGTGGGGGTTCCTGCAGGCTGAAGAGACACCCCTGGAATTGGCTGGAAAGCGCCGCGCCTTCTGTCATCTTCCCCAACAGGAATCCCCCAGCCCACACCGAATAACCACAAACGGAGGGTCGCCATGATAACACGCCGTGAGTTTCTGGTACAGTCGGGCAAGGCGCTGGTTGGGGCGGCGGCAGGACTCACCATCCTGCGGGCGTGGAGCCACAGCCCCAACGATACAATTGGCGTGGCAGTTGTCGGCTTTAATGGGCAGGGCAAAACGCACATCCGCCAGTTCAGCCAGATGGAGGGCGTGCAGATCGTCGCGCTCTGCGATGTGGACGAGCGCGTGCTGCAGCAGGGCGCGGCGATAGTGGAGCAACTCACAGGCAAACGCCCCAAACTCTATGTGGATGTGCGCCAGCTGCTGGAAGACCCCGATGTGGATGTGGTCTCCACCGCCACACCAAATCACTGGCACGCGCTGATCACCATCTGGGCGTGCCAGGCAGGCAAGGATGTGTATGTGGAAAAGCCCGCCTGCTGGAGCTTTTATGAGGGCGAGAAGATGGTGGAAGCCGCGCGGAAATACAACCGCATCGTGCAGGTGGGACATCAGACACGCTCAGACCCCATCACACGCAACGCTATCCAGCGCGCCCGCGCAGGCGAAATCGGCGAAATCTATATGGTGCGCGGGCTGTGCTACAAACCGCGCGGTCCGATTGGCTTCCAGAAAGATACCGATCCGCCCCCATGGCTCCACTGGGAGCTGTGGCAGGGTCCCGCTGAACGGCGCCCCTTCAACCCCAACTATGTGCATTATAACTGGCACTGGTTCTGGAACTATGGCAACGGCGATATCGGCAATCAGGGCGTCCACCAGATGGACATCGGGCGCTGGTTTCTGGGCAAGGGCTTGCCCGTGAAGGTGCATTCCGTCGGCGGGCGATACGGCTACAAAGATCAGGGTGAGACTCCCAACACCCAGGTGGCGACCTTTGAGTACGAGGACGGCAAGCTGCTGGTGTTTGAGGTGCGCGGGCTTTACACCAACGACGAACAGGGCGCGAAGATTGGCAATCTGGTGTACGGCTCGCTGGGCTACATGTCGTCGGGCGATGGGTATAAAGCGCGGCGCAGCCCCACTGAAGAGCTACCCCCTAACGAGAACCTGAAGCTGGAGCCGCTGGAGGGCACAGGCGAGGACAACCACTACCGCAACTTCATTCAGGCGGTGCGCAGCCGCCGCTGGCAGGACCTGCACTGCGATGTGGCGGAGGGGGTCATCTCGGCGCAGCTGTGCCATCTGGCGAACATCTCGTATCGGCTGGGACGCTCGCTGCGGTTTGACCCCGTGCGCAAGCAGTTCATCGGCGACAAAGAGGCGAACGCGATGCTCAAGCGCGCCCGCCAGGTGAAAGGCTTCGAAATCCCCGACAGGGTATAATCCCGCCTATGATGCAGGAGGCGTTGATTATCGCAGTGGCGCGGACGCCGATTGGCAAAAGCCCGCGCGGCAGCTTTCGCCACACCCGCCCCGACGATTTAGCCAGCGTCGCTATCCAAGCCGTGCTGGCGCGTTGTCCTGCGTTGACCCCTGAAGAGGTGGAGGATGTGATTTTGGGCTGCTCCACGCCCGAAGGCGAGTCGGGCATGAATGTGGCGCGCGTGGCGGCGTTACGGGCAGGATTGCCCCAGAGCATTCCCGGCGCGACGGTGAACCGATTCTGTGCGTCGGGGCTGGAAGCAGTGGCGATTGCCTGCGAGCGCATCCGCTCTGGCGACGCCGAGGTGATGATTGCAGGCGGTGTGGAGAGCATGACGCGCGTGCCGTTTTTAGACATCCGCACGCACCCTAACCCTACACTGTTCCAGAACGCGCCGAACACCTACCTCAGCATGGGGCTGTCGGTAGAGCAGCTCGCCCGCAAGTATGGCATTACCCGCGAGCAGGCAGACGCTTTCGCCCTGCAGAGCCATCAGAAAGCGATACGGGCGCAGGATTCGGGCTGGTTTGAGGATGAGATTGTGCCCGTTCAGACCGAGATTCAGGAAGTAGATGCGCAGGGGCGTCCGGTGCGTGTGCCCATCACGGTTTCTGCCGACGAGGGACCGCGGCGCGACACCAGCATGGAGGCGCTGGCGAAGCTGAAGCCCGCGTTTCGCGCCGATGGGGTCATCACGGCGGGTAATGCTTCCCAGCGGAGCGACGGCGCCGCGGCGGTGCTGGTGATGAGCGAGCGCAAGGCGAACGCGCTGGGCGTCAAGCCGCTGGCGCGGTTCGTGGGCTACACGACCGCCGCGCTCACCCCCGAAGATTTTGGCGTCGCGCCTGCTTACGCCATCCCGAAACTGCTCAAACGCTACGCCCTCCAGCCTGAAGACATAGACCATATTGAGTTCAACGAGGCGTTCGCGGCGCAGGTGCTGGCATCCCAGCAGATTTATCCCCTGCCGATGGAGCGGGTGAACCCGCTGGGTGGGGCGATTGCGCTGGGGCATCCGCTGGGTTGCACCGGCGCGCGACAGGTGGCGACGCTGGTGTACGCTCTCCAGCGCACAGGCGGACGCTACGGGCTGGTCACGATGTGCGCCGCGCTCGGCATGGGCGCCGCAGGGCTGTTTGAGCGGGTGGCATGATGGAACAGCTCTTCGTGCAGGCTTTCGGCTCCAACCCGATACTGCACGGGCTGGTGGGTGGGCTGGTGATTACTGCGCTGAACGCGCTCGGCGCCCTGCTCGTGATGCTCTGGAAAAACCCCTCCGAGCGCGTGCTGGACACCTCGCTCGGATTCGCGGCGGGGGTGATGTTGACCGCCAGTTTCACCAGCCTGATTTTGCCCGGAATTGAGTACGGCGGGCTGCTGCCCGTCGTGATTGGGATGGTGGTGGGCGTGGTGCTGATTGACATGGCAGACCACTTTGTGCCTCACTTCCACACAATCCTGGGCTATGAGGGGATCGCCTCGCCGCGGACGAAGGCGGTGCTGCTGTTTATTATCGCCATCACACTCCATAACGCGCCAGAGGGGCTGGCAGTCGGTGTGGCGTTCGGCGCGGGCGATGTCGTGGACGGACTGAAACTGATGTTCGCGATTGGCATGCAGAACATCCCCGAAGGGCTGGCGGTCGCCATTTCGGCATTGGGGATCGGGATGGGACTCCGCCATTATGCCGCGTGGGTGGGCGTGCGGGCGGGGCTGATAGAGATTCCGCTCGCGCTGGCGGGCGCCACGGCGGTCTACCTGATGCGCCCCCTGCTCCCCTATGCGATGGGGTTCGCCGCGGGCGCGATGCTCTATGTGATTAGCGACGAGATTGTGCCCGAAACGCACCGCAAGGGGCACGAGCGCTTCGCCACCTTCGGCACGATGCTGGGCGTGATGGTGATGCTTGTGCTGGATGTGGCGTTAGGCTGAGTCGGCGCGGTACCGACGCCACGCGATTCGCGCCACCGCCACCGCTGGCTCCATGAGGGGCGTGTGGTAGTGGGCGCGGGGAAACTCCCTGCTGAACACTTCCTCAAAAGTTTTCTGGAACAGGCTCGGCTGGCGGAACATGCCCCCCGTGAGCGCGACCCAGAGTGGCTCCTGAGGTTCAAAAACGCCTCTCGCGCAGGCGAGCGCGTCGCGAACCAGAACCGTCGCGCGCTCCACCACCAGCTGTTGCGCCAGCGCGTCGCGCGATTCAGCGGTTTCCAGCACATGTTTTGCAAACCGTGCCAGCTCGTGGCGGGGCATGCCGCGCTGATAGAGCAACGGGATGAGCTCGCGCAGGTCGCTGATGCTGAAAAACGCCTGCACAGCGTTCACCAGCTGGCTGGGCGACTCGCGCCCGTCCCACGAGCGCACTGCCAGCTGCAAGCCGTGCCGCGCCAGATCATACGCGCTTCCCTCATCCCCAATCAGTGCGCCCCAGCCGCCCACTGTGCGGGCAAGCCGATCGGACACGAACGCGCTGATAACGGAACCCGTGCCCGCCACAATCGCAAGCCCGTGCGCCACATCGGCGCCCGTGCTGACGAACGCCATGCGTGTCTCTTCCACCGCAAACGCCTGGGGGTTGCCCAGCCGTTTCAGCACCCATTCCCAGTTGGCGAAAGTGCCCGCTACGGTGTAGCCCAGCGCCAGCACGGGTTCGGAAATGCCCTTCAGGGCAGATTCGATGGCGGTTTCAAACGATTCGCGCTGTTGTGCTTCGCTGACGAAGTTGAGGTTGGCAGGACCGCCCTGCCCATACGCGAGGAGCGCGCCCTGCTCGTTCAGCACGGCGCACCCCGTCTTCGTGCCGCCGCCTTCCAGCCCGACAATGACGCCCATCGGGTAAAGGATACCTTAGAGGCTTACCCTGCCATCGCGAGGGCGCGTTCGGTTTTCTGGGCACCGTGCGCGTGGCGAATCAGCTCGCCGACATCCAGAATCAACGCCACGCGCCCGTCGCCCAAAATAGTGGCGCCCGAAAAGCCCGGCACACGCACAAAGTTCTCTTCCAGGCTCTTAATCACAATCTGCTGTTGCCCCACGATGCTATCGATCTGCAGGGCGATTTGCTGACCGTCCTGTTCCAGAACGACAATCAGCCCTGCTTCGTCGGAGGGCGGCAACCCCACGAACTGGCGCAGGCGCAACAGGGGCACAAACCGCCCGCGCACATTCACCACTTCGTAGGTGTCGAACATCGCGCTATGCTGGAGGCTCTCAGGCTGGAAGGCTTCCACCACGGTGGTGAGGGGCACGAGGTAATGCTCCCCGCCCACATTCAGCCCCAAGCCGTCCATAATCGCGAGTGTCAGAGGCACTTTGATTTGCAGGCGCGTACCCTGACCCTGCTCCGACTGGATGGAGATGGTGCCGCCGAGGCTTTCCACATTGCGTTTGACGACATCCATCCCGACGCCGCGCCCCGACAGGTCGCTCACCTGCTGGGCTGTGGAGAGCCCGGGCTGGAAGATGAAGTCCAGCAGCGTTTCGCGGCTGGGCTGGTCATGCTCAGAGAGCCAGCCGAGCTGAATCGCCTTCTGGCGCACGCGCTCGAGGTCAATCCCGCGTCCGTCGTCGCGCACTTCAATATAGATGCGCCCCTCTGCCTGATAGGCGCTGAGGGTGAGCGTGCCCGTTTCGGGCTTGCCCGCACGCCGACGCTCTTCGGGCGTCTCGATGCCGTGGTCAATCGCGTTCCGAATCAGGTGGGTGAGCGGATCGCTGAGCGCTTCCAGAAGCGTGCGGTCTAACTCGGTCTCCTCGCCCTCAATCACGAGGTTTACCTTCTTACCGAGTTTATTGGCGGTATCACGCACCATGCGCGGGAACCGATTGAAGAGGTAGCTGATGGGCAACAGGCGAATCGCCATCACGCGCTCGTGCAGTTCCCGCACATGGCGCTCCATCTGGGTAATCGCGTTCCGCAATCGCTCGTCGGTCTCGGCGCTCTGGGCGGTAGAGAGCATCGACTGGGCAATCACAATCTCGCTGACGAGGTTGAACAGGGCGTCAATCTTCTCGGTGGCGACGCGAATGCTCTGCGACTCGGTTTTCTGGGCGCTAACGGGTGAAGTGCTGGGTGTTGTGGTCGCACTGGGCGTACTGGACGATACAGGTTGCACTGCAGCGGTCGTTGTTTCGGAGGAACCAGAGGTAGCGGCTGTGGAATCGGACGCAAGCGGTTCAATTTGCACCGTGGCGCCTTCAGCGCTGAGTTCCAGAATCGCACGCAGAATGGCTGGCTCGAAGGCGGTGGCGACCACCATCTCCCACGAGCCGTAGCAGGCGTCGGGTTTCAGCGCGTCCAGCGGTGGAATCTGGTGCGTGAAGCGGCACTCCAGAATCTGGCAATAAGCCTCCAGCTCGTTCAGCAGCTGGAGCGGGTCATGTTCGGCAGAAAGCGTGGGCGCAGGCTGATAGCTCACACGATACTGCACAGGCTGGGGTTCGGCGTTCTCCTCTTCAGCGGCAGCGGGCGTGCTGGGGGCGGCAGGTGTGGGGGTAATCGGCGCGCCCTGCAACACCTGCGAGAGCTGCTGCAGAATCACCTCGCACTGCGGGTCGCCCACATCGCCCTCGGTGCGGGTGCGCTCCAGCAGGCTGCGAATCACATCCACTGCCTGCAGCAGCAGGTTGGTCATCTCAGGCGTGAGGGGGCGCTGTTCTTTGCGTAGCACCTCCATCGCGCTCTCCAGACCGTGTGTAAACTTGCTCAGATGGGTGAACCCCATCGCCGCGCTGTTGCCCTTGAAAGAGTGCGCATAGCGGAAAAGCGCGTTCACCGTTTCGGGGTCAGGACCGCGCTCCTCAAGGGAGAGCAAAATCTGCTCCATCCCTTCCAGCATCTCGTTCGATTCATCGTAAAACAGCTGGAACAACTCGTCCATTGCGTACCTCCTTAACTTTCAATCATCGCTTGCCACAGTCCATAGCGCTCCAGCTGGGCGTATAAATCGGGCGCAGGCTCCTTGTAGCGCAAAGGGAGATTGTGATTCTGCAGACTCTTGCCCAGCGCAATCAGCACCTGCACTCCCGCGTAGTGAATGGCGTGCAGGTTTTCCCACTCAATCGTGGTCGGTTTCGGGTTTTCGGCAATCTGCTGCGCTACCTGATAGAGTTCGTTCACCTGGGCGTAGCCGATTTCGCCTGCGAGGCTCAGGCGATATCCTTTGGCGCTACTTCTGAGTTGAATATTCATCGCGACCTCCTGTGCTGGCAAAATTGTCGGCAACAGGAGGCGCGTTTTTGAGAGGGACTTACGGATACCACTCGAAGCTCTCGCCGAAGTAGAACTTTCTGGCGAGCGGGTTGGCAATCACCTCTTCGGGCGTGCCCTGCGCCACAATCGTGCCGTCGGCGAGGATGTAGCTGCGGTCGGTGATGCGCAAAGTCGCGCTCACATTGTGGTCGGTAATCAGCACGCCGATATTCCGCTCGCGGAGTGCCAGAATAATCTCCTGTAGCTCCTCAATCGTTTTGGGGTCAATCCCCGTGAAGGGTTCGTCCAGCAGCAGGAAGGCGGGTTCGAGGGCTAAAGCGCGGGCGATTTCCACGCGGCGGCGCTCGCCTCCAGAGAGCGCGTAGCCTTTCTGATGGCGCAGGTGGGCGATATGGAACTCTTCCAGCAGGCGCTCCACGCGGGCGTGGCGCTCCTCGCGGGGGACGCCGTTCATCTCCAGCACCAGATGCAGGTTCTGCTCTACCGTGAGCTGGCGGAAGACGGAGGCTTCCTGTGGCAGGTAGCCGATGCCGAGCCGCGCACGCCGATACATCGGCAGGCGGGTGATATCCTGTTCCCCCAGAAACACGCGCCCTCCGTGCGGGCGAATCAGCCCCACTACCATATAAAAGGTGGTCGTCTTGCCTGCGCCGTTGGGGCCCAGCAGCCCCACGACCTCGCCCCGCGCCACTTCCAGGCTCACATCGCGCACCACCACGCGCTTGCGATAGGCGCGACGCAGCCCCTCTGCACGCAATGTCATGCTGGCGTTAAGTGTACCTGCTACGGAGCGTGTGTGATGCGAGGAAAAAGCTGGCGTACATTTCGCTCTGTCAGTTCAGCAAGGACGTCAAGGGGCATTTCCCACAAGGCGGCGACCTGCTGGGCGAGTAAGGGAATGTAGGCAGGCTCGTTGCGCTTGCCCCGATAGGGGTGTGGCGCGAGGTAAGGGGCGTCGGTCTCCAGTACGATGCGATCGCGAGGCGTCTCGCGCACAATCGCGCGGAGCGATTCGGCGCTCCGAAAAGTTATCACGCCGCCAATCCCCAGCCAGTAGCCCAGTTCCAGCCCGCGGCGGGCATGCGTCTCTGTGCCCGAAAAGCAGTGCAACACGCCCCGCACCGAAGGGTATTGCGCCAGCACCTCCAGCAGCGGGTCATACGCCTCGCGACAGTGAATCACCACAGGCAGCTGGAGCGTCTGGGCGAGGGTCATCTGGGCGTGGAACGCTTCGTATTGTGCCTCGCGGGGTGAGAGGTCGCGATAGAAATCGAGCCCAATTTCACCGATTGCCACCACGCGCGGGTGTTGACACAGTTCAGCGAGTTGCTGGTGGGTGGCGGGGTTCCACTGTGCCGCGTCGTGGGGATGAATGCCGACTGTCGCGTAGAGGCTGGGGTGCTGTTCAGCGAGTTGTACCGCGCGCTGGCTGCTTTCGAGGTCGTAGCCCACCACCACAAAGCGTTGCACGCCCCCCTGCTGGGCGCGTGCCACAAGCGCCTCCCACTCGCTCAGGAGGTCGGGGTGATTCAGATGGCAGTGTGTGTCGGTCCAGAACATCGTTGTGATGGCGGAGAGGGTGGGATTCGAACCCACGACCCCCCTTTTGGGAGGGTTCCCGATTTCGAGTCGGGCCCGTTCAGCCGCTCCGGCACCTCTCCGTGCTGGCGCGCCCGGAGGGATTCGAACCCCCGACCCCCAGATCCGAAGTCTGGTGCTCTGGTCCGCTGAGCTACGGGCGCAAGAGTGAAATGGTCGGGGCGCCCGGACTCGAACCGGGGACCTCTACCACCCCATGGTAGCGCGCTAACCATACTGCGCCACGCCCCGACGCTTACAAGTGGTGGGCCGTGCAGGACTCGAACCTGCGACCCGCTGATTAAGAGTCAGCTGCTCTACCAACTGAGCTAACGGCCCATGCTGGGGCGACCGATGGGATTCGAACCCACGACCTCCTGAGCCACAGTCAGGCGCTCTAACCGACTGAGCTACGGTCGCC